>Ga0194121_10000969_pt1 | contig 50029 bp, 46 predicted proteins | sample TA2MahCa50mmetaG_FD_148609 | JGI IMG/M metagenome (GOLD analysis project Ga0194121, IMG submission 148609) | Freshwater microbial communities from Lake Tanganyika, Tanzania - TA2015020 Mahale Deep Cast 50m | ecosystem: Environmental > Aquatic > Freshwater > Lake | place: Tanzania: Lake...
GGCCGCGGCGGTCAAGTCCACGACTGTTTCGCTGAAGCCGCGAGAAGTGTCACGCGCGACTAGCCCGTGCGAGCGCGTGGAGATCGCGCGGTAGGTCGGTAAACGTACGCGCCGTGCATCCTGGCGCACCCGCATCACGATGCACGGCGGAGAACACCATCGCGGACCGCCGGTCAGGGCTTCACCGTGGGATCGGACGGGGTGACCCCGAGCAGTGACGCCCGCGGCAGGGTGAATGCACCGAACTCGCCGAGCGAGGCATAGGGCCCGCCACCGTTGGCGAGAACACGCAGGCGGATCCAGCGGTAGGGGCGCACGCCAGTCAGGACATGCCGCTGGATTTCGAGCGACTCGGTCAGGGCGAACTCGCCGAGCGAGAACCATGGACCGCCAGCAGACTCCATGGAGATCGACACCTCGACCAGGCGGACGTGCGTCTCGACGGGTTCGAGAGGTTGCTGTTGAAAGTGGAGTTTCTCCACGCGACCCGGCTCTTCGCGCCCGAACACGACGTCGACCGGGAACCGATCGTCTGCGGTGCGATATCCGCCGTAGGTCTCGGCGACGTACTCGTCGTTCAGGCGCGTCGCCTCGTTACCGACCACTTCGGAGGTGACCAGGACCACCGTCGCGCCGAGAACGGTGGAGGTTGTGTTCACTCCTTCGGCGGTTTCGAACGTCCCTATAAGCGCGTACCGCATCCGGGCGAGTTCCTCTGGCTTGAGCGGCGTGTCCATCAGTCTCCGCGCCCCGATCGCGATGGGGATCATGATCGCGATCACGATGATGGTGAGGATGATGAAGTTGCGCGCGGAGCGACCGAATCGTTCGGCTCTTTCGCGCCAGGTGGGGTTCTCGAGGCGATGCTTCTCCTCAAGCTCCTCGACACAGAGCGCGCACTGCCCGCGCGCACTAAGCTGGGCCGCGCACTCATCGCATAGCGGCCGACCGCAACGCGCGCATTTCCTGGTCGCGCGCCGATGGGGGTGATCCGCGCACCGCGTGCGCGTTTCGGATGCGGCTCTGATCACGACGTCTTCTGCGCCGAAATTGTAGGAATCGCGGTCGCCGGGTAGCATCCACGGTGGATGGGCGGGCCGACCCGGCGGGGTTTTCTCGGCGGCCTGCTGCTGGGCGTGGGCGCGCTGTTCGCGGCGTGTCGCGGCGCGATCGCTCCGCCGGCCGCCGATGGTGACGTGGTGGACCGTTCGCCGGTTTCGGCCGCGATCGATGAGAAGATCAGGAATCCGCCCGCGCTCGCATTGGAGCCCCCGGATTCGAGCTTCACCAACCCGAACCCGATCTTCATTCCGCCACAGACGATCTTCCGCCGGTGGCGAGTCAACACCGTCGAAAGCCATACGACGGTCGATCTCCACTCGTGGCGCCTGACGATCGATGGGATGATCGAGCGGCCGAGGACGCTCGACTACGCGCAGGTGCTCGCCGAGCCGTATCACCGGCAGGCGTCGGACCTTCACTGCGTGGAGGGGTGGGGCTTTACCGACATCGATTGGGAGGGAATCCTCCTCTCGACCATCCTAGACACCGCGGGCGTGACCAGGGAAGCGACTCACGTCAATTTCTTCACATTTCCCGGTATTTACTCGGACAGCCTGACGCTGGATCAAGCCCGGCTGCCAGACACAATGTTGGCCTACCGCGCCAACGGCGAGCCGCTCAAAGAGCAACACGGATATCCCCTGCGCCTCGTCGTGCCGACGATGTACGGCTACAAAAGTGTGAAGTGGCTCGATCGGATCGAGGTCGTGCGGGGTCGGCATCTGGGGTACTGGGAGCAACGAGGATGGCGCCCCGACCCATGGATTCGGTAGGATCGGCCCGCGCGCGAGTGGCGGAATGGCAGACGCGTCAGACTTAGGATCTGATGCCCCTCGGGGCGTGGGGGTTCGACTCCCTTCTCGCGCACCCCGATGACCGCGACGACGATCCTGCTCCTCCGCCACGCCGACGTGCACAATCCCGAACTCCTCTTTTACGGTCGTTCGCCGCGCTTCCGGATCAGCGAACTGGGCATAGAGCAGGCGCGTTTCCTGGCGGGCATGCTGAGCGACGAACCGCTCGCGGCGATCTACTCGAGTCCCATGCTCCGCGCCCGACAGACCGCAGCGATCGTGGCCGAGCGACACCCCGAGGCGCACCGCCACCGGGTCGCGGCGCTCAACGAGGTCCGCACCGGGTGGAAAGGCGCGCCGCCACGCAGCCTGCCCGCGCGCATCAATCTCTACGAACCACCGCACTCACCCGGAGACGAGACAATCGCCGATATCTGGCGGCGAATGGAGCGGTTCCTGTGGCGTCTCGCGCGGCGCCACGGGGGCGAGACTGTGGCGTGCGTGAGTCACGGTGATCCGATCGTCATTACGCACGCGGCGCTACGCGGCCTGCCGCTGTGCCTGGATTCGATCCGCGGCGATTTCTATCCGCAGAAGTGCTCGGTCACCCGTGTGACGCTGGCTCAGGGGCGGCCGATAGCCGTGTCCTACCGGGACGTGATCGGTGAATCAGCGCCGGAGCTCCGAGCCCCGCACTGACTCACCGAACGCGACCCTCTCACGCGCTGTTGCTGTGAAGCACGCGAAACACCCGCTCTGGCGTGGCCGGGAAGGTGTAGACGGGCTTGCCGATCGCGTGGACAATGGCGTTCCCCACGGCGGCGCCCGGCGGGATGATCGGCGGTTCGCCGACGATCCGCGCGCCGTAGGGACCAGCCTCGGTGGGCACCGATGTGAGGACCGTCTCGATCGAGGGAAGATCTCCGCAGGTGAGAAGGCGGTAGTCGAGGAGCGTCGGATTGGCGACGCGGCCGTCCTGGTTGTAAATCAGTTCCTCGGTGAGGGCCATGCCGATGCCCTGCACCGTCGCACCCTGCATCTGCCCCTCAACGGACATCGGGTTGATCGCGGTCCCGGCATCCTGCGCCGTCACAACGCGACGCACCGTCGTCTGGCCGGTCTCCCGGTCGACGTGGACGATGGCACAGGTCGCGGCGTAGCCCGGGAAGGGGCGACCGGGTCGGTGCGCACCGCTCCCCACGATCGGACCGGGGCCCTGCATCGCCAGATCGGCGATGCGGCGGTAGGTCAGGACCTTGCCGTTTGGCGCCTTGACAACGCCGCCGTCGACGGTCAACTGCGCTTTCTCGACACCGAGATGACGCGCGGCGAGATCGAGCATCTGCTCGCGGCACGCCTTCGCCGCCAGGGACGCGGCGTGCCCCATCGTGTAGAGGATCTGGCTTCCACCCGCCGCAGGCGAATGTGGGCCGGAGTCGGTGTCGGCGGTCACGACCTTCACGAGCGCGAGCGGCACCCCCAGTTCCTCAGCCGCAATCTGGGCAAGCGAGGTCGTGGATCCGGTGAGGTTGTTCGTGCCGGTGATAATCTGGAAGGTTCCATCCGGATTCGCGCGGCAGTAGGCGCTGGCCGCCCCCGCACCGCCTGGCCACGCACCGATCGCGTAGCCGCGTCCCTCGTCCTGCTTCAGGACCTGCTTCGAGATCGGATGGGCGCGGAGCGCCTCGAGGACCGAGCGAGCGCCGATCGCGGGAAGCGTGTTGCCGTTCGGCCACTTGCCTCCCTCTTCGATGACGTTCCGCAGCCGGAACTCAAGCGGATCGATGCCGACTCTGGCCGCGAGCGCTTCGACCGCCGCCTCCACGCCGAACGCCACGTTGGGTGCGCCGGGAGCGCGGTAGGCTCCCACGCTCGCCTTGTTCGTCAGAACCTCGTAGCCGTCGAGTTCAAAGTGGGGAATCTCGTACGAACCGGCGAGCAGGATCGTCGCGATCGACATCGGCGCGCCCGGATAGGCGCCGGTATCCATCACCACGCGAGCCTTCATCGCGGTGATCTTGCCGGCCCGGTTTGCGCCGAGCTTCACCTCGGTTACGGTATACGGGGCCGGCGTGGCCGCGACGAGGTCTTCCGATCGGGTGAGGACGTGCTTCACGGGCACGCCCGCCTTGCGCGCGAGGAGCACGGTCAGCGGAACCATCACGCCGAACTTGGCACCAAAACCGCCGCCGATCTCCGGCGAGACCACCCGAACTTTCGAGATCGGTATCTTCACCATCCGCGCGATCATGTCGCGGATGTGGAACTGCGCCTGGGTGGAGCACCAGATGGAGAGGTTGCCCTGGGCGTCCCACGCGGCCAGCGTTGAGTGCGGCTCGAGATAGGACTGATGGACCGAGTTGCTGATCCAGCGCCCCTCGACCACGAAGTCCGCCTGGGCGAACCCGGCGTTGACGTCGCCGCGCTTGAAATGGACCTGCGAGGAGACGTTGTTGAGTTCGGCGATCTCATCCTCCTCGGCGAGGCCGCCCGCGCCACCAGCGTGGATCTGCTCTTCACTGCGATCGATGTGGACGCCTTCCTCAGCGCCCTCGTGCACGATCGTGGCGGTCTCACGGCGGATTGACTCCAGCGGATCGAGGATCGGCGCGAGTACCTCGTACTCGACCTCGATGAGAGCGACCGCCTCTTCGGCTGCCTCCCTGGTGGAGGCCGCGACCGCCGCGACCGGATGCCCGGCGTAGAGCACCTGCGTGCGCGCGAGAACGTTGTGATTGCGTGATGTCGGCTCGCGCTCGAGATCCGCGATGTCCCGCGCGGTGAGGACGCACACGACGCCCGGATATGCCTCCGCCTTCGAGACATCGAGTCGGGTGATCCTCGCGTGGGCGTGCGGGCTGCGTACGACTTTGGCAATCGCCGTGCCCGGCAGCGTGTAGTCGGCGGTGAACTTCGCCGCACCCGTGACCTTCTCCGGTCCGTCGATGCGCGGTGCCGGCTGCCCGATTACCTTGAACGCGTGGGCGGTGCGAATAGATGGACGATCGAGCACTTCAGACATCTCTTCCCTCTCCTTGCGGTGCTTCCAACCGGGCGCGGCGGATCACTCTCCTTCCGGTTCCGGCGGGAGCGGGATCTCGGTCAGCGAACCGGCGCGGGTCAGAATGAGTTCGCGCCCCTCGATCACCGCGAACAAGCCCTTGACGATCTTGTCGTAGCCGGTGCAACGGCAGAGATTCCCGGCGATGCCCATCCGCAGTTCATCTTCTGACGGATGGGGATGGTCGCGCAGGAACGCCGTGGCCATCATCACGATGCCGGGAATGCAGAAACCACACTGCGTGCCGCCGTATTCCACGATCGCGGCCTGGATCGGTGTGAGACTCCCTGCCGAAGCCAGACCTTCCACGGTCGTGACCTGCGCGCCATCGGCCTCGACGCCGAGGGTGAGGCAGGAGTGCATCGCCTTGCCGTCCACGTGCACGGTGCAGGCTCCGCAGTCGCCGGTCCCGCACCCCTCCTTGGTTCCGGTGAGGCCGAGATCCTCACGCAGGAAGTCGAGAAGAAGCTTGGCCGGTTCGACTTGGCCCGTGGCGCGACGGCCATTGACGGTGAGGCTGATCTGATGAAGTGGCATCCGTGCGTGACTCCTAACCGGCGTTCGCGCGAGCGCGGCCCAGCGCGATCTGCGCGACGCGTCGTGTGTAGACCTTCAGCAGTTCCCGGCGGTAATCTGCGGTCGCGCGCACATCGCTGATGGGGCGAGCATCCGCCGCCGCCGCTTCGCCCGCCCGAGTCAACGCCGCCGCATCGAGCGTTGAGCCGATGAGAGCCACCTCCGCCCCGCGCGAACGCAAAGGGACCGGCGCAACCGCGCCGAGCACCACCCGGGCGTCGGCCACCGTTCGGCCATCGTTTGCCAGACGAAGCTGTACGCCGACCGCCACGACGGCAATGTCCATCTCTCGGCGCGGCACGTGGCGGAGGTAGGCGCCACCCGACCCCGCGGCGGGTCGCGGCACGTCAATGCGCGTGAGCACTTCGCCGCGGGTCAGCGCCGTCTGCCCCGGTCCGCGGAAGAATTGCTCGATGTCGATTGATCGCGTGCCCGCCGAACCGCCGATGTGGGCTGTCGCCGCGAGAGCGACGAGGGCCGGGGAAACATCCGCTGAGGGCGCGGCGTTGCACACATTACCGCCCACCGTCCCGCGGTTGCGGATCTGGATCGATCCGACAAGTTCGGCACCGTCGCTGAGGATGGGCCAGTAGCGACGGACCGCGTCGTGCTCGGCGACCTCGCCACAGGTGACCATCGCGCCGATCGCCAGCGAGCCATTGGCAGAGAGTTCGTGCAGTGCGCCGACGCGCCGGAGCGATACGACCAGCGGGACGATCCGGCCGCGCTCCTTCATCTGGATCAGCAGGTCGGTCCCACCGGCCAGGGGGCGCGCGTCCGGCCGTGACACGAGAGCCTGCGAGGCCTCGGCCACACTTGTCGGCGATGCGTAGTCGAAGCGTCTCACCCGAGAAGTGTCCCTCCTGTATGCGGAATGCCCTAGATGATCTTCTCGATACCGGCGACGAGCAGTCTCTCGTCGAGCGCCCCTAGTTGTACCGCATGAATGTAACCGTCGCGGCCAACGAAGTAGGTCGCAGGCAGTCCGCGCACGCGATAGAGCTTGGTGACCTCGCCGGTCTCATCGAGCACGGTGGGGAGGTTGACGTTGAGCCCATCGAGGAACTCGCGCACGCTTGCAGCGTCCTCTTGAAGGTCAACGAGCAGGAACGTGAGGCGCCGAGCTGCCTCCCTATCGGCAAGTACCTGGAACGTCGGCAGTTCGAACCGGCACGGCCCGCACCAGGTGGCAAAGAAATTAACGACAACCGGCTTGCCCCTGAGGCTGCTGAGTTGAATGCTGGAGCCATCGAGCGCGGGCAGGACGAAGTCCGGGGCCGGTCGACCGACGATCGGCGCCGGCTCGGGCGCGGGACTCGCGCACGCAAAGGCCGACAATGCCGCGACGGCCAAGAATCGTCGGCGCGTGCCTCGCATCGAAACCGATTCTACGCAGCGTATCGGGACGGCTCGGGCCAATCGCTAACCGTCGACGCGACACCTGGTGCGCTCCCGCTTTCTTACGTTGACAGCGGGGAAGCCCCGCTTAGAATCGGTCGAGGCCATGCCCGCTTCGGAAACCAGTGCTCTTACTTCACTGGCAGCAGGGCGACCCGATGCCTCGCTGCTCGACACGATCCTCGAGGACTGGTCCTGGCACGTGCGCGTTTCCCTCGGTGGACGCGTGCGCCACGGAGTAACCCTACGACGGGTGCGCGCCAACATGCGCCCGGTGCTCACTCACATCCTGGCCGCGCTCGCGGATAGACAGGCGATGCGAGATTTCGACGCAGGCGGCGCCGCATTCGGCGCCGCGCACCACTTCGGCGAGTTGCGTCTTCAACAGGGCTTTCAGATCACCGAGATGCTGCACGAGTTCCGCCAACTGAGACGGGAGATTGTCCTCCAGATAGTGGATACGGGTGGGGAGGCCGCCGAGTCGATCGCCCTCGTCCGCAAGATCGACGACGCGGTGGATCGCGCGGCGATCGCGGCGGCGGGGTCCTTTCACGCGATCGAAGTCAAGACCCTCGCCGAACTGGTCGCACAGGACCCGCCCACCGGCCTTTACGACTACGGGTACTTCTGGGAGCGGCTCGAGCAGGAGGTCCAGCGAATCCGACGGCGACGGAGGCCGCGCGGACGACCCGGCGAGCAAGCGGTGCTCTGCCTGCTTTTGATCGACATCGACCTGTTCAAGGGTTTCAACGATCGGTTCGGACACCTCGCCGGTGACCTCGTGATCAAGCGGATCGCCGCGATCCTGGCGGCGTCGGGCCGCCGTTCGGACGTGGTGGCCCGGTACGGGGGCGACGAGTTCGCGCTCATCCTGCCCGATACGCCGACGGAGGGGGCGATGGCGATTGCGGAGCGCATCCGGGCGGCAGTCGCGACCGAATCATTCGCTTCCACGGGCGGGAGTACCGCCCGGATGACCGTTTCTGGCGGCTGCGCGGAGATCGGTGCCGAGGAGATGACCGCCCGCGAACTCGTCGGCCGGGCCGATGGCGCGCTCTACATCGCGAAGTCACGCGGGCGCAACCAGATTGTGATGTACGACGTGAGCATGCCCAGCTTGACGCCATGAGTGAAGCCATCGGATCAGACTGCGGAACGATTTGGTCGACGCCGGGCGGGGCCGGGTAGGTGGCACGCCGTCGCGGGGCGCCACCACGCGGCCGTGGGGCCGGTCGCGGTCGTGCCAAGGAAGCGGAGCCAGCCGCACCCCCGCAGCCGCCCATCTGGGAGCGGATCATCCTCAGCCGGAACTTCCGCCGCGTGGTGGGCATCACCTTCGTTGCGGCGGCGATCGCGATTCTGGTGATGCTCGTCGGCCCGGGAGCCGTTACCGCGGGCGCGGGGAAAGCGGCTATCTTCGTCGTGGCTCAGGGCGAGAGCCTTACACAGACGGTCACAAGAGCGGTTGCCAGCTCGATACAGAGCGAGGGGCGCCGCCTCTGGAATGAGACGCCCACGCCGCGCCCGACGCGGCTGCCTACTGCGATGCCGTTGCCCACCGCCACCCCCCTACCTACACCGCCACCCCCACGGCGAGAGCTTTCCACTCCCGTCGGGGCAACCACGATCAAACCTCAGACACCAGCGAAACCAGGTGTGGCCGCGCCCGTATCCGAGTTGCCCGTGAGCGATGCGCTGGCGAGTCAGCGCGAGTACTTCGAGATCCTCAGCAATCGCGATGTCCGGCGCGCGCTGCAGTATTGGGCGCCGACCGCCGCACCAGAGGCGCGATCGGTGCTCGATTCAGCGGCGGACCGACAGGAGCGGTACATCGTGCGCAACCTGACCCCTCGGCCGGCACCGCTCGCGGGGGTTCTGAACGTGGTCGTCGACCTCGAGATCACCGACGGCACGGGCCGAGTGATATCGACGCAGCACGTCTATCAGTGGCAGATCACCGAAGGACAGTGGTACATCACCGGACGGCTGCAATGAGCGCCATTGAGATCCTCTGGACGCTCCAGGGGGTCGATCGCGAGATCGACCAGGCGATCGCGCGCGGCACGCGGGCCCGCGCCGCGATCGGTCAAGTCACGCCCGAGCTGACGCGTGCCAGAGAGTCGCACGCGACTCGGTCCACAGCTCTGGTCGACGCCGAGCGCGCCCAGCGCGGGCTCGAGTGGGAGGTGGCCGACCGCACGGCCCGGATCAGGACGCTCGACGAACGGCTCTACTCGGGGACGATCCGGAACCCGAAGGAGTTGACCGGAATGCAGACCGAGATCGATCATCTGCGCCAGTCGCTCACCGACATCGAAGAGAAGACGTTGATCGCGATCGACGCCGCCGAGGCGGCCAGGCAGGCCGCGAACGCCAGCGCCGCCTCCCTCCAACGCGAGACCAGCGCGTGGGAAGAGGATCAGGCGGCGCAGAGGCGAACGCTCGACGAGGCACGACGCTTCGTCGCTTCGGAGCGCGCGCGACGCGAGGCGATCACCGCGCAGATCCCGCCGCCGCTTCTCGCCCGGTACGCGGACCTCCGCAAGCAGAAGCAGGGCATCGGCATCGTCGCGGTCGATCGCGGAACCTGCACGGGATGCCGTACCAGCCTACCCACGGCGACGACACAGGCGGCTCGCACGGGAAACATCGTGACCTGCTCCTCGTGCGGGCGGATCGTCTACGGGGGCCGTTAGTCGGCGAGGGCGCGCAGATCGTCCAGGTGGGCGCCCACGTGGCCGAAGGGCTGATCAGGCGCGCCGAGAACTCCCGCGATGAACTCGCCCAGCGGCCGCCGCCTGGGGAGCTTGAACGAGGGGACGTGGTGCCAGTCTTCGTCGGTGAGAGCCCCGATCCGGGCCATCAGCGCCCGCCGCGCCCTCTCCAGGCGCTCCCGTGCGACGGTGAGCCCATCGCCGCGGTGGGCGACGACATCCTCCAGGTTCGCTCGATCGATCGTGCGGTCGCCGAAGATGGCCACAACGCGCGGCGGATCGTCTGCCCGCCAGCGCTCGATGGACTCGAGGGCAAGTTCGGTCCAGAAGGCGATGTGACCGACCGCGTCCGCGACCGACCACCGTTCGTCCCCGGCCGCGGCGACGTGATCCCGCACCGCCGCGGGTAGCGCCGCAACCACCTGGTCGAGCGCGGCATCGTGCGCGGTGAGAATCTGGATGGCCTCGGCGCGCGTTGTCACTCCCGTTGCGCTCCTTCCAGGTCAAAAAAACAGGAGGGCCACCCGGAGTGACCCTCCTCTGCACCGAACAGATGCTCCGACCATTCAATCGGCGCTACGCCGGGTGCGGTCGCACGCACTGGCGACCCCGCACCATTCTGCGGAGCATACGCCCGCGGTCGCATCCGGCCCCACGCCCGTGGGGCCAGTTCAGTCGACCTGCCACACTCCCAGCATCGAGAGTGGCTTCTTCCAGTTCATCAGCACCTGGGCGACCCTCCTCGGCGGGATTCCGCGTGCGCCACGCTCGGCACCGCTTCTCTCACAGTAGCGTGGCCGCGCGCGCAGGTCAAGTGGTTCCTACTGGGAGAAGAGTCCTGCGTCCGAACCCGAGCGAAAGGCCCTCAGGTCGCGCCGCGGCCGCGTGTCCGACCATACGCACAATCCCACGCCGCGAAGTTGGAGAAGAGCGCGTCGAGAGCCCCGAAGTGCCGCCGTTCGACCGACCACTCCCGCCGCGCCGCATCGTAGGCACGATCGGACGCGGGGATGACGGAACGGAAGTCCTGAAGGAACGCGCGATCGAAGGCGAAGTTGAGAAGGAAACGCCGGCCGTCCGGGGTGATACGCAGATCGGCGATCCAGGGTCGATCGTCATCGGTGGCGCGGGCGGCCTCGGCCATCCGCATCTTCAGGGCGATGTTGCACCGGACGTCGGATCGCAGTGTTTGATTATCGCAACCGTTATGTCGACAGACCGGTTGTTCGACGACGGGGCAGAGTGTCTTCGGGTGATCGCGAAACCAGCGCTTGATCGCCTGTCGCGCCGTGCGCATTTACGGGGACAATCGTAGGGGCGATAGTAGAATCGCGCACGCCTGGAGGATCTCCCGCATGGCAATTGCCGCCGTTGGCCACCTGCAGAGCACCGTCCAGTCCATCGAGCGTGAAGTCGCGAAGGTCATGGTCGGGCAGCAGGAGGTCGTACGCGGCGTCGTGATCGCCCTGCTCGTTGCCCGCGGACACTGTCTGCTCGAGGGCGTGCCGGGTCTTGGTAAGACACTCCTGGTACGGGTGCTCGCGGAAGTGCTCGACCTGAGTTTCAGCCGCATCCAGTTCACGCCCGATCTCATGCCCGCGGACATCGTCGGCACGAACATCATCGCCGAGGATGCGTCCGGAGATCGGTTTTTCCGGTTCGAGCCTGGCCCGATCTTCGCGAATCTCGTCCTGGCGGATGAGATCAACCGGGCCACGCCCAAGACGCAATCGGCGCTGCTCGAGGCGATGCAGGAGCAGACGGTGAGCGTGGCGAAGACGATCCATCCGCTGCCTCGTCCATTCTTCGTCCTGGCGACACAGAACCCCATGGAGATGGAGGGCACCTATCCCCTGCCTGAAGCGCAACTCGATCGGTTCTTCTTCAAACTCCAGGTCAACTACCCGAGTGCGGAGGAACTGAGCGAGATCCTCATCCGCACCACGGGAAATATCGTCCCACGCGTGCGGAAGGTCGTCGATGGCCCGGGCCTCATCGAAACGGGAGAAATGGCCCGCGAGGTGCCGATCCCACCGGCGGTGCTCGACTACGCCGGTCGACTCGTCCTCGCCACCCATCCCGGTCGCGACGGCGTGCCCAAGATCACGAACAACTACATCCGATACGGATCGAGTCCACGGGGCGCACAGTCTCTCATCCTGGCGGCCAAGATCCGCGCGCTACTGGAAGGCCGGAGCCACGTGATGCATGAGGACATTCAATCGGTCTGCTATCCCGCACTGCGGCACCGCCTCATCCTGAACCTGCAGGCCGAGATGGAGGGGATCACCGCCGACAATATCCTGGATGAGATCCTGCGTCGGGTTCCTGAGTAAGGGGCGATGGCGCTGATCCGCGTCGGCATCGTCGGCACCGGCCTCAGCGCGAACCAGCACGTCACCGCGTTGCGCCAGATGCCTGAAGCGTCGGTGGTTGGGGTGGCGGGCACCTCTCGCGAGAAGGCTCGGGCATTTGCCGCGATGTGGGACATCCCCGCTGCCTTCGACTCCGCGCCGACGCTCCTGGCGGAGGGTGCGATCGACGTCCTGCACGCGTGCGTGCCGCCAGATGCACGGGTCGAACTCGTGCGCGCGTGCGCCGCCCACGGCGTGCACATCCTGGTCGAGAAGCCAATGGCGCGCACGCTCGCCGAGGCCGACGCGATGATCGACATCGCCGCGGCGGGGAGCATTACGCTCGGCTCGATGTTCCAGAACCGCTTCACGCCCCTCGCCCAGCGGACGCGTCAACTGGTTCAGGCCGGCGATCTCGGTCGGGTCATCATTGTCGAACTGAGCGCGCGGTGGTATCGGGAGGCGGAGTACTACCGCGGGAGCGCGTGGCGTGGCTCGCGCGAACGGGAGGGCGGCGCCGTGCTCATCAACCAGGCGATCCACGGGATCGACCTGTTGCGATGGATCTGCGGCCCGGTCCAGGAACTCAGCGCGCGAGTCGCCACGCAGGTACAGCCAATCGAGATGGAGGACACGGGGATCGCGACGCTGCGGTTCGCGAATGGCGCGCTCGGCTCCATCGTCGCCACCACGGCCGGTTGGCCGGGATTCTCCGATCGGCTCGAGATCCAGGGGACCGATGGCTGGGCGCGGCTGATCCAGGCGGAAGGTCGACTCGAGTGGCAACGACGAGGAATGCGGGAGCCCGTTGCGGAACACGCGAAGTCGCAGGTGAGTGGCGCCAGCCGAGACCCCGCCGCGACGCCAAGCGCCGGGCACGTCGCCGCGTTCCGGGACCTCTATTCCGCGATCGCCGCCGGTACCCGCCCGGCACTGGATGGCATCGAAGGACGGCGAGCCCTGGCGATCGTGGAGGCGATGTACCGTGCGAGCACACGGGGCGGCTGGGTGAGCGTCGACGACCGCTGACTGCCTCAGTGGCACGCGTGCGACCGCGGGCCGCACGGCGCCGCGTGACGGCTGGAGGTCGTATCGGTCCAATCGGCCTTGGAGAGCACTTGATTAAAAGGTTACGTGATTCTGGTATTCTGTTCGGAGCGTTCCTTCTCTGGGGCGACTCTTGGATGACTCGGGAGGATTGACTAACAATGCGGATCTCACTTCCTAGGCGACGGTTCCTGCTCGCCGGGACCGGTGCACTCGGTTCGGTGCTCCTCGCCGCCTGCGCGGCTCCGGTGCCGACCGCGACACCTGTTCCCGCAAAGCCTGCTGCTCCGGCGGCTCCTGCTGCCCCGGCCGCGCCGGCGCCGACCAAGCCCGCCGCCGAAGCGCCGAAGCCAGCGGCCGCGCCGGCACCGACGAATACGCCCGCTCCGGCGGCTCCTGCTGCCCCGGCCGCGCCGGCACCGACGAATACGCCCGCTCCGGCACCCGCTGGCGCCACCGCCACCGCGACGCCGCGCCCGTCGTACACGATTACTGGCAAGGGCCAGGTGAACTTGACCTGGCAGCTGAGCGCGTCGGACTTCTGGATCGCCGGCACCGCGAAGGCGCTGCCCGATTTCACAGAAAAGTACGCCAAAGTTGGCAAGGTCACGATTCAGCCGACTCCAGACGACTGGCAGAACAAGCTGGTCGCCTCGATGGTGGCCGGCACGGCACCCGATGTGTTCGATATGTGGGGCGACATCATGCCGCCTTACGTCGAGCGCGGTCAGGTGATCGACTTCGAGCCCTACGTCAAGCGCGATCTCAAGCCCGAGGACATCAGGGACTTCTACGAGTGGCAGTGGCGCGACTTCGTGATGCCGTGGCTCAACAACATCCGGTTCGGCATGCCGCGGTATGTGAACATCATGTTCACGTGGTACCGCAAGGACCATTTTGATGAGGTCGGTCTGAAGTATCCGGACCTCACCTGGGATCACAACACCTACGCTGACGCTGCCCGCAAACTGACCAAGAAGGGCGCGAACAACAAGACCGATCGCTACGGCCTCCTGTACCCGACGTGGGGCTGGGATCGCTACTGGTACAAGCCTGTGATCTGGGGCGGCAGCACGGTTGATCCCAAGGACAACACCCGCGCCACCTTCGGCGAAGAGAAGGCGCTGGCGGCGTTCGAGTGGTCTCGCAAGCTGATGTGGGACGAGCAGGTGATGCTCCAGCCGCTCGACATTAATCGGCAGTCTTCGGTGCTGCACTTCCCGACCGGGAAGTTCTCCATGAACGAGGAGGGCATCTACCCCTTCGAGATGGACAACGGCATCCAGGGCAAGTTCCCGTGGGCGTACGCCCACACTCCGAAGGGACCGACCGGCAACCGCAAGGTTCTCGGCACGACCGACGGCTACGCGATCTGGAAGGGTTCGAAGAACCTGGACGATGCGTGGGAACTTGTGAAGTGGGCGGCCGGCCCGACGAACCAGCTGGACGTCGTGGTGAAGGCAGCCGGACGGGTGCCAGTGCGCCATTCCGTCCTCAAGCAGTGGGAGGCCGAGGTCGTCAAGGCCCGTCCGAACCTGAAGGATGTGAACCTCAAGGTCGCCGTCGAGGCGATGGAGATGGGGTATCCGTCGGGGCGCGAGTTCTTCAAGGACAACATCGCCGCCCAGCAGCTGATCATCCCGGCTCTGGAGAAGATGTTCGTCGTGGGCGGCACGCCGACCTCCTACATGAAGGAAGTCGCCGACGCCGTGACCAAGGCACAGAAGACCGGCACGCGCTAGGTCCACGGTGTCGCGGTCGATCACAGTCCTCGCGGCGCTCGGGGCGGCAGCTTTAGCTGCCGCCCTGGGCTTCCTCCCTTCGACCGGCGCGGAGGTCATCGATACGGCCTTGCGCGCTCTGGGCGTGGCATTGCTGCTCTACGTCCTGCTTTTCATCATCGCGGCGGTATCGGAGCGCGGCATGACCCAGCGGCGGGCCGAATCGGTCATCGGTTGGGTGTTCGCGTTTCCATACCTTCTGCATCTGATACTGTTTCAGGCTGGGGCGATTCTCTTCAGTTTCTATCTGAGCTTGTTCTCAAGCGATCTCCTTCAACGTCATGAGTTTATCGATATCGATAACTATCGCTATCTCTTCCAGGATGAGCCGCTCTTCTGGATCGCGGTCAAGAACACGCTGATTTACACGCTGATTTCTGTACCGCTCGCGACGGTGATCGCGCTGTCGATCGCCGTCCTCTTGAACCAGAACATCAAGTTCCAGGGAGTGTTCCGAACCCTGTTCTACATGCCGGCCCTGGTCACCGGCGTCGCGGTCGCGATCGTCTGGATCATGGTGCTCCATCCCGAGTTCGGGATCTCGGCGATCGCGTTCGAGTTCTTCGGCCTGAAGAGCCCGCGCTGGTTCTGGTCCGAGGACTGGGCCCTTCCGGGGCTGGCGATGATCGCGCTCTGGGGCGCGGGCACCAATATGCTGCTCTACCTCGCTGGGCTGCAGTCGATCCCCTCGCAGGTCCAGGAGGCGGCTCGGATCGATGGCGCTAGTGCGTGGCAGGTATTCTTCCGTGTCACGCTCCCCCTCCTCACCCCGACCGTGTTCTTCAACGTTGTCCTCAACATGATCGGTTCGTTTCAGGTCTTCACCCAGGCATTCGTGCTCACGCAGGGTGGACCGAACAACGCCACGCTGACGATGGTGCTCCTGATTTACCGGAAGGCATTCCAGAACTTCTCGTTCGGGTACGCCTCGGCGATTGCCTGGGTCCTCTTCGTCGTGATCTTGATCATGACCTTCATCGTGTTCCGCAGTTCCAATCGCTGGGTGTACTACGAAGGAGGCCTTCGCCGGTGAGCACGGTCGCGCTCGCGCGCCCGCGGCCGCTGAGCCGCGAGCGGGTGGTCCGGGGTTTGTGGCGGACGGTCCTTTACGTGGGCATCGTCGCGGGGACCATTCTCTTCACGTTCCCGTTCCTCTGGATGATCAAGTCGTCTGTTTCACCGCCCGCTGAGGTGCTCCTCAACCCTCCCCGCCTCCTGCCTTCGGCGATCGTCTGGGAGAACTACTACCTGCCGTTCGAGCGGCAGCCGTTCGCGACCTTCTATGTGAACACGGCGTTCGTCACGATTACAGGCATGATGGGGGTCATCCTCTCGAGTTCCGTTGTCGCGTTCGCGCTCGCGCGGATGCGCTGGCCGGGACGGGACAAGTTCTTCTTCGTGATGATCTCGACGCTGATGCTCCCGGCCCACGTGACGTTGATTCCCACGTACGTCGGTTTTGCCAAGGGGCCTGAACTCGTCGGGCTAACAGGTCAGGGTGGCTGGCTCAATACCTTCATTCCGCTCCTCGCGCCGGAGTGGACAGGCAGCCCCTTCATCATCTTCCTTATGCGGCAGTACATGATGACGATCCCGCTGGAGATGGATGATGCCGCGCGGATCGACGGTTGCGGCTGGTTCCAGTTGTTCTGGAGAATCATCATGCCGCTCTCCGCGCCGGTGATGGGTGTGGCCGCGATCTACTCCTTCCAGTATCACTGGAACGCCTTCGAGCGTCCGCTGATCTACCTGAATCGCATCGACCTGTTCACGGTTCCCCTCGGCATGGCGATGCTGAACGGCCGCTACGGCACCGACTTCGGTGGCCTGATGGCAATGTCAACGATATCGCTCATACCGGTCATGATCGTGTTCTTCCTCGCCCAGCGATACTTCATCCAGGGCGTGGTCGTCAGTGGTGTGAAGGGGTAAGTCCCTCCAAGAGTGCCCTTGCGAACGTCTCCGTGACCTGAAGGTCGTGACCCGCATCGTGCACGCGCACGATGCGGGCGACTCGCACGATGGCCGCCAGCCGCGTGGCGACGATCTCGAAGGCCGGGTGCGACCGGCTTCCCAGGTACACATGGATCGGTACCGCATTGGTAAGCGACTCCTGGGCGGGGAGATACGACGCGGGAGGTTCCCGCCAGCGCAGCGCACCGGCCTCCCGCACGATCGCTGGCCAGGCAGACTTACCGGCCAGCGCGTGGGCCTCACTCTCACCCAAGACGGCGGCCAGGAAGCTGTGCGCAACTGCCTCCGGCGAGATATCGCGCCGACGGAACAGGCCCTGCGTCGCCTGACGAAGCGCAGACACACACGGATCATCGATGGCGATACCGAGTAGGGGAGGCTCGATCAGGTGAAGCGACCGCGCCCGCTCGGGCACCTGGCGCGCGGCTTCCATAGCAACGACCGCGCCCGAAGAGTGACCAACAAGGTGCGCATCCACGATTCCCAGCCCGTCGATCGCGGCGAAAAGATCCCGCGCCTCCCGCGCGATCGTCAGCGTGCCCCGCGCGGCCGGACTGCCGCCGTTTCCACGGCGATCGATCGCAACCAGCCGATACCCCGGGAAGCCGCGTCGCATCAGGGCTCCCCATGCTGCCCGGCCGTTCTCCAGATCGCCGTGGATCAACAGTACCGGATCACCCTCGCCGGCCGAGATCCAGTTGAGCAGCGACAAGGTCTTGCTCACGGCGCGCCGCCGAACCAGCGGCGGACCTCGCCCCGGCGCAGTTTGCCCGTGGACGTACGCGGCAACTCCTCGACGACGCGGAACTCGCGCGGAATCTTGAATGGAGCCAGGCGCTCACCGCAGTACGCGGCCAGGTCTTCCACAAGATCAGCGCGGGGCGCTCCGTGGGTGGTCAGCGCGCACACGGGAACCTGACCCCAGGTCGAGTCGCCGCGGGCCACGACACAGGCATCCACCACGCCATCGTGCCCACGGAGGATCGCTTCGACCTCCGCCGGATAGACGTTCTCACCGCCGGAGACGATGAGGTCGCTCCGGCGATCGAGTACGTACAGATAGCCGTGTGGATCGATCTGGCCGTAGTCGCCGGTGTGAAACCAGCCACCGGCATCGACAATCGGACGGATCGTATGGCGGTCGCAGTACCCGGGGCTGATCGTCGGTCCTCGCACGAGAATCTGCCCGGCGCCATCCTCCCCCTCACGCTCGATCCGCAGTTCGATGCCCAGAAGCGGCTTGCCGGAGGATCCGGGACGGGTTATGGCATCGGCGGGCGCGAGCGTCGCGACCTGCGAGCAGCACTCGGTGAGACCATATGTCTGCACAACGGGTACGCCCCGCGCCGCCGCGCGCGCAAGGAGAGCCGGCGATGCGGCCGCACCACCCAGGAGGACGCATCGGAGCGCGTGCCTGGCCGGCGCAGCCTCCTCAAGCAGGCGCTCCAGCATCGTCGGTACGAGGGAAACGATCGTCACGCCATCACGGACGAGCGAAGCCCAGACCTCTTCCGGGCCGAATCGCCGATGCAGAACGACCCCGATTCCATAGATCGCGGCGCGGAACAGGATCGAAAGCCCGCCGATGTGGTAAGCAGGCAGGGTCAGAAGCCATCGATCGTCCGCATGCAGACCGAGGTTGAAGGCCGAGGCGCATGCGCTCCACCAATGGTTGCTATTCGTGATGACGGCACCACGAGGACGGCCAGTGGTACCCGAGGTATGAAGGATCCCCTGCCAATCATCGAGATTGATGGTGGGCAGGGCTCCCGGCGCACGGACCGGGGCGTCGACTCGCGTGGAGACCAGATCGTCGAGTCGCAGGTCCTCAAGTCGCAACACTCGAGCCGCAGGAGAGGCATCGCGACCGATCGCGCGCCCGACACTCGCGTCATCCACAAGCAGGACGGAGACGGCCGCGTTCTCGATCTGGTAGCGCACCTCGGGATCCGTGAGTCTGGTGTTGAGGGGGACGAGAATCGCGCCGGTGCGCACCAGCGCGTGGACGAGAACCACGAAGGAAAGGCTGTTGGACGTTAGAACCCCGACCCGCGTGCCGCGCTCCACGCCCAGGTGGGCGAGCGTCACGCACGCCTGCGCGACCAGGGTATCGAGTTGCCCGTACGTCGTCGCGCCGCTCGACTCGATCACGGCGGGCTGAACCGGAAGCACGGCAGCCCGATGGGCGATCCAGTCGGTCACCCGAAGACCTTTTCCTGAGGGGTTCACGCTGACGGTTCCGCCACGACGAGTGCGCGATCGCCGAAGTCGGGCAACAGGCCGAGGCCTGGCGCTGCGGCGATCGCCATCACGCCGCGTCGCACCGCCGGTTCACCACCGGTGAGATCGGTTGCGAGTAATGACGCGGTCGCGAGACCGTGGGCGATATCGGCGCGCTCCGTTCCGACCGCGCAATGCAGCGCGGCACAGATGCCGATTCCGCTCTCCAGAGCGCTGGTTATGACCGGAGTGATCCCGGCCGACTCCATTCTGCCAATCGCAAGCCTTGCCCGTCGCGGTCCGCCGATCACGGCGGGCTTGACGACCACATAGGGCACGGGACTCGCGTTCAAGACCCGCTCGAAGTCGCATGAACTGGCGACACTCTCATCGAGCGCGATGGGAACACCGAGCGCGGTCAGGGCGCGAGTCCCCTCCAGATCATCGCGCGGAAGAGGCTGCTCGACATACTGAAGGTCAAGGTGGGCCACGCCGGTGATGACCTCGGCTGCCTCCGACCGTGACCACGTTCCGTTCGCATCGATGCGAAGCTTCAACTCTCCCGCGCACGCTCGTGCCCGGGCGACACGGGCGATGTCGTGGGCGGGGGGCCGGCCGCCGACCTTCAGCTTCACCGCGGAGAAGCCACCAGCCACCGCTTCTCCGATCGCCCTGGCGATCGTCTCGTCATCGTCACCACCGACGAGGGCGTTGACGGCGACCCCCGCGCGATGAGTCGGACGCAGCAATGCGGCGACGGGCAGCCCTACGCACTGTGCGTCGAGGTCGAGCAACGCGGCATCAAGCGCGGCGGCGGCTGATGCCGTGGCCGGATCCGCGGCAAGCCTCTCGATCGTGGCCGGGATAGCGTCTCTTTCCACCCTGGATCCAAGCCGAGCAAGTGCGGATCCGGCGCGCGTGAGGTTGCCGCCGAACTGGAGCAACGGCGCGCAGTCGCCCCATCCCTCGAGGCCGTCGGCGGTGAGGCGTACGACGATCCCTTCGCGTGCGGTGAGCGCGCCGGCGCCAGTCTGGAGAGGCCGGCGCAGCGGGATGACGTAGCGAAAGAGCGTGAGGCTACAGGACATCAGCCCGTCGGCACTCGGACCAGGATGAAGGCCAGCGCAAGGAGCACGCCGAAACTCAGATGGAGCATCCCGGTGCCCTTTAGCGCCGCGTTCAAGTTCGAGGCGGGCGCGTCGGATGTCAGGACAGTCCGAAGGAGCGCGAGGGCAAGCGGAAGCGTGAGAAAGGGCAGCCAGAACAGACTGCCACCGGTGGGACTCGCGAACCACATACCGAGAACCGACGCATATGCGGCCGCGATAAGTGCAACGTACTCGGCACGCGCGGCGCCGGCACCCAGGCGGACGGCCAGCGTCCGCTTACCGGCGGCTCCATCGGTCTCGATATCCCGAAGGTTGTTCACGACGAGAATCGCCGTGACGAGGCACCCGACCGGGAGCGAGACCAGGATGGCACCGGACATGAAATCGCCGCTCTGGAGGTACGCGCTTCCGACGACCGCGACGACGCCGAAGAAGAGGAAGACAAAGAGATCGCCCAGCCCCACATACGCCAGCGGCCACGGGCCTCCGGTGTAGGCGAATCCACACACGATGGACAGCATCCCGATAACCAGGATGGGCCAGCCGCCCACCACCACCAGATACAAGCCGATGAGCCCCGCGCCCCCAAAAGCGAGCAGCGCTGCGATGAGCACGGCGCGGGGGGTTGCCAGACCCGAACTCGCGAGGCGCCGCGGACCCAGTCGTGCCGCGGTGTCGGCTCCAGCCCGGAAGTCGGCATAGTCGTTGAAGTAGTTCGTACCCACCTGGATCAGGATTGCCGCCCCGAGCGCGGCAAGAAACGGCGCGAGGCGCACGTGGGTCGCGGGAGCCCCGATTGCAGTACCAACGAGGACTGGCACGATCGCGGCGGGCAGCGTCGCCGGCCGAGCGCCGGCGATCCAGACCATGGGTCTCACGGGAAACGTGGAAACTGGCGGAAGTTCGGCTTTCGCTTCTCGAGAAAGGCGCGCTTGCCCTCGCGTGCCTCATCGGTGAGGTAGTACAGGAGAGTGGCGTCGCCGGCCAGCTGCTGGAGTCCCGCCTGCCCATCGGCGTCAGCATTGAACGCCGCCTTAAGAAACCGGAGGGCGATTGGGCTCTTCTCCAGGATCTCCCTCGCCCAGGCGACCGCTTCATCTTCCAGGCGGCCGAAGGGCACCACAGCATTGACGAGGCCCATCGCCAGCGCCTCTTGCGCGCTGTACTGGCGACACAGGTACCAGATCTCCCGGGCCCGCTTCTGGCCCACGATGCGAGCCAGATGGGCGGCCCCGTAGCCCGCATCGAAGCTTCCGACCTTCGGTCCGGTCTGGCCGAACCGAGCGTGCTCGGCGGCGATCGACAGATCGCACACGACGTGCAGAACGTGGCCGCCGCCGATCGCGTAGCCGTTCACCACGGCGATCACCGGCTTCGGTATCGTCCGGATCTTGCGCTGAAGTTCCAGCACGTTGAGGCGCGGGATGCCATCCTCACCGACGTAGCCGCCCTCGCCGCGCACCCGCTGATCGCCACCGGAGCAGAATGCCTTTTCTCCCGCTCCCGTCAGCAGGACCACGCCGATGTCCGCTGCCTCGTGCGCGCGATCGAACGCGTCGAGCATCTCGGTGACGGTCTTCGGCCGAAAGGCGTTGCGCACCTCGGGCCGATTGATGGTGATGCGCGCGATGCCATCGAAGTGCTCGTACAGAATATCCTCGTACGCGACAACACTGCTCCAGGCATAGCTCACGGTCGGGCTCCTCCGAGAAATCGCTGGACGGTCGAGGCGTAGCGCGCCGGACTTTCGAGATGAACGGTGTGACCGGCTTCTGGAACGATGACCGTCTGGACATTTCGCACACTCTGCGAAAGGCGTGCGCCGATCGCCTGGTAGCGTTCGTCGCACTCGCCAACGATCACAAGCACGGGCATTGCGAGTTCGCCGAGCCGGTCGTGCACCGCTGGAGTCACCCCCTGCCCTCCCCCGCGAAGGCTGCGCGCCAGTCCGCGAGGGTCGTGACTGAGCCGCGTGGCGCGGAGGCGCTCCCGCGCCGCCAGGGCCAGGCCATCCTGGCTCGCGAAGAGCGGCACTTTCTCCCAGCGATCGACGAACGCGCTGATCCCCTCGGCTTCGAGCAGCCGGGCCAGATCCTCGTCCGATCGGACTCGGGCAGTACGCGCTTCGGCGTCCACGATGCCCGGAGAGGCGCTCTCAAGAACGAGTCGGCGCACGACTCGCGGATAATCGAGCGCGAGTTGGAGCGCGACGCGGCCTCCCATCGAATAGCCGAGAACATCGATCGGCGCTCCGCCCAAGATCTGGATGATGGCCGCGAAGTCGCGCGCAGTCGCCGGGAGCGTATAGCGGGCGAGGTCTTCGACAACGTCGGTCCCTCCATGTCCGGGGAGATCGACGGCCAGAGGGCGGCGTCCCGCCGACCGGAGTCCCTGCGCCAGGTGTTCCCACGATTCGGCGCGGCCGGTGAATCCGTGGATGAGGAGGATGTCGGGCGTGCCGTCGGAACCGAAACGTTCGACGCGATACTCCACGCCGCGGACCGAGATCCCCGTCATTGGCCCAGCGCCACACGAGCCGCGTTCACGCCCTGTGCCCAGACTTCGCGGTGGAGTTCGGCGTTGCGCTGACGGGTGGAGGCCACCTCGATGATCCGTCGCTCGCGGGCCGCCCGGGGAGACGTGACCGCCCTCCGAAACGCGGCCCAGTCCGACGGCCGCTCGTACCCCATGTCGTAGAGGTGGGCGACACGCGCGAAATCGAGGCCGTGAGGCGTCCCGAAGAGTCGGTCGAAATGCCGGGGAAGGGATGCCTGCGGCAGGAAGGAGAAGATCCCGCCGCCATCGTTATTCAGCAGGATCACGCTGAGGGGTATCTCCTCCATACGTGCGACAAGCAGCCCGTTCATGTCGTGATAGAGAGACATGTCCCCGATCGCCAGAAACACGGGCCGATCGCTCGCCGCGGCTACTCCGACAGCCGTGGACACGACGCCATCGATCCCGGCAGCACCGCGGTTGCCCAAGAGATGCACGCCGCGTCCGAACGCCGGGTAGAAAGCGTCCAGGTCGCGGACGGGCATGCTGTTGCCGACGAGGACGACGGAACCCTCGGGGAGCGCCTCGGCGAGCTCGCGAAAGGCTCGTCCCTCGAACGGTTCGTCGATCCGGGCCAGCGCGGAATCCAGCGCCTGTCGCGTGGCGCACGCCACACTCGTCCAGAGCGAGGTCCAGCCACGCCCGCTCGCAGCGCGCCCAGGAACGCGCGCGAGGACTTCCGCGGGATCGGCCCAGATGTGAGTTGCGCCGACGAGGGTCGCATCGCGCCACGCCGCGCCATCGTCCACGAAGAGATGCGCGCTGTTTCGCGTGCGGTCGAGGAATTCGAACACCGGCCGAGAGGTTGGCGGAGCGCCGATACGCAGGATCAGGTCCGGCTCGAGCGCGCGCTGCACCGTAAGATCGCGCAGGAAGATGTCGGCGCTATCGACGATGCGGACATCGGAGTCGCGATCGCGCAACCCGGAGAGGGGGTCGGCCAGGATGGGGGCGTCGCACCGCCGCGCCAGGGCCAGCAACGCGTCCGCGGCGCGGCGATCCTCCATCGGGCCTGCCACAAGGAGCGGGCGTTCGGCCCGCTCCACGATCTCAGCAACCTCGCCGGCTTCCGCGGGCGGGAGCGTTCGGCGCCCGATCATCGCGCGGGAGAACGGTGCCGGCCGATCCTCGCCCGGTTCGTCGCCATCGATGGGCGCATCCTGCGGTGATGTCCGCGCGACAAGCGGTTCGCGAAACGGGATGTTGAGATGCACGGGCCCGGCGGGCGCGGCACGGGCCATCGCCACCGCCCGGCAGAGCGTGGATCGCCAGTGCCTTAGCGTCTGAGGAACGCTATCGGCCACGGGAAGATCGATCGAGAACCGGACCGCGGTGCCAAAAATGCCGACCTGATCGATCGCCTGCGCGGCCCCGACGTCACGCGCCTCGGGCGGGCGATCGGCCGTGAGCAGGATCAGCGGTACACGACTCAATGAGGCTTCCACAACCCCGGGCAGGTAGTTCGCCACCGCGGTTCCGGAGGTGCACAGCAGGGCGACTGGCTCGACACGCGCGCGCGCCAGCCCGAGGGCGAAGTACGCGGCCGAGCGCTCGTCGTACAGCACCCAGGTCCGCATGTCGGACCGAGCGCTCAGCGCCAGTGCCAGAGCGGTGGATCGCGACCCGGGCGAAATGCACGCCCAACGCACTCCCGCGGCGACCAGTTCGTCAACGAGCCAGCGCGCGCCCGTGTAGGCCGCATCCGTCGATGCCGGGCTCACGACGCGATGCCGAGCGCCATCTTCATTGGCCGCAGCTTTAGCCGCGTCTCCTCCAACTCCTCAAGGGGATCGGAACCATCGACAATACCATTGCCCGCGTAGAGAGTCGCCCAGCCCCGATCGTCCAGGAGAGCCGAACGCAGCGCGACGACGAACTCACCCTCTCCGGACGCATCGATCCATCCGACCGGTCCGGCGTACCAGCCACGCGGAGAGCCCTCGCGCTCGCGGATGAAGCGGCGCGCCGCGATCGCCGGAGTCCCGCCGACCGCGGGAGTCGGGTGCAGAGCCTCGATCAGGTCGATCAGGTTGGTAGTGCTGAGCGGACGAGCCTGGATCGGCGTGAACAGGTGATGGACGTTTGGCAGTGAGAGGATCCGTGGCAACTCCGCGCCCCTGATCTCGGTGCACACGCGGGCGAGTCGCTCAAGAATGGTGGCCACGACAACCCGATGTTCGTGGAGGTTCTTTCGGTTCGCGAGCAGCGCCTCGGCGATCGCCTGGTCGGCGGCCGAGTCGGTGGCGCGCGGCGCAGTTCCGGCAAGAGCGCTGACGGATACGACGCCGCCGGCCACCTGTACGAGGCGCTCCGGAGTCGCGCCGATGAAGGTCTGTCCTGACCTCCGGACCGCGAAAACGGCGCACGTGGGATACTGGTGGGCGAGCCGCACCATCGCCACCGCCGGCTCGGCCGCCTGCGCGGTGAAATGCGTCTCGGAGCGGGCAATTGCGACCTTCTCCAGTTCGCCAGACGCGATCTTCGCCGTCGCATCGCGCACGTTGCCAAGAAAGGCTTGGGCCAGACTGCCGTTACGCTCCATCACGGACGCGATCGTGGGAGGGTCCTCCCTCGCCTCAGCGTGCTGCGACGAGTGCGAGACGGACATCGCGGCGGGCTGGATGCGCCAGCACCGATCGCCGCGTCTGATGCAGAGGTTGCGCGGAACCGTCAGACGACCGGCACCGAATTGGCTCCAGCCGCCATCCGTAGGGTGGTCTTCGAAAGAGAAGCCGCCCACGGCGAAAGGTACAGGCCAGTCCACCCGCCGCGCGCTCCACCAGGCAGAAGCCTCTTGGAATCGATGCTCGCCCCGGATGTCGATACTGTCGAAACTACCAGTCGCACAGAGCGAGATCTGACCGTCCGGCCTTGCCCAGTAGAAGGCATCCTCGCCGAGGCGACACGCCATCGCGAAGTCTGCGAGCGGGTCACCATCTGGAGCCGATCGCGCATCGCGCCCGTCTGGATCGAGGAGGTCCGGCACGACCGTTGGCGCAGGAATCACGCGGCAGTCCCGACGCTGCGAAGTAACAGGGCGCGCAGCGCGGGAAGTCGAGCGAGGAGATCCTCTGGATCCTCGGCAAGTGCCCACTGGCTGACGATCTCGTGGATGCCACCAAACCAGACCTGGGCGGCGACCCGGCAATCGACAGGGGCGATCACGCCCGCCGCGACCGCGTTCTCGAGTTCGGCGACGATCAGGCCGGTGAACTCCGCGCGCAGCGTCATCATACGCCGATGGAACCGCGGTCCGGCGCCCGGCGTATCGATCAGGAAGAGACGCGCGGCCTTGCGGTGCGCGCCGAAGGTCTGAAGGAGTGCACGGAGCGTCGTCTCGAGTCGCGCCAACGGTTCGGCCTCCATCGCCAGCGCCAACTCGAGTCGCGAGCGCAGGAGCATCGCCGTCCGATCGAGCACCGCCAGAAACAGGGCGTCTTTGCCAGGGAAATGAAAGTAGAGGCCGCCCTTCGAGGTTGACGCGGCGTCGGCGATGTCGTCGACAACCGCGTCCTGAAAGCCGCTACGGGTGAAGACATCGAGCGCGGCCTCAAGGATGCGTTCGTGGCGCTCGATCGTTCGAGTCTGAGATCTCACCGGAAGTCTGCGTGCCTCTCAAAACCGACCGACCGGTCGGTCGAACAGATGCTAGTCGGTCTGCCAGACCCGTACCAGTCCCGTCATGTCCGCTCGCCGGCGCTTCGCTCGGCGCGGTCGTTGTCGCGCAAGGTTCGACCAGCGGCGGCCGCGACGGCGGGGAGCACGGCCGCGGCGGCACAACCGACGAGAAAGGTCGCGCCGCCGAGCGCGCCGTAGATGGGCGTGAACATCGCCGGCGCAACTGCCGATGCGCCGAAGCGAAAGGTCGCGTTGATCGATACCGCCGTCCCGCGCAGACGCTGATCGGTCAGGAGCATCAAGACCAGGCTGGGCATCGCTGCCCAGAGCGATCCGTATGCAATCCCGAGGGGTATCACGCCCAGGACGAATAGCTCTGGCGCCGGCGCCAGAGCTATCGCGATGCCGCCGAGAAACGCCAGAACGCTACCTTCGGTGAGCACCCGAGCCGGACCGACCGCCTCGACGCGCCTGCCCGCATACGGCGCAGCGACGATCCCGAGCAGTCCGAGCAACGATGAAACCGCGCCGGCAGCCACGAGACTGAGATGCCAGCGCTCGACCAGGTAGGTGGACCACAGGTAAGAGGAACCGAAGGTGGCCAGCTGCGCCGAGAAGGCGGCCGTCCCGGCGATGATTCCGCCGCGAGAGGCGAGCACGCGCGCGATCTCCTGGAACCCGGGCGACGAAGAGGAGTTCCGCGGCGAAGCGTGGCGCAGGACGCGGTCGTACAGCACGCCAAGGACCAGGGCAACGCCGGCCGTAAGGACGTAGACGAGGCGCCAGTCGAACTGTGCGAACGCTCCGCCCACAAGCGGCGCGGCGAACCCGCCGACCATGTTCACGCTGACGAACGACCCCATCGTACGGCCCAGGCGCTCGCGCGGAACGAGGTCCGCCGTCGCCGCAACCAAAATTGGTGTGGTGAAGGCGTTCGCAGCACCCTGGAGGAAACGGCCGAGAAGGAACCACTCGATTGACAGTGCTGCCGCGCAGCACACGGATGCGACAACGAACAGGGTGAACCCGATCCCCAGCGCGAACCGCCGGGACGTCCGATCCGAGATCGACCCGGAGATCAACTGGAACGCCGCGAAGGGAATCATGTAGGCGGGGACCGCCCACGAGATGGCACCGAGATCGGCCGACAGCGATTCGCGCACGGCCGGCAAGATCGCGCCGATAACGCCACCTGCGAACGGCCCCAACGCTCCGCCCGCATAAAACCAGATGGGGATTGAACGTGAGGTGGGAAACAGGAGGAGCCTCGCGGCGAGTGTAGTCGTGTCTGACGGCGCGCGAGGCCGGTTACACTCGCCCCCCGGATGGTGCTCAGAATCGGAGCGGACATCGGTGGCACCTTCACCGACGTGGTCGCGGTCGCAGAGGACGGTCAGGTGATCGCCACGGCGAAGGTGCGTACGACGCCTCGGAATCCCGAGGCCGCAGTGCTGGACGGCGTCGATCGGGTTTTGGCCGTGTCCACCGTGAGGGAGACGGACGCGCTGATCCACGCGACGACCTTGATGACGAACGCAATCGTGGAGCGGCGCGGCGCGCGGGTCGGCCTGCTCGTGACCAGAGGCTACCGGGATACGCTCGAGATCGCGCGCCAGCACCGATTCGACATGTACGACCTGAGCATCACGCGGCCCGGCCCACTGGTCGGCCGTGGCGACCGCCGCGAGATCACCGAACGCATCCTTGTGGATGGCAGCATCGAGGTCGCGCTGGATCTCAACTGCGTGCGCGACGCGATTGAGGATCTGTGCGCCGCGGGGGTTGAGGCGGTCGCGATCGTCTATCTCCACGCGTATCGCAATCCGCTGCACGAACTCCAAACGGCGGAAGCCGTCGCTGCCGCGGCGCCCAACCTGCCAGTCGCCCTCTCTCACTTCGTCTCCGGTCAGTTCCGTGAGTACGAGAGGATGGTGACCACCACGGCGAATGCCTACGTCCAGCCGATCGCCGCGCGCTATCTGGGAGCGATCGAGGACGGGCTGGACAGCCGGTTGCCTCGGGCGACCCTCCAGGTGATGACTTCCAACGGCGGCATCGTCGGCGTCGAAGCCGCGCAGCAGCTTCCCGTGCGTCTCATCGAGTCCGGTCCCGCCGCAGGCGCGATCGCTGCGGCGAACGATTGCGCTGCTCTGGATCTCGAAGGGGTGCTGTCGTTCGACATGGGCGGCACCACCGCCAAGGCATGTTTGATCACTCGACGGGGCGGCCAGAGGCCCTGGCCAATGGTCCACGGCGAAGTAGAGGTAGCGCGGGAGTATCGATTCATCCGCGGCTCCGGCCTGCCCCTGCAGGTTCCCAGCGTGGAGCTGATTGAGATCGGGGCTGGCGGCGGTTCCATCGCACGCGTCGACCGATTGGGACGGATGCGGGTGGGACCGGATAGCGCCGGCGCGGTCCCCGGGCCGGCCTGCTATCCGTCCCCCGAGGGCGTACCGCGCGAATCTAGCGACCCGACCGTGACCGATGCTGACGTCGTCCTGGGATATATCGATCCGGATGGATTCCTTGGCGGCCGGCTCCGACTCGATCGCGATGCGGCCTTCCGCGCGCTCGTCGATGCGTTCGGTGGTGATCCGATCGCATCCGCGGAGCGGGTCCGCGATACCGTCGACGAAGAGATGGCGCTGGCGTTCCGCCGCCATTGCGCCGAACGCGGGCACGACCCCACGTCGCTCCCCCTCTACGCCTTCGGCGGGGCCGGCCCCGTGCACGCCTGCGGCGTCGCTCGGCGCCTCGGGATCAGCCGCATCTGGGTGCCGGCAGCCGCTGGAGTCGGCTCCGCGATCGGCCTCGTTGGCGCGCCGCCGCGGGTCGATCTCGTGCGGACGCTCGTCTGCCCGGTGCACGACGCGACGCCATGGGACGAGATCGATCGTGAGCTCGAGGCGATGCGGGCACGCGCGTCCAAGGAGCTCTCCTCGCTGGTTCCGCGAGAACGAATGACCTGGACGGTCGCGGCAGACCTCAGGTTCACTGGCCAGGCGCACCAGCTGACGACAGCTGTTCCTCGGGCAGCGCTGGATCGCGGGTCGCCGGCCAGAGTACGTTCGGCAGCGCTCCGCGCCACATTTGAGGGGGAGTACGGGCGCGTCTACGGGCGGGTGCCGCCTCGAGTAGGGATTGAGGCGATGCAGTGGCGACTCACGGCCACCGGGCCGACACCACCGATCCCTCGCTTCTCTATTGCGGGTGGTTCCGAGAAGGAATGTCGACGCGATGCCTGGTTCGATGGCGAAAGGCGACCGGCGCGATCGATCGATCGGAGCTCGCTGGCGATCGGCATCACTGTCGAAGGGCCTGCGCTAATCCAGGAAGAAGCGACGACGACAGTGGTCCATCCGGACTGGGGCGCAACCGCCCTGTCGTCGGGCCATTTGGAACTGGTGCTGCGCCGGTGATCCTCGATCGTCACTGGGATGTCCTCTGGAACCGGCTGATCGCGATCGCCGAGGAACAGGCGGCCACGCTGATCCGCACCGCTCTCACGCCCGCGGTGAGCGAAGCGGGGGACCTCTCTGCAGCCGTCTTCGATGCACGGGGGAGAATGCTCGCCCAGGCCGTCACCGGAACGCCCGGTCACATCAACTCGCTCGCATCGGCGATGCGCCACTTTCTCGCAGCGTGCCCGGCCGCGACACTCCGCCCCGGCGATGTGTTGATGACGAACGATCCGTGGCTTACGTCCGGCCACTACCACGATATCACCATCGTGACGCCGATCTTCCATCGCGACCGTGCGATCGGGTACTTCGGCAACATCTGCCATACGGCGGATATCGGCGGGCGGGTCTTCTCGGCCGACGCGCATCAGGTCTACGAAGAGGGTCTTTGTATCCCCATCGTCAAACTCCTGCGCGCCGGGGAACCCAACGAGGACGTCCTGCGCATCGTCGAGGCAAACGTCCGTGTCCCCGATCTGGTGATCGGCGATCTGTACGCTCAGGCCGCCGGCAACGACGTCGGGTGTCGTCGAATCATCGAGACCCTCGAACAGTTCGACCTGCCCGATCTGGATGGTCTGGGCCACATCATCCTCGATCGGTCGGAGCAAGGGATGCGCCGTGCGATCGCCGCGGTGCCGGATGGCGACTACAGCGCGAGCGGCGAGTATGACGGCTTCGATCGGGAGGTTCACCTCGCGGTTCAGGTGCGCGTGCGGGGCGAGACCATCTCGGTCGACTTCGCCGGAACGTCACCGGAGAGCGAACGCGGCATCAACGTGGTACTCAACTACACGCACGCCTATACGACGTACGCGTTGAAGGCGGCGCTGACCCCGGAAATCCCGAACAACGACGGCTCGTTTCGCCCGATCGCGGTCTCGGCTCCGGAAGGATCGATCCTCAACTGTCGCCGGCCGGCCGCGGTCGCAGCGCGGCACATCATCGGCCACTTCATTCCCGGCCTGATCTTTCGCGCCCTCGCGCCGGTCGTCCCCGATGCGGTCCTCGCCGAGAGTTACGACGCTCTCTGGAACACGCAGTGGCACGGGCGCGATAGTTCCGGGCGGCATTTCGTGCTCGTGGTTTTCAATGCGGGGGGAATGGGTGCGCGACGCGGAGCAGACGGGTTCAGCGCGACATCCTTTCCCTCCGGAGTGCACGGCTTCCCCGTTGAGGCGATCGAGACGCACGTCCCGCTGATCTACGAGGCGCGGAGACTGCGCGTCGATTCCGGGGGTCCCGGCCAGTGGCGCGGGGGGCTCGGGCACGAGATCGTCGTGCGGTCACCACCGGGTGTGCGCGCGCTGTTGTCACCCTTCTTCGATCGTACCGCTCACCCCGCCCGCGGTCTGTTTGGTGGCGGCAACGGTGCTCCGGGCCGCTTCACGATCGATGGCGCGGTGCAGCACCCCAAGGCGACGGTCGAGCTACCGCCTGGCGCACGGGCGGTCATCGCGCTGCCGGGTGGCGGCGGCTACGGAGATCCCCGCGATCGAGATCGGCGGTCGGTCGCACGGGACCTCGCGGATGGCCTGATCACCGTCGCGCACGCGCGGGATCACTATGGGTGGCTCGCAGGCGAACCTGACGCTTCGTCTTGACTCAGGCGACAAGCGCGATCGACGCGGCGATGCCGGCCCAACCCAGCACTCGTCGGGCGCCATCCAGCCACGCGGTGGGCGGGGCTGTCATGGGTGCCTGAGTCTCGCCGCGGGTCACACCGAGGACCGCCTGAACGAGGTCGGCAAGGGGAGCGCTGGCGGGCAACCGCCACTCCCGCGCGTTGATCCGTCCGAACGGCGGTTCATCGCACATCCGGACTAGCGGGAAGGGATCGCGCGCGCAACGCGTCGCAAGCGTATCGATCAGCGCGAGCGCCGCGGCCCCGGGCGCATCGCGGCCGATGATGATCAGGGCGACGTCCTCAGCCGGCACAGCCCCTATCTCGCGCATCCGGACCACCCGACTCACGAACCCGGTGGCCCCGGCAACGCCCCGCAGAACGTGGGCGCCGATGTCATCTTCGGTCAAGATGATCGCCCCCCGACGCCGCTCCATCCCACAAAACGTGCCAAAAGAAAGGTAAGGATGCCGTAAGGGACGTACCCGCGGGCCTTCGAACGCGCTCCCGCAGATGCGGACTCTCGGTGTGGTCAGGTCATCGCGGAGTAGTCGGTGGGCGTCATGAGGCTGTTGATGACGTTCGCGACGATCGGCCCGCCATTCTCGGGAGCCTCGGACGCGGTGCGTGCAGCGACCCACTCTGGATCGGTCGCGAACGCGCCCCACTTGCGGTTGCGTTCGTCCTCATCCTGCCAGCGCACGATGTAGGTCAGGCGATTCGACTCGCCGTACCGATCGGTCCAGTACCCGACGACGTCGATGCCATGCTCCCTGAACTTCCGGGTGGTGACAGTCCGGAATCGGTTGTGGAGTGCGGCGATCCGGCCGGGAGCGCATATGTAGACCCGCAGTTCGTAGATCATGGGACCTCCCGTAGCGCAGTATACGGACAGGAGAGAGAGGCGAGATGCGCGTCGCGATCGGTGGATTTTCCCACGAGACCAACACCTTCAATCCCACCCCGACGACTCTGGAGCGCGTACGGCGCGATGGTGTCTATGTAGTCGGCGATGAGGTCTTGACGTACTACCGGGGAACGGGCAGCACGATGGGGGGCATCATCGATGGCTGCGATCGCGAGGGGCTGGACATGGTCCCGATCTTCTTCGCGACACACGGCCCTTCCACCGGAGCGATCGAGTCGGACGTGATTCACGACGCGGCGAATCGACTCGCGCGCGGCATTGCCGATGCCGCCCCGGCCGGCATTCTCCTTCACCTGCACGGCGCGGCTGCGGGCAAGGAGATCGACGACCCGGAACTCCACATCCTCCGTGCGATCCGCCAGGCCGTGGGGTCGAGGATCCCGCTCGTGGTCGTTTTCGACCTCCACGCGAACATCGGGCTCGGCTGGGCGGAGTACGCCGACGCGATCATCGGCTACAAGACGGCTCCCCACATCGACACGTATGAGCTCGGGCAGCAGGGCGCGACGTTGATCGCGCGGGCACTGCGGAGCGGGGTAAGGCCAGTGTGCCGGCTCGCCAAGCCCCCTATCCTGGTGAAGAGCGGCCTGATGAGCATGAGCGCGGGCAGCCAGGCCCTCATGAAGCCTCCGATGTACTGGCTCGTCCAGCGTGCCGCGGAACTGGCGCGCGAACCCGGGGTACTGGACGTGACAGTCGCGGCGGGATTCGGCGATGCCGATGTGCCGGAATCGGGCATGACTATGCTCGCGACCACGGATGGCGATCGGGCGCTGGGCGACCGGATCGTAGCCGAACTCGCACAGTTGGCCTGGTCGCTGCGATCCGGATTCCGGACCGATCTGGTGCTCACTCCGGTGGAGACGGCGGTCCGCCGCGCGATCGAGACCGCGGAGTGGCCGGTGATCCTGGCGGATCAGGGGAACAACAGCGCGGGTGGCTCGCCGGGCGACGGAACCGCCATCCTCGCCGCTTTGAAGCGCGCCGGCTGGCCAGACGCAGCGCTGTTTATTTGCGATGGCGATGCGGTGCGAGAGGCGGCCCGCCTCGGGATTGGCGGAACCTTCGCCGGCGAAATCGGCGGCAAACTCGAACCGCTCAACGGGGATCCTGTATCGATCGAGGGGACGGTCCGCCTGTTGTTCGACGGTTCCTTCATCGACCCACACTTCAGTCTGCCGACGCGACTGGGACTGGCCGCCGTTATCCGGTGCGGAGCGACCGACGTGATCCTGACGGAGCGACCATCGAGCCAGATCCACCCCCAGTACTTCCGCGTAGTAGGGATCGAGCCAAAGACGCGCCGCATCATCGTCGTCCAATCAGCGCACCTGTTCCGCGATCAGTTCCAGTTCCGAGAGCCCATCGGTCGCACCATCATCGAGGTCGACAGTCCCGGGATCACGAATCCCGACGCGCGCGCATTCATGTACCACCGACTGCGCCGTCCGATCTTTCCCCTGGACGATCTCAGCGACGACGAGGCGCGACGTTCTACCTTGGGACTGGCGACCGCCTGAGATGAGAACGAGCGGCGGCACCTTCGTGCCGCCGCTCGTCGCCAGGGACGATGTCTCCTAGATCTGATAGGCGAGTTCGCCGTGCTGGGTTTCGTCCAACCCGCGGCGCTCCTCGTCCTCGCCGACCCGCAGACCGATCGTCGCGTCGATGATCTTGAGAATTACCCAGGTCATCACGATGGAAAACACGCTGACCACGACGATCGCGATGATCTGATTCATCAGCAGAGCGGGATTGCCGTAGAACAGGCCATCGTTTCCTAGTTCATTGACGCTCTTGGTGGCAAAGAGACCGGTCGCGAATGCGCCCCAAACGCCGCCCACGCCGTGGCAGGCCCACACGTCGAGCGCGTCGTCCACGCCGAACGCGCTCTTCAACTGCACCGCGCCGTAGCACAGAGCACCCGCGCCGAAACCGATCAGAATCGATGCGATCGGCGTCACGAAGCCCGCGGCCGGGGTGATCGCGACCAGGCCGGCGACCGCGCCAATCGCCGCGCCGAGCGGACTGGGAACGCCCTTGTGGAGCCAGCCCACGGTCATCCAGGTCAGCGCCGCCATCGCCGCGGCCGTGTTCGTGTTCACGAACGCGCTCACCGCCAGAGGGCCGGCTACGAGCGCCGAGCCGGCGTTGAAACCGAACCAGCCGAACCAGAGAAGTGCCGCGCCGAGGATCGTCATCGTCGCATCGTGCGGCTCGATCCCATCGTCCGAGCCAAGGCGCTTACCGATGACCATCGCCGCCACGAGAGCGGACATGCCCGCCGTGATGTGAACGACCGTCCCACCTGCGAAGTCCAGTGCGCCGAGCGCCTTGAGCCAGCCCGGCTGCCCGGTGCCGCCCCACACCCAGTGCGCGACCGGCGCATATACCAACGTTGCCCAGAGAACTGAGAAGATGGCAAACGCCTTGAACCGCTTGCGCTCGGCGAACGCACCTGTGATCAACGCCGGGGTGATGATGGCGAACATCATCTGGAATGCCATGAACAGTTGGTGGGGAATGGTTCCCGCGTAATCGGCATTTGGTTGGAGTGTCACCCCGTTGAGTCCGACCCAGTCGAGTGAGCCGATAATCCCGCCCATCGATGGCCCGAACGCGAGGGAGTAGCCAAACAGAACCCATTGCACGCTGATGAGACACAGGATGAAGAAACTGTGCATGATGGTCGCTAGAACGTTCTTGCGACGCACGAGCCCGGCGTAAAAGAAACCGAGCCCTGGCGTCATGAGCATGACCAGGGCCGCGGCCACCAGAACCCAAGCCGTATCGCCGGTGTTGATCTCAGCCACGATGTGCGCCTTCCTCCTCCGAATGTGCTGGCACTAGGCTACCCGCACAACTTCTACGGTGTCAGTGTCTGCCATGCCAGACCGTTCCCCGACAGCTATGTGCTGTGCGCACAACACGCACCCCGGACTGACGATTCGGCAACCGCGCCCGACGTGGGAGGTACCGGAAACCCTCCGCGGGAACGTCACCGCGAGGCCCGCTCGTGAAGGACTCGCGGAATGGGCGGAAAAACAACAAGAGGGCCGCGCGCTCCCCGCGCACGGCCCTCCTCGCCGAACTAGCTCAGTCGCGTACTCAGGCAGGCGCGGCGCGCGCCACGGGCTTGGCTGCGACGGCCTTCGCCTGCACGCGAGGTGTCTCGGGAGCAAAGGTCCACGCGACGAGGATGCCGCCGAAGGCGAGAAGCGCAACTTCCAACATTCTGAATTCTCCCTGCGATTTGATCGAGAGAAAGGGTACGCCGGGCCGTCGTCCCCGGGGAACCGGAGGGACGCCCAACCCGGGCACGCACTCGGCTGTGCGAAGTGCACGAATGGCGCCGCCGGCCGGCGAATACGGCGACCGGAACGCGCTCCGCATCGACCGCCGAGCGAGGTGACCGGATTCTTGCCCCGCGGCGCGAGCACTCGTCAGCCCATCGCTTTGCGATAATGACTCCACGAGCCAGATGGCAACAGGTCTTCCAGGAGTGAGGGGTATATGCCAGAGCAACCGAAGGCGATTCTCATCGTCGATTCCGATGGCGATACGATCGAGATTCTCGATCGAGCGATACGCGATCGCGGATACCGGCCCCTGGCGATCCGTCGCGGGGCCCAGATGATCAGTACGTTGCGCAGCCAGAAGCCCGCGGCGGTGATAATGGATATCTCTCTGGCGGATCGCGACGGCGGTCCGCTGATCCGCCAGATCAAGGACGACTGGGAGGTCAAGAAGATCCCGATCGTCATCCACTCCGGATATCCGAACCGCCTGAATCGCGCGAATTTCGAGCGTGTGGAGGGCGTGTTCGAGAAGCCAGCCGATCCGGACCTACTCCTGGATCTGGTTCAGCGGGCAATCAGGAAAGCTGCGGAGAGTTAGAGCCGAAGCCGACCGGGCCGGGATAGACGCCGAGCCCTCAGCAGATCGTCGACTTCGGTGAGGAACTGCTCCTTGAACCGTGAGGTGCGGAAGCGTTCGGCGTGGGCGCGCACCGAATCCGGATCGATGGTATCGGCCCGCAGCGCCACAATCGCCTGGCCGAGCGAATCCGCCGTCGGTTCAGGGAAGAGGCGCCCGGTCACGCCCTCGACAACGGTATCGCACGCGCCACCGGCGCCGAACGCGATCACAGGGCGACCGAGGGCGTTCGCCTCGAGAGGCGTGATCCCGAAGTCCTCCTCACCGGGAAACAGCAGTGCCTCGCAGCCGGCGAGCAGTCGTGCCGCCTGTCCATCGGTTACCTGGCCCACGAACTCGATCGTCGACCCCGCCAGTCCGCGCAAGCGCGCCTCATCACGCCCCGAACCGGCCACGATCAGACGCAGACGATGCCGATTGCACGCTTCGATCGCCAGATCGATCCGCTTGTACGGCACCAGTCGTGACAGCACCAGGTAGTACGGCTCCGCCGATGCCAATCCGTGCGGCGCGTCAGAAGTGCCGAGCGCTCCGCGCAGGCGATCGACATCCACCGGAGGGAAGATGACTTTTGAACAGCGGTCGTAACGCCGGCGGATCCGATCGGCGATCGTCCGAGAGATAGCCAGATATCGATCGACGCGGCTGGAGGCAACTGCATCCCACTCCGCCATCTGATCGACGACTGGCCGCAGCATCGCGCGGAAAGCGCCGCCGCGTCCCTCCCGCGCAAGATAGCTATCGAGATCCCAAACCCAGCGCATGGGCGTGAGGCAATAGCAGAGGTGGGCCGCATCTGGGCGCACGATCGCTGCACCGGCGAAAGCCGAACTGTTTGACACGATCAGATCGAAATAGGAGAGGTCCAGAGCTTCGAACGCTGGTGGGTAGAGGAGAAGCGCCGCCTGGTGACGCGCACGCGCGCCGGGCAGTCGATCGAGCGGAGTGACTCGGACATCGAGACCGCGAATTGCATTTGACATTCGATCCGGCACGTACAACGACGTGAAGACCGGTGCGCCAGGGAAAATCTCGGCGAGCACTTCGAGAACGCGCTCCGCGCCGCCATACTGATTCAGGTAGTCGTGCACGAGTGCAATGCGCAATCCGCCCAGTCCGTCCATGGCGCACCTCCCCCCGCGCTATGTTCGACAGCGTCATCCAGCACCCAACAAGAAGGGGCGGCTCCCGAAGGAACCGCCCCTCTTCGCGCAGAGCGAGAGACCTGGTTAGTTGCCGCGCTCTAGCTGGCGATACCCAGGCTCGTCATCAGGTGATCGCCCGTCGCGGCGGGATTGAGCTCTGTGACGTTCGCTACGACGACGAGCGCCGCCCCGTTGCTCGACGTGATCGTCGCGCTTCCGGAGTAGCCTGAGGGTACCTGGCTCACGTTCGGAACATATACCACGGTGACCCCACCCACGGCGAGGCCGGTGATCGTCTGCGGCGTGCCGACCCCCGCGTAGGTGATCGTCACGTTGGTCTCGACTACCCCGATGTTCTGAATTACGAACGCGCTGACGAATCCCTCCGTCGCGTAGCTCTTGTACACAGACGGCACCTGCACGGTCGCGGCTCCCGTGCTGGCGGCCCGATGCCCGTCTAGATCGCGTCCGGACAGCACGTTCATCGACGCCGACAAACGGATGCCGTTTCTCGACACGATCTTCGCGCCGACGGTCGTCTCCGACGCCACCCCGGCTGAGTTCGGGGTGTACAGCACCGCCGTGCCGAAGGCGGGAACGGTCCCACTCTCGGTATTGCCGCCCGAATACGTGATCGTGTACTGCGCCGGTGTACCCTGCGTGTTCTGCAGCGTGAGCCCGGAGTTGTACCCGTAGTAGTTGTTGTAAAGGGCCGGAACATAGAGCGTCGTGGCCCCAGTGCGAAGTGCCCCGCCGCCGGAGACACCCCCGTTGTTGGCGTCGATCACGTTGTAGATCACACCGATATCGCGGTCGGCGTTCACGCTGATCGCACCGATGAACCCGTCGGCGATCGCGTTCCGCGATCCGAGCGACAGGTTGTACGTGCCGCCGACCGCGATCTCCTGCTGGATCGTGTCCGTCGCTAAGCCACCCGCCCGTGAGTACATGTCGATGGTGACACGCGCCGGGAGGGAACCGCTGCCATTGATGATGGAGAGCGCCGAGGTGAACCCGTAGTACGACTTCATCGCCGTCGGGATGAATACGCTCTGGGTCATATCCGAGGCGGCAAACCCGTCCATTTGCACCGAGGCGACGGATCCCGTCGCGGCTGCAGTGCTCGCGGACGTCCGCACCAGTTGATCGGAGTCGACGCGCGCGGTGTAGTTGCCGGCTGCCAGGCCGGTGACGTTCGGCAGATAGACGATCTTGGAACCGTTTGCTGAAACGGTCGTCTGATAGGCGCTCGAGAGCGCCGCGGCTCCGCTGGTGCTGTAGAAATTGAGACCGACGTTTGCCGTCGCGCTGTTCGGGTTCTGAATCCGGATTGCCGAGTTCGCGCCTGAGCCATACGACGCCGCCGGCACGAGACTGCCGTTGTTCGCCAGGCCCGTCACGAACGAGCGGTAGGTGACAATCGTGTTCGCCGGCTTGATTGCCATCACGAACGATGAAGTCCTGTAGGTCTCAACCCTCATCACTCTGACGGCCAGATCGACTACGGTCGACAGCGCCTCAACGGTGCCGTCATTCCCGATCCGGAACCCTCCGATACGGGACGGATCGTTTCCCGCGGCTAGCAAATCCTCATCGGTAATGGGGAATACGAGCACGATCGGCCGGGCGTGCGTCGTGACCAGATCGGTACCCGCGAAGACATCGATGCTGATCAGTTTCTGCGCGGTCACGCCCGTCGCAATCGCCTGGATCTGCGTCTGGACCGTGGAGCGGACCGCCGGGGGCACCGGCTGAACGACAAGAGCCTGTGCCACCTCGCCGGCAGCAGGTGCCGGGAAGACAATCGCCGGCACTACCCTTTCCAACCCGACCGGCGGCGGGATCACCGCGACTGCGTCCGTCTGGTTAGCGGCGGCAGTTGGGATCGCCAGAACGCGCGGCGCCGCAGTAAACGTCACGGGCGTCCCGTTCACCACCACGGTCGCGGCGAACGTGGGAACCAGCGTCGGAGCGGAGGTCGGGATCGACGCCGCCGTCGCAACCGCGACCGTCGGCTGAGAAGCCGCAATGAGCGTGGCCGTGGCCGCCGTGGTCGGAACCGGAGTGAATGTCGGCCCGGCGGTTACCGTGGGTTGAAGAGGGACCAGGGAAGTCGCCGTGGCGAGCGGCGTTGCCGTCGCGGGTGCGGTCGTCGCCGTCGGCAGAACGATCGCAGTCGGCGTGACAGTTGGCGTCGGTGTGACAGTCGGCGTGACAGTTGGCGTCGGTGTGACAGTCGGCGTGGGTGTCGCAACGGCAGTGCTGACAGCCGTGCTGACAGCCGTCTCCGTGGCGACAGCCGTGCTGACAGCCGTGCTGACAGCCGTGCTGACAGCCGTCTCCGTGGCGACAGCCGTCTGTGCGAAGGCGGACGTGACCGAAACAGCCATCGCGCCAAGAGTCACGAGCAGGGCGAAGCTCAGTCTGGCGAACCGGGGCCGGGCGTCGGTCCTCGGCACGGTGTGGCTCCTGGACATCTACTACCTCCGCGTGAGTGGCAGTGTAACCGAATGCGTATGCGATTGCCGTACCCGCGTCGGCGCGAGCGCCCTGTACGTTAGCGTGGCTGGGTCGCCATGTCCATATGAATCAGCCCACCGCGCGCCCGGATCTGGGCGCCACTGGCGGCTCAGCTCCCCAGGCCGATGTTAAACTCAGTCGGCGGGGCGTCATCGCCCGATACGCCCGCGGAACAGTTGACCGATGCGGGTCAGCGGCGCATCGATCGCGTCGCTTTCCAGAACCTGGACTCCCGCGTAAACATTGGTATAGGGATCGGGAAAACCGTACGCAGTATAGAGAAACCACCGATCCAATCTCAGAGAGGCTGCGTTGGACAGAAAGTAATCGAGCATTGTCGTCAACCACAGCTCTGCCTGAGCCTGCGCGAACGGGAACACGATCGCCGGCTGGCCGGGGTAGCGTGGATGCACCTGTCCGTCGCCACCGGAACAATTGCGCGTGATCGCACCGGTGAGGGGAATGCGGAAGCACCAATCCTGAAATCCCCAGATGATCCCCATCTCGGTGATCCATATGGGCTTCGCACTCTCGCCGGCGATGCTGGACACGTACTGGCGAAAGTCGGCGATGTTGCCGAGTGGCTCAACGGTGTCAGTCATCGGCGGCCGGTCCCAGTCGATCACGTAGACATGTAAGCCCCACACATCGACTGGCGCTGGCGTGCCGAAACGCTGGATGTACTCGGATCGGAATGCGTCAAGGAAACTTCGACCCGATGGGATGCCTATGCAGTTCGTACACGTGGTGGTGTGGTTGAGCATGTTGCCCACCACGAAGCTGGCTGTGGGGTCGACCGCCAGGATGACGTCGCGATAACGCTTGTAGGTCGTAGCGTACTCGGCCGCGTTCGCCTGCAGATCCTTCGTCGTATCGTAATCCTGGCCACCCACATTCGGCTCGTTGCCGACGAGCCAGTAACTTCCAGGACGAGCCGCAGCGACCGACTGGATTGTGCCGTGATGGGCGCTGGAAACCGCGTGGGAGCCGGTCCGCAGTAGGAACACTTGCCCTTCCGGCCCATCGGTGGACGGAACGCCCACGTACCTGTACCAGGAGCGCGCTCCGGTCAGTGCCAGCGCGTTCTCCACCGATGCGCTTGTCGTGCGCCCGGTGGCGGCGATCCCGAACCTCCGATCCCCCACAAGCGGCACCTGACGAGGCGAGGTCGGCAGGCGGATCCGGTGCTGTGACGCCGCGAACGGTATCTCGGCGAACGGAGTACGGGTCGAATCATCGTCCCGGACTACTGCGACCGCGCCAGCGCCAGCGGTCGGAAGCACCTCCGGCAGCACGCCCCGAGCGGGCCATCGCGGATAGGGCAGAATCGGCCGTTCCGCCGAGCGCGCCACATCCACGCCACCGCCAGAGTACAGGACTCCCACGAGTAGAAGGAGCGGTATCAGGCGCAGCCATCGCGCCGACGCTCGGACCGTCCCCCACCGCACCTCGACCATCGTAGAGCACGTCCCGCATACCAGTCCCTGGAAACACGGGCGTGAATGACGGGCGTGTGGCCCACGCGGGTGGGCCCGGCAGGGATCGAACCTGCGACCTGGCGGTTATGAGCCGCTTGCTCTGACCGCTGAGCTACGGGCCCGGGACAGCCGTGGTCGGGGAGACAGGATTTGAACCTGCGACCCCCACGTCCCAAACGTGGTGCGCTACCAGACTGCGCCACTCCCCGTGGTGGGTGAACTCATTATAGGTACGCACCCAGGAAGATTCGTCACCTCCCTACGACGCTCGCGCGCTGCTCCGAGCCATCGCGGTGATGACCGATCCAAGGCGCAGGCGATCGATGAGGGTCAGATACGGGGTGGCCAGGGCGCGCGCGGCCTGGAGGTGCAGCGCCCCATCCCCGGTCATGCCCGAGGTGGACAGGCCGCGGGATCGCGCGAGGTTCCGGAGACTCATCGAGAGTCCCATCCACGAGCCGGATCGACACTGGACGTCCACCTCGGTGAATCCATGGCGCACCAGGATCTGGGCAAGGATGCGCGGCCCGAACAGGTGGAGATGGCGCGGAGGATCCCAACCCGTCCAGTGACGACCGAACAACCTGCGATCGACGCTGTCCACGTTGGGCGTCTCGATCACGACGAGCCCGTCCGGCCGCAAGACATGCCACGCATCGTCCAGAAGTGCGGCCGGGTCGGTCACATGCTCGAGAACGTGCCAGAGCGTCACCACGTCAAACTCCGCGGAACGGCCCATGTCGCGCAGGGTGCCAGCGTGAATCGGCAAGCCGTACTCCTCGCGCGCACGAGCCGCTGCGCGCGCCGATGGCTCGACCCCCAGGACCGACCAACCCCGCCGACTCATGGCCGCGAGGAAGTGACCTCGTCCGCAGCCTACGTCGAGTATTCGCCCCGCGCGCACTCGGGATTCGACCAGCGCGCACCGCCGCGACAGGCCCAATCTCCGATTCCAGCGAAGGAGCCGGTTCGGTTCACGGCCGATCTCGATCTCGTGCGCGGCGTAGTCCGCCGGATACGCAGCAAGAGCAATCTCGGGGTCGGCTGCACTCTGCACGTGCGAGCAGACCAGGCACTGCGCGAAGGCGAACGAGCCCGGGGTACCGTGCTGGTCGTCGATGGTTCGGGCGATCGTGCGCCACCGCGTGGCGCCGCACACACCGCACGGCGCAGAGGGAGTATCGGCCGTCACGACCCGGATGATGGAGCCGTCCGCATGGGATGCGACTGCACCCTGCGCCGGGCGGGGCGGTGCTCCCACATTGCGCCAAGCCATACCGAGCCATAGATCTCGCGTATCGCGCCGTTTTCGACCCGCAACTCGTACGCTCGATCGTGGTGATCGTAGGCGACGGTCGCGTGTCGATCGTAGATCGCCACCGTAAGGCGATACAGCCCTGCGAGAAGAGGAAGTCGGGGAAACACCACATCGACGGAGCCCACCCCATCGATCTCTGCGATCGGTGCATTGCAGAGATCCGAGTTCGGTCCGGCGAGATGGGTCCCGTCGGAAGCATGGAGGGCGAGACCGAATTGCGGTGACTCGACACGCCGCGACGCGAGATAGCCGATCCTGATTCGCAGCGACTCGCCGGTCACGGCATGTTCGATCGTCTCGCCTTCGTCGTCAATGGGACGAACCGAGGTAATCACGGCCTCGCCGGTCCCCCACCGACGCGGACCCGCGGAGTCGCCACCCTCACCCTGAGGCAGCGACGATCGGTGGTAGCGATCGATCACCGCGGCCGCGTCGCCCGAGGCGGCTACGCGGCCTCCCCGCATCCAGATCGCCTGCCGGCAGACCGCCTCGATAAGGCTGAGACTGTGGGACACCAGGATGAGCGAATGGCCATCTGCTACGTACTGGTGGACCCAATCGATACAACGCCGCTGAAAGGACTCATCCCCTACCGACAGGACTTCATCGGCGATGAGGATGTCGGGTTGCGCGTGAATCGCGATAGCGAAACCCAGGCGCACGGTCATTCCCGATGAGAAGTGCCTCAGGGGCATATCGACGAAGCGCTCGAGTTCAGCGAAAGCGACGATGCTCTCGAGTTGCCGTGCGATCGACCGGCGATCCATACCGAGGAGAGAGCCGTTGAGGTGGATGTTCTCTCGCCCGCTGAGATCCGGGTGGAACCCCGCCCCCAGTTCCAGGAGCGCGGCGACCCGCCCGCGGGTCCGAACGGTCCCGGTGGTCGGCCGCAGGATCCCCGCGATCAGTTTCAGAAGCGTGCTCTTGCCCGACCCGTTCGCACCGATGATGCCGTAGGGCACACCGCGCGGGATCTCTAGATCGACATCCCGAACGGCCCAGAATGCCTCCCGGGTTCGGGGGTTACGAAACCCCCGCAGGACGAAATCACGCAGGGTGGACTGGCCCTCGTGCCGGAGCGTGAACCGCTTGGAGACGGCCCTGAGGCTGACCGCGACGTCGGTCACACCACCTCCGCGAGATCGCCCGAACGCCAGCGAAACACGGCCAGTCCGATAGCGAACATCAGGAGGGACTGCACCGCCATACGCAGGATGAACTCCGGCGCGGGCGGCGCGTCGTGATAGATGAGGAGCCGATAGGTCGAAATGAACGATGCCATCGGATTCAGGATGTACATCAACCGCGTGTTCTCCGTCGTGAGGCTTTCCACGGCGTAGAAGACGGGCGTCAGGAAGAAGCACGCCAGCAGCGCGACATCCACGATCGACTCGATATCGCGGAAGTAGACGTTCGCGCAGGCAAGGAGTAGCGCGACGCCGGAGAGAAAGACCGCCTGGATAGCAACAACGAGCGGAAACAGAAGGAGCAATCCCGACGGCCGGACACCGCTCCCCACGGCGATGAGCAGAACAGGAATGAAGGCAAGGACCATATGGACTCCGCTCGAGAGCACGAGCGACACGGGCAAGGTCTCTCGTGTGAAAGCGACCTTGCGAATGAGGTGCGATGCACCCGTCACGGAGTGGACGCCACCCGATACGGTCGCCGCAAACCAGTTCCACGTGACGAGACCGATCAGCACGAAGACGTGGTAGTTCGGCACGTTCTGAGGCAGAAGCGTCGTAAACACGATCGTAAAAACAACGGTGAGCAGAAGAGGGTTCCCGAACGACCAGAGGAACCCGAGCGTGGAGTTCCGATAACGAGCCTTCAGATCGCGGGCGACAAACGATCGGAGAAGTTCGCGCGATCGCCACAGATCTGAGACCGGGGCGATGAGCGGGGCGCGCGCGCGCAACTGCGTGTCCAACGCATCTAGGAGGAGGGACATGCCATAACTGTGGCGAGTATACTGGCGTCAGTGCGGCTCTCGGTGGTTGTCCCGGCGTATAACGAGTCTGAGACGATCGAGGAGATCCTCGGCCGGGTGCGCGCGGCACCCGGCGTAAGTGAGATCGTCGTTGTCAACGACTGTTCCACCGACGGGACTGGCGATATCCTTCGGCGGCTCGAATGGCCGGAACTGACGGTCATCCACCACGAGGCCAACCAGGGGAAGGGCGCCGCGATCGTCACTGCCCTGGCGGCGGTGACGGGCGACGCGATCATCATCCAGGATGCCGACCTCGAGTACGACCCTCGTGACTACGAGCGGCTGATCGCGCCTTTGCAGGGCGGCGCGGGCGACGTCATCTATGGATCGCGCTTTCTAGGGCGTCCCCGCAAGATGACCTTCACCCAGTGGCTCGGCAATCGCGGGCTGACCTTCGTCACGAACGCGCTATTCGGTGCGAACCTCACCGATATGGAGACGTGCTACAAGCTCATCCCGACCCACATCGCGCGGTCGCTCAGCCTCGAGGCGCGACGGTACGATGTCGAACCGGAGATCACGGCCAAGTTGCTTCAGCGAGGCTTGCGTATCGTCGAGGTGCCGATCTCCTACGAGGGGCGAGACGCCGAGGCAGGCAAGAAGATCCGCTGGACAGACGGGTTTCCCGCGCTCTTGATGCTCTTCCGCGTCTGGCTGACCCGGTTCGGGCTGACGATCTCGCCCTCTGCGGTGTAGAGCGCGGGAACCACCTTCTACCTGAGCCGTCGGCACCCCCCGTCCCTCGGAGGGATGCAGCGCCTGAGTCGAGATCTCGTCACGGCGCTTGGCGGTACGCGCTCGCTGCGCGCGATGACCTGGGGGGGCGGCCAGGCATGGCTTCCCGGCTTCCTGTCGCTCGCCGCCGGGCTGATCGCGGCTCGGCCGGAGTTCGACCGGATCGACGTCATTGTTGCGGGCGATGTCGCTCTGGCACCCGTGGGCTGGGCGCTCGCTCGTCTCTCGCGGCGGCCGTTGATTGTGGTCGCACACGGACTGGATGTGACGGCCGGGCTTCCGCTTTATCCGCGCTATGCGGCGTGGGGGTTACGCCGGGCCACGGGCATCGTCGCGATCAGCGCCGCAACAGCCGAACTCGTGGCTCGCTCCGGGGTTACCCGCGACCGAATCGCGGTCATCCCCCCGGGGATCACACCACCCGAGCGTTTCGACCGTGTCCTCGCGCGCGCCTGGCTGGCCCGACGTGCGGGGGGACCGCTGAACGACCGACCTGTACTGGCAATGGTGGGACGACTCGTCCCGCGCAAGGGGACGGCGTGGTTCCTGAGGACCTGCCTTCCTCAACTGCTCGAGCGATTCCCCGAATGTCTGGTCGCGGTCGCGGGGGACGGCCCCGAGAGCTCAGAGATCACGACTGTCGCTCGGGACTTGCCCCGCGCGATCCTCCTGCTCGGACGATGCGCCACGCGCGAGCGCGACATGCTGTTCTCGGCAGCCGATCTCTTCATCGCGCCGATGCGATCGATCCCCACTGATCCGGAAGGTTTCGGGTTGGTGGCCATGGAGGCCGCCGCAGCGGCGCTTCCGTCGGTGGGGGTCGCCGTGGGCGGACTGGCCGAGGCAATCGTGCCCGGCATCACCGGCGACCTGGCTAAAGCCGAAGGGCCGGATGCTCTGGTGACCGCTATCGCGTCACTCCTTGACGATCGCGAGCGTCGTCGCGCGCTCTGCGAAACCGCGGCCGCGTATGCCGCCCAACATCATGCGTGGGCGGCCATCGCCAGACGCTGGAGCCGATACATCGATGAGGTCGCGGTGACCCGGGTCGCCGGTAGGGATGCACCGGACGGTGAATAGCCCGGGGATGGTGAGATTGCGTCGGGCCGAGTTCGTCTTGCGATGGATGCGCGACATCGGCGCGCGGCCCTACGCGCGTCGAGCGGCCACGGCCGCTTCGGCACTTGGAATGCTCGGACTGCTCCTCTACATGGTCGGGACCTCGCTCGATGTGCTCGCCGGCGCTCAGTGGCACGTGATCCCCGGTCGCCTGGTGATCGCGCTGGGAGTGCTCAGCGTTCCACCCCTGATGGCCGCGTTCGTCTGGGGAGACATTGTGCTCGCACTGGGGGGAACTGGTTCGCGCGGACGGCACGCGCGGGCGCACGCGCAGTCGCTGCTGGCCCGCCGCCTTCCGGGCGGACTCTGGCATCTTGCCGGTCGTGCCGCATTCTACGGTGCCGATGCGGGTGGCGTTCGCATCGCGATGACCGCGTCTGCCCTGGAAGCCGGGGGCATTCTGATCGTCGGAGTCATCATTCTCCTGGCGGTGCTTCCGGGCAGCGAGATCTGGGGACCGTTGATCGGCGTCGTCGCGGCGTCGATCTCCCTTGCGGTCGCACCCCGTGCCGCCCGCATCGTTCGCGCGAGAGTTCCGCTGCCTCGCCCGCGCGTGGCGCTGTGGCTGCTATGCGGGGCGCTCTCCTGGAGTGCCGGCTGCTCAGGCGTGTACCTGCTCTACGGGGCGCTCTATCCGCTGCCGGAGGATTCCTTTCTTCCGCTCAGCGTGGCGGTGCTCGCCAGCGTCTTGATCGGAGGGCTAGTCTGGGTCCTTCCCGGAGGCCTGGGACTCCGGGAACTAGGATTGACCGCATTGATGGCGAGTTTCATCCCGCCGCCGATCGGTATCGCTCTCGCCATCGCATTCCGGATCATCACCACGACTCTCGATCTGCTGTGGGCATTCGTGATCCTGCGCCTGACGGCGGCGCGCGTGACGGCCGGTGGTGGGTCCGGGCAGTGAGCGGAGATGGTGCCGAAGCTCTGGTAGGGATCGTGCCCGCGGCGGGGCGCGCGCAGCGCGTCCTCGGACTGCGCTGGCCCAAGTACCTGTACCCAGTGGGCTGGGAAGAAACCCACCTCGGCGGCACGACCGTGCGCCGCCCACGCGTCGTGGGCGCGCGGGTGATGGATGGCATGATCGATGCCGGGGTCCGCGGCATCTACCTGATCGTCAACGAGGCGAACGATCCCATGCGGTACTTCGGCGCGGAGCGGCGTGGGACCCCTATTGCCTACCTCTGCCAATCCGAACCGCGGGGAGGCGCGTACGCGATCGACCTCGCCCGTCCGTGGTTACCCGCGCGGCATACGGTCCTCTTCGGCTTCCCGGATACGATCGTCGAGCCGGCAAGTGCTTTTGCGGACCTTCTGGGCACCCATCGCGCGACGGGCGCCGATCTCTCCCTGGGCGTCTTCCCCACTGACCACCCCGAGACCCTGAGCCCCGTGGCGATCGACGGCGATCGCGCGGTCGCCATCTACGACAAGCCGACGCATACCTCGCTCCGCAACACGTGGGGAATCGCGTGCTGGGGCCCAAGCGTCACGGCGCTGCAAAAGGTCGTGATCGAGGGCGCCCCGGGCGGGAGCGAACTGGTTCCGGCGGACCTTTTCGTCGCGGCGATTCAGTGCGGCCTGAATGTCCGGGCTCATCTCTTCGCTCAGGGCGGCTACTTCGACGTGGGAACACCGCGGTCCCTGAGCGAGGCGCTGGACCGTTTTGGCACGACCATCTTCCGTGCAGATCCGTCGGAAAACACCGAAAGTTGACTCCGGGCACCCTGCACGGCCCGGTTTGGCTATTGCCGCGTCGTGTGGTCGTTGGTAGCATGCCTTCAGAGCAAGGAGTCCGCCCGAAATGCTTGCGAGGAAGATCGTTCGCCTGGGTGCCGCCGCGGGACTCGTCCTGTCGCTCGGCATCGCTGGCTCGCTGACCGGCGCATCGGCTCGCGAGGCCGCCGCTATCCCGGGCACCTTTCGGAGTTCAATCGTCGTCGCGAACCCTGGCACGACCACCGCGAATGTCACGATGTCCTTTGTCAAAGCCGACGGCACGCAGGCGATCACACCGCTCGCATTCACTGTGGCTTCCAACTCCAGCGTCAACCGCTACGTGCCGGGAATCGCGGGCCTCGCCGATGGGCGCTACTCGGTCGTGATCGATTCGGATCAAGCCGTCGTCGCGATCGCCAACCTCACCTCGGATAACCCGACGACCTCCACCGCATACAACGGCATCGCCCAGAGTGAGGTCGGGACGAGCTTCAACATGCCCGCGGCGTACAAGAACTACTACGGATTCTCATCCAGCTACGTGATTCAGAACGCCGGTTCGGCCACTGCGAACGTGACGATCACCTACCGGACGTCGAGTGGCGTCGTGACGACTGAGACGCGGCAGATCGCATCGAACGCCTCGGTAACAGTAGATCAGTCTTTGACCAGCGGACTTCCGGACGGGTTTGGTGGATCGGCGACGATCTCCAGCGATCAATCGGTCGCGGCAATCTTCCTCGTCTCAGCCTCGGGTCAGCTATCGAGCGCACGGGGCGCCAGGACCGGGGCTACGACAGTCAATCTCCCGAGCGTGTACAACCAGTACGCTGGGTACAACTCGGCCGTGACCGTGCAGAACATCGGCTCAGCCTCCACCAACGTCAGGGTTGAGTACTTCAGTTCGACGACCGGTGCATCCCTTGGCACTGAATCCAAGTCGGTCGCTGCGGGCGCCTCGGCGATCTTCCTGCAGTTCGATGGCACCGATCGGACCGCGATCCTGCGGCCAGGGCAGGCCGGATCCGCGGTCGTGACGTCCGTTCCTGAGAACGTGATCGCGTTCACGAACATCCAGTACCCCGCGCAGAATTATCTGGAGAGCTATAACGGCTTCCTGACGTCCTCCGCGACGACCCGCGTCAGTTGCGCTGCGATCATGAACAACTACTACAACTACAACACCGCCCTGACCGTCATGAATGTGGGCAGTGCTGCAACGAACCTGACAATCCACTTCATCAATTCGTCGGGGACGGTCGTTTCGACGCAGAACGTGACGAATCTACAGCCGAACAGCAGCCACGTCCGCTGGAACCCGAATGATGGCATTCCCGTGGGATTCCTCGGCGCGGCTGTCGTGACATCCAGCGGATCACCCATCATCGCCATCGTCAATGAGCTATACGGCACTGGCTCCGAATCCGGGGATCAGTTGTTCGCGTACGCCTGCGCCAACAACTGATCTCGCACGTGTGAGGGCGGGCGCTTCAGGTCGCGCCCGCCGGAGATCGCCCACGTGAAACTCCTGGTTCAGATCCCCTGTTTCAATGAAGCGGACACGCTTCCGGACGTCATTGCCTCCATTCCCCGGATCATCGCGGGGATCGACGAGGTGGAGATCCTGGTGATCGACGATGGTTCCACCGACGGTACAGCGGAAATCGCACGGCGCGCCGGTGCCCATCACATTGTGCGACATCCCCGCAACCGGGGGCTCGCCGCGGCTTTCCGGACGGGGGTTGACGCCTGCCTGAGCCGCGGCGCCGACATCATCGTCAACACCGAC
>Ga0194121_10000970_pt1 | contig 50027 bp, 46 predicted proteins | sample TA2MahCa50mmetaG_FD_148609 | JGI IMG/M metagenome (GOLD analysis project Ga0194121, IMG submission 148609) | Freshwater microbial communities from Lake Tanganyika, Tanzania - TA2015020 Mahale Deep Cast 50m | ecosystem: Environmental > Aquatic > Freshwater > Lake | place: Tanzania: Lake...
CGGCGCAGCCTGCCGCGCTGCCAGCGGTGGCCGCGCCGCCGCCGAGCACCGAGGCGAAGGCGCCGGTTTCCGAAGCGCGCGCGGCGAACGCCGAGCCGGCGAGCGGCGCTTCGCGGCGTGCAGCGAGGCGAAGCGAGCCGTCGGCTCGCGGAAGCCGAGCGGAGATCGAGCGGTCTGTGTCGCCCGTCGCTGCGCGCGTGCCCGCAAGCACCGAGGCTGCGTCGCTCGCCTCGCTCGCTCAATAACAACTCGAAAGAACGCCCGTGAAGCTCTCCGAACTGCTCGCCACCCTGCCCGCCGCACTCGCGCCGAAGCAGCTCCCCGCGCTCGATCCCGTGATCCGCGGCATCCGCTACGACTCGCGCGCCGTCGCGCCGGGCGATCTGTTCGTCGCGCTGCGCGGAGCCACCGCCGACGGCCACGCCTACCTCGCACAGGCGCTCGCGCTGGGCGCCGTCGCGCTGCTCGTCGAAGAAGCGCCGGCGAACGCGGGCAACGCTGCGGTCGTGATCGTGCCCGACTCGCGCCGCGCCATGGCGCCCATCGCGAACGCGTTCTTCGGCGCGCCCTCCTCCGAGCTGGCGCTGATCGGCATCACCGGCACGAACGGCAAGACCAGCACCACGTTCCTCTGCGAGTCGATCCTGCGCGCCGCGGGCGAGCGCCCCGGCCTGATCGGCACCGTGGAGGTGCGATACGCCGAGGAGCGCATCCGCTCCGTCAACACCACGCCGGAGAGCCTCGACCTGCAGCGCTTGTTACGGGACATGCGCACGCGCGGCGTCTCGGCGGTGGCGATGGAGGTGAGCTCGCACGGGCTCGAGCTCGGGCGCGTCGAGGGTTGCACGTTCCGCGCAGCGGCGGTCACGAACGTGACGCAGGATCACCTCGACTTTCACGGCACGATGGAGGCTTATCAGGCCGCGAAGGAGCGGCTCTTCCACACGTACCTCGCGGCGGACGGCGTCGCCGTGATCAACGTGGACGACCCGCGCTCGCCCGGCTTCGTCGCCGCGGCGGAGAAGCGCGGTGCGCGGCGCGTGCTCGTGAGCAAGCGCAAGGACGCGCGCGCCGACGTGCGCGTGCTCGCCGCCGACGTGGCGCTCACCGGCACGCGCGCGCGCCTCGCGCTCCCGAGCGGCGAGCTCGAGGTCGCGCTGCCGCTGGTCGGCGACTTCAACCTCGAGAACCTCACCGTCGCGGTCGGCATCGCGGCCGGCCTCGAGATCGCGCCGCTCGCGATCGCGCGCGGCATCGCGAGCTGCCCGCAAGTGCCGGGCCGCATGCAGCGCGTCGGCGCCGAGCTCGCGAACGCGCCCACCGTGCTCGTGGACTACGCGCACACGCCCGACGCGGTGGAGAAGGTGCTGCGCAGCGTGCGCCCGCTGACGCGCGGCAAGCTGATCGCGGTGTTCGGCTGCGGCGGCGATCGCGACCGCACGAAGCGCCCGAAGATGGCCGAGGCCGTCGCGCGCCTCGCAGACCGCGCGGTGCTCACGAGCGACAACCCGCGCACGGAAGACCCGCAGCGCATCCTCGCCGACGTCGAGGCGGGCCTTGGCGCGATGCAGCGCGTGCCGAGCGCGGGGCTCGCCACCGCGCAGCGCGCGTACGTGGCGCTCGTCGATCGACGCGAAGCGATCGAGCTCGCCGTCGCGAGCGCGAAGCCCGAGGACACGATCGTGATCGCGGGCAAGGGCCACGAGGACTACCAGATCGTGGGGCGCGAGAAGTTCCCGTTCGACGACCGCGAAGAAGCGCAGCGCGCGCTCGAAAGGCGCGCGCGATGACGCTCGCCTTCACCGCCGCGGACGCCGCGCGCTGGGCGGGCGCGACGCTCGCGCGGGGCGATGCTTCGCGCGCGTTCACGAGCGTCTCGATCGACACGCGCACGATCGCGCCGGGCGCGCTGTTCGTCGCGATCCGCGGCGAGAAGCACGATGCGCACGCGTTCCTCGCCACCGCCCTCGCGAACGGCGCGAGCGGCCTGCTCGTCGAGCGCGCGAACGCGGTGCCGGCGGACGCGAACGTCGTGCTCGTGGCGGCGGACACGACGCGCGCGCTCGGCGCGCTCGCGGCGGGCCATCGCGCGGGCTTTGCCGGCCCCGTCGTCGCGATCACGGGCAGCAACGGCAAGACCACCACGAAAGAGATGTGCGCCGCGATCCTGCGCGAGCTCGGCCCGTGTCTCGCGACCGAGGGCAACCTCAACAATCAGTTCGGCCTGCCGCTCACCCTGCTCCGCCGCGAGGCCGGGCACCGCACGCTCGTGGTCGAGCTCGGCATGAACCACCGCGGCGAGATCGCGCCGCTCGCCGCGATCGCGAACGCCACGGTCGGAGTCGTCACGACGATCGGCACCGCGCACATCGAGTTTCTCGGCTCGCGCGAGAACATCGCCGAGGAGAAAGGCGACCTCACCGCGGCGATCCGCGCGGACGGCGTCGCGGTGCTGCCCGGCGACGATCCGCTCGGGCGCGCGCAGGCGAAGCGCTGCCGCGCGCGTGTCGTGCTGTTCGGGCGCGACGCGAGCTGCAGCGTGCGAGCCGCGAACGTGCGGGCCGAAGGCGACGGCTTCGCGTTCACGCTGGTCGCGCCGGAAGGCGAGATCGCGCTGCGCGCTGCGGGGCTCGGCGAGCCCACCGTGACGAACGCGCTCGCGGCGAGCGCCGCGTGCCTCGCGGCGGGCGCGTCGCTCGCGCAGGTCGCGGCGGGTCTGGCGAAGTACCAGCCCGCGAAGGGCCGCATGCAGCAGGTGAAGCTCGCGAGCGGCGCGCTCTTGATCGACGACACGTACAACGCGAACCCGCAGTCGATGCTCGCGGCGCTCGCGAGCCTCGAGCGGCTGCGCGCGCGCGGGCGCGCCTTCGCGGTGTTGGGAGACATGGGCGAGCTCGGCGCGCATGCCGAGGCGGGCCACCGCGAAGTCGGCGCGCGCGCGGGCGTGCTGCGCGTCGACGCGCTCTACGCGCTCGGCAAGTTCGCGCCGCTGGTACGCGAGGCCGCGCTCGGCGCGGGCCTCGACGCCGCGCGCATCCACCTTCCCGCGAGTCACGACGAGATCGCGAACGCGCTGCGCAGCGAGCTGCGTTCCGGCGACGTCGCGCTCGTCAAAGGCTCGCGCTCGATGCGCATGGAGCGCGTCGTCGAAGCGCTCACCGGCACGAAGGACGCCCACTGATGCTCTACCACCTGCTCGTTCCGCTCGCCGAAACCTACAGCGCGCTGAACGTGTTCCGGTACATCACGTTCCGCACCGCGGCGGCCACGCTCACCGCGCTGTTCCTCTCATTCTTGTTAGGCGATCTCGTGATCCGCTGGCTGCAGGCGCTGCGCGTCGGCCAGCCGATCCGCGAGATCGGCCCCGACCACCAGCAAAAGGCCGGCACGCCCACCATGGGCGGCCTGCTCATCTTGCTCGTGGTGTCCGTCTCGATCCTGTTGTGGATGGACCTCGCGAGCCGCGCGACCTGGATCGTGCTCGGCCTCACGCTCGGCTACGGCGCGCTCGGCTTCGTCGACGACTACCAGAAGGTCACGAAGAAGAACTCGGACGGGATTCGCGCGCGCACGAAGCTGCTCTGGCAGTGGTCGCTCGCGCTCGGCTTCGCGTGGCTGATCTACTCCGCGCCCAACTTCGACGCGACGCTGCAGGTGCCGTTCTTCAAGAACTTCACGCCCAACATCGGCGTGCTCTACATCCCGCTCGCCGCGTTCGTGATCGTGGCCGCGAGCAACGGCGTGAATCTCACGGATGGGCTCGACGGCCTCGCGATCGGGCCGGTGATGATCTGCTCCGCGACGTTCTTGATCCTCGCGTATGCCGCGGGCCACGCGCAGTTCGCGGAGTACCTCGCGATCACCGCCGTCCCCGGCGCCGGCGAGCTCGCGATCTTCTGCGGCGCGCTCGTCGGCGGCGGGCTCGGCTTCCTCTGGTTCAACGCGTCGCCCGCTCAGGTCTTCATGGGCGACGTCGGCGCGCTCGCGCTCGGCGGCGCGCTCGGCGGAGTCGCGGTCGTGATTCGCCAGGAGATCTTGCTCGCCGTCGTCGGCGGAATCTTCGTCGTCGAGACGCTCTCGGTGATGCTGCAGGTCGCGTACTTCAAGGCGAGCGGCGGCAAGCGGATCTTCTTGATGGCGCCGCTGCATCACCACTTCGAGAAGGCGGGCTGGGAAGAGCAGAAGATCGTCGTGCGCTTCTGGATCGTGTCGATCGTGCTCGCCCTGATTGCCCTTTCGTCCTTGAAGCTGCGATGAGAGGGGGCGTGGTGGTTCCTTCTGCCGTCGAGCGAGTTGTTACTGGCGCCGCGCGCTGCGGCGGGCGGGGGGCTGCTGCGCCGAATGGCTCGCTCGGGGCGTTGCCGGTTGAAGGTGACGACCGGGCGGCTGGCCTCGGTGCGCGGATGTTCCCGCCGGCATTCTCGCGCCCCTCGCTGCGCTTGAGTTCGGCTCCGCAGCCCCCCGCCCGCCGCAGCGCGCTCCTCGTGTTCGGATGCGCTGACGTCGTTGGGGGAGGCGGGCGACGCCTCCGCGGCTTTGAGCCGCGTCGGCGTCGTTGCGGGCGCGGTGTTCCACGCGCACATCGAGAAGTGTTCGCTGCCGAAGGAGTTGTTACGGCGTGAAGGCGCTCGCGCTATCGGGCAAGACGGTGCTGGTGCTCGGCCTCGGGATTACGGGGCGAAGTGCGGCGGCGTTTTGTGTGGAGCGTGGGGCGCGGGTGACGGTTGCGGATGAGCGGGTGGATGCGGACGCGAGTGGGCTGCCGGCTTCCGTGTCGGTGATGCTTGGCGCGCCGTCGCCCGATCCCGCCTCGTTCGACCTCGTCGTGCCGAGTCCCGGTGTGCCGTTCGCGCGGTATGGCGCGCAGGCGAAGTGCGCGTGGGGCGACATCGAGCTCGCGTATCGCGCGCTGCGCGTGCCGATCGCGGCGGTGACGGGGACGAACGGGAAGTCGACGACGGTGCGGCTGCTCGAGGCGATGCTGCGGGCGGCGGGGCTGCGCGCGCGCGCGGCGGGAAACGTCGGCGACGCGGCGCTCGGGCTGGTCGGCGAGGCGCTCGACGCGGCGGTGCTCGAGGTGTCGTCGTTTCAGCTCGAAGCGGTGGACGCGTTCCGGCCGAAGGCTGCGTTGTTGTTGAACGTGACGCCGGATCATCTCGACCGGCACGGCGACATGGCCGGATATCTCGCGGCGAAGCTGCGGCTCTTCGCGCGGCAGGAGGCGAGCGACGTCGCGATCCTGAGCGGCGACTGCCCCGTCGTCGCGAAGCTCGGAGAGCGCGACTTCGCGGCGCCGGTGTGGCGCTTCTCCGTGCGCGGACCCGTCGCGCGCGGCGCTTGTTATGACGCCGGCGCGCTCGTGCTGCGCCTCGGCGGCGCGGACCAGCGCTTCTCCCTCGACTCGCTGCCGCCGCTACTCGGGCCGCTGCGCAGCAACGCGCTCGCGGCGCTGCTCGGCGCGGTCGCGCTCGGTGCGGAGCCGGCGCGCGCGCTCGCCGCGCTCGAGAGCTTCCGCGCGCTGCCGCATCGCTGCGAGCTCGTGGCCGAGGCGCGCGGCGTGCGCTGGCTCGACGACTCGAAGGCCACGAACCCGAGCGCCGCGGTCGCTGCGGTCGCGAACCTGCCCGGCCCGCTGCTCTGGATCCTCGGCGGCAAGGACAAGGGCCTCGACTTCGCGGAGCTGCTCGAAGCGCCGGTCGCGCGCGTGAAGAAGGCGCTGCTGATCGGCGACAGCGCGGACGCGATCGCCGCGAGCCTCAGCGGGAAGCTCGGGTTCGAGAAGGTCGAGACGCTGGCGCGCGCGGTCGCGCGCGCGAACGAGCTCGCCGCGAGCGGCGACACCGTCCTGCTCTCGCCGGCGTGCGCGAGCTTCGATCAGTTCGCGAACTACGAAGAGCGCGGGCGGCAGTTCGCCGAGCTGGCGCGATCCGTAACGAGAGGTGAGGCATGAGAGGCGAGCTCGCAGCGGCTCCGGGCGAGGACGCGAACATCGGCACGGTGGTGAGCGCCGTCGGCGTGCTCGCCGGCATCGGCGCCGTCGCGGTGTTCAGCGCCACGGCGCCGGACACCGAGACGACCTTCTCGCCCTACTTCGTGCGCCACGCGGCAGGGCTCGTCGCGGGCGCGCTGCTCATGCTCGGCGCCGCGAGCATCCCGCTGAATGCGTGGCGCGTGCTCGCCTACCCGCTGTACGGCATCTCGATCGCCGCACTCGTTGCAACGCTCGTGCTCGGCTTCGTCGCCGGCGGCGCGCGCCGCTGGCTGATGCTGCCCGGCGGCATCGTGTTCCAGCCCGTCGAGCTCGCGAAGCTCGCGACGGTGCTCGCGCTGTGCGCGTTCCTGTTCCGCAACGACGTGCGCAGCGCGCTCACGCCCGCGCGCTGCCTGCAGGCGCTCGGCTTCGCCGCGGCGCCGATGGCGCTGTGCCTGCTGCAGCCCGACCTCGGCAGCGCCGTCGTGATCGCCGCGCTCACCGGCCTCATGCTGTTCGTCGCGGGCGCGCCGATCCGCCTGCTCGCCATGCCGGCTCTGGTGGGGCTCGGCGGCATCGCGGCGTACTGCCTCGCGAATCCGTACGCGATGAAGCGTGTGCTCGCCTTCCGCGATCCGTTCGAAGACTCGACGGGCATCGGCTTTCAGCTCGTGCAGTCCTTCGTCGCGTTCGGCCGCGGCGAGCTGACCGGCACCGGCGTCGGAAACGGCCTCCAGAAGCTGGACTACCTGCCCGAGGCGCACACGGACTTCATCCTCTCCGTGATCGCGGAGGAAACGGGCCTGGTCGGCGTCGCCTTCGTGCTCGGCTTCTTCGCTGCGCTGGTGTGGGCCGGGATGCGCATCGCGCAGCGCGCGCCGCAGCGCTTCGGCTTGTTGTTGGGGTTAGGCGCGACGACGTTCCTCGGGCTCCAGGCCGTGCTGAACGGCGCCGTGGTGATGGGGCTCCTGCCGCCGAAGGGCCTCACGCTGCCGTTCGTCTCGTACGGCCGCAGCTCGCTGCTCGTGTGCTCGATCGCGGCGGGCATCCTGATCGCGGTCGCGCGCGGCGGCGCGGTCGCGAAGCGCGGGAGCCGCTCCGCATGAACGCGCGCATCGCCATCGCGGGAGGCGGCACGGGCGGACACGTCACGCCCGCGCTCGCGCTCGGCGAGGCCCTGCGCGAGCGCGGGGCCGAGCTCGTGTTCGTGGGCGCCGAGCGCGGCATCGAGAAGAAGCTCGTGCCCGACGCCGGCTTCGAGCTCGTGCTGCTCGACGCGCGGCCGCTGATCGGCCGCGGCATCGGCGAACGCATCGGCGCGCTGTTCGCGCTCGGCCGCGCCACGCTCGCGGCGCGGCGCTTGTTACGGGAGCGCCGCATCCAGCTCGTCGTATCGGTGGGCGGCTACGCGTCCGCGCCTGCCGCATTCGCCGCTGCGCTCTCGCGCATCCCCCTCGCGCTCGTGAACACCGATGCGGTGCCCGGCGCCGCGAACCGCGCGATGGCCCGCTTCGCGACGCGCATCTTCGCCGGCTTCGCGGGCGCGCAGGAAGCGCTCGGGCCGCTCGGCGCGCGTACGGTCGTCACGGGCGTGCCGCTGCGCCGCGCGCTGCGCGAGAAGTTCGCGGACGCCGCGAGCGCCGCGCGCGCGGATGCCTCGCGCCCTGCACACCTGTTCGTGTTCGGCGGCAGCCTCGGCGCGCGCCAGATCAACGAGCTGATGATCGCGCTCGCGAAGCCTCTCGCGGAGGCGCGGGTCGAGATCTTCCATCAAACCGGCGAAGCGGACCGCGAGCGCGTCGCCGCCGCTTATCAGGAAGCGGGCGCGCGGGCGGAGGTGGTCGCCTTCGAGCGCGAGATGCCGCGCCGCTACGCCTGGGCCGATCTCGTGGTGTGCCGCGCCGGCGCGATCTCGGTGGCGGAGCTCGCGCTCGCGGGCCGCGCGGCGCTGCTCGTCCCGCTCGGGCACGTGGGCGGCGGCGAGCAGTTCGCGAACGCGCGCGAGCTCGAGCGCACGGGCGCCGCGCGCGTGCTGAACTCGCGCGATCTGTCCGCAGCGGACTTTTCGAGCGCGCTGTTCGAGCTGCTAGGCGACCGCGCACGCCTCGCCGAGATGGGCGCGAAGGCCGCCGCGAGCGCAAAGCCCAACGCAACGAGCGAGATCGCCGAGGCGTGCCTCGCGCTCGCAGGAGGACCGCGCTGATGGCCCGCTTCCGCGGCGTGAAGCGCATCCACTTCGTCGGCATCGGCGGCATCGGCATGTGCGGGCTCGCCGAGCTCTTGCTCGCGCAGGGTTACGCCGTGAGCGGCACCGACCTCGTGAGCGGCGCCACGGTGGAACGTTTGCGCCGCCTCGGCGCGAGCGTCGCGATCGGGCACGACGCGCAGCACGTGGGCGATGCGGATGTCGTGGTCGTGTCGAGCGCGGTGCGCCGTAACAACCCGGAGCTGCTCGCCGCTGAGCAGCGCGCGATCCCGGTGATTCCGCGCGCCGAGATGCTCGCGGAAGTGATGCGCCTCAAGGACGGCATCGCGGTCGCCGGCACGCACGGCAAGACGACGACGACCTCGCTGATCGCACACATCCTCCAGGTAGCGGGCCTCGACCCCACCGTCGTCGTGGGCGGGCGCGTGATGGGTTCGCTCACCACTGCGCAGCGCTCGGTCGCGGCTCGAGAAGCCGCAAGCAGCCCAGCGCCGGCGCAGACGGCGCAGGCTGCGCGCAGCGAGCCGAAGCCGAGCGAAGAGTCGCAAAGGACTGGCGCACGGCTTGGGCAAGGCGCGTTCCTGGTCGCCGAGGCCGACGAGAGCGACGGCTCGTTCCTCCACCTCTCGCCCGTCGTCGCCGTGATCACGAACGTCGAGCCCGAGCACCTCGATCACTACGGCACCGCGGAAGCGATGGAGGCCGCGTTCGCCGCGTTCGCGAATCGCCTTCCATTCTGGGGCCGCGCCGTGCTGTGCATCGACAGCCCCGGCGTGCAGCGCCTGCTCCCGCGCATCGCGCGCCGCCGCACGACCTACGGCTTCTCCGCGCAGGCGGACTGGACCGCGCACGAGGTCGCGCGCGACGGCGCCGGCTCGCGCTTCTCCGTGAAGCGCGCGGGCGAGGTGTTGGGGACCGCGCGCCTCGCGATCCCGGGCCGCCACAACGTGGCCAACGCGCTCGCGGCGCTCGCGGTAGCGGCGGAGGTCGAGGTGCCGTTCGCACAAGCGGCGGCCGCACTCGCGAGCTTCGCGGGGGTCGAGCGCCGCTTCGAGGACAAGGGGACGGTGCGCGGCGTGCGCGTGGTCGACGACTATGGGCACCACCCGACGGAGGTGCGCGCGACGCTCGCCGCCGCGCGCGAGCAGCATGCAGGCCGCCTCGTCGTCGTGTTCCAGCCGCATCGCTACACGCGCACGCGCGACCTGTTCGACGACTTCGCGGCGGCGTTTCACGACGCCGACGTGCTCGTGCTGACCGAGATCTATGCCGCGGGCGAACCGAAGCTCGCGGGCGTGGAGGCCGCAGCGCTCGCCGAGGCCGTGCGCCAGCGCGGCCACCGCGACGTGCGCTTCATCGCCGAGCAGGGCGCGATCGCGCCCGCGCTCGCGAGCGAGCTGCGGGACGGCGACCTGGTCCTCACGCTCGGCGCCGGCTCGATCACGCGGCTCGGTCCGCAGCTGCTCGCAGAGCTGGAGCGCCGGCCATGATCTCGGATGGCGTGCGGACGGAGCTGAAGGACGCGCTCGGAAGCGCGATTCAGTTCGACGTGAGCACTGCACGCCTCACCTCGCTGCGCGTGGGCGGCCTGGCGGACGCGCTCGCGACGCCCCCGAGCCGCGCGGGGCTCGCGAAGCTGCTGCGCGTCGCGCGCCGGCGGCGCCTGCCGGTGCGCGTGATCGGCCGCGGCTTCAACACGATCGTGCGCGACGAGGGCGTCGACGGCGTGCTCGTCTCGCTCGCGGCGCTGAAGAAGCTCGAAGAGCGGCCGGGCAAGTTGTTACGGGTCGAAGCGGGCGTTTCGCACGCGACGCTCACGCGCTTCTGCCGCGAGCGCGGCCTGGCAGGGCTCGAGTTCGGCGTCGGCATCCCCGGAACGCTCGGCGGCTGGATCGCGATGAACGCCGGCATCGGCACGCGTGAAGCGAAGGACGTCGTGCGCGAGATCGAAGTGATGAGCCCGGCAGGAAAAAAGCTGCGCCACTTCACTCGCGACGCGCTGCGCTTCCGCTATCGAGCACTTGTTGGGTTCGCCGAGGGGTCGGTGGTGGTATCTGCGCTGCTCGCGGTGGAGATCGGGGATCGCAAGCGCGTCGAGGAAGAGAGCGAGCGCTTGCTCGCGCGCCGCCGCGAGACGCAGCCGGTCGACCAGCCGTCGTGCGGGTCGGTGTTCAAGAACCCGCGCGGCCACTTCGCCGGGCAGTTGATCGAGGCCGCCGGGCTGAAGGGCGAGCTGCGCGGCGGCGCGATGATCTCGCCGCTGCACGCGAACTTCATCGTGAACGTGGGCGGCGCGAACGCGAGCGACGTGCTCGCGCTGATCGGCCACGCGCGTGCGCTCGTTCGGCTCAAGACCGGCATCCAGCTCGAGCCGGAAGTGAAGATCTGGGGGCGCGACGCGCCCGAGGAGCGAGCGTGATGAAGCTGCGCCTGCCGTTCCGCCGCGAGAAGAGTCGCCTCGGCCTCACGAGAAGCGCGCACGCGCCGGCGCGCGCGGAGCGGCGCGCCGCGAAGGCGGGCGTGCTCGCGGGCGCGCTCGCGTGCGGCGCGGCGTTCGGGCACCTGCTCGGCGACGACCTGATCGCGCGCGCGCTGCCCGAGTGGGCGCGCGTGGGCTCACTCGCGGTGGCGGGCAACGTGCACACCGATGCCGCGGTGATCGCGCAGACCGCGGGCGTCGGCGCGAACACGGTGCTCGCCGAGATCGAGCCCGCGGACCTCGCGCGCGCGCTCGAGACGCTGCCGTGGGTGCGCAGCGCGCGCGCCACGACGCTCGCGCCGAACCGCGTCGTCGTCGCGATCGAGGAGCGCGTGCCGGTCGCGGTGGCGCGCCTCGCGGACGGCTCGCGCCATCTCGTCGACGCGAGCGGCGTCGCGTTCGCGCCCGCGCCGCCCGAGACGCGAGGCCCCGAGCTGATCGGCCTCGACGCCCTGCCCGCCTCTGGCAAGGCCGACCCCGCGCTCGCGCGCGGCGTTGCGCTGCTCGAGGCGTGGCTCGCCGCCAAGCTGCCCGAAGCGCGCGCAGTCGAGGTCGCAGGCGCCCGCGCGAGCGAACTGCCGGTGGTCGTGCTCGAAGAGCGCAGCGTGCGCGTGCTGCTCGGACGCGGCGAGCTGGCGCCGAAGCTCGCGCGCCTCCAGCGCACGCTCGGGCTGAACGAGCCCGCGCTCGCGCGCGCGGTCGCGATCGATCTGCGCTTTCCGGGACAAGGCGTGCTGCGGTTCGCGGCGCCTTGCGGGGAGCGCGCGGGAGAGTTGTTAGGGGGAGAGGACGCAGCCGCGGGGACGGACCCGGCGGCGACGGCTTCTGTGGGGGGTGAAGAGCTGTGTCACGCAAAGACAACCTGATCGTCGGACTCGACATCGGGACTACGAAGATCTGCGCCATCGTCGCGGAGGCGACGGAGGCCGGCGTCGACATCGTCGGAATCGGCACGCATCCGTCGAAGGGGCTGCGCAAAGGCGTCGTCGTCGACATCGACGCGACCGTCGACTCGATCAAGCACGCGGTCGAGGAAGCGGAGCTGATGGCCGACTGCGAGATCACGTCGGTGTACGCGGGCATCGCCGGCGGCCACATCGACGGCTTCAACTCGCACGGCATCGTGCCCGTCAAGAACCAAGAGGTGACCGAGGCCGACGTGCGGCGCGTGATCGACGCCGCCAAGGCGGTCGCGATTCCGATGGACCGCGAGGTGATTCACGTCATCCCGCAAGAGTTCATCATCGACGAGCAGGACGGCATCCGCGAGCCGATCGGCATGAGCGGCGTGCGGCTCGAAGCCAAGATCCACATCGTCACTGCCGCCGTGACGAGCGCGCAGAACATCGTGAAGTGCGCGAACAAGGCCGGCCTCAACGTGGTCGACATCGTGCTCGAGCCGCTCGCATCCGCGGAGGCGGTGCTCGCGCAGGACGAGCGCGAGCTCGGCGTGTGCCTGATCGACATCGGCGGCGGCACGACCGACATCGCGGCGTTCGTCGACGGCTCGATCAAGCACACGAGCGTGATCGGCATCGGCGGGTACCACCTCTCGAACGACATCGCGGTCGGATTGCGCACGCCGTTCGAGGAAGCCGAGCGCATCAAGAAGCGCTTCGGCGTCGCGAGCGCGCGCTTCCTCGGCAGCGACGACATCATCACCGTGCCGAGCGTCGGCGGGCGCCGCCCGCGCGAGGTCTCGCGCAAGGTGCTGTGCGAGATCATCGAGCCGCGCATGGAGGAGATCCTCGGCCTCGCGCATCAGGAGATCGTCAAGAGCGGCCTCGACACGCGCATTCCGTCGGGCGTGGTCCTAACAGGTGGCTGCGCCGCGTTATCAGGGATCCAGGAGCTCGCGGAAGAGATCTTCGAAGCGCAGGTGCGGCTCGGCGCGCCGGCGAACGTGGGCGGCCTGCAAGACATCGTGCGCGACCCGATGTACGCGACCGGCGTAGGCCTGATCCTGTTCGGGTACGCGCAAGCGAAGGGCAAGAGCCCGAGCCGCTTCCGGATCCGCGACGAGGGAATCTTCCGGCGCGTGAAGCAGCGCATGCGCGACTGGTTCTACGGCGACCTCGAGTAGCGGCGCATGGATGCTGGGTCCGGGCGAGCGCGGCTCCGGAAGCGCGAGCTGGCCAGCGGCGGCTGGAGACCGCCCCGACCCGACTCGCAGAATTTCGAGACAAACCCGCGGATTTCCTGGGATTCCCTGGTTAGATTTGCGTAGACGCGCTGATGGGGCGCGCAGGGGGGTGAGATGGCGAACGATCGAGACCGGCGGGGCGAGGATCGCCCGCTGGGCAAACTGGGCGGGGGCCTCGACCTACTCGAGGTCGGGCCCGAGGATCGTGCTGACGACGACCTGCTCGAGTTCGAGGACGCGGGCGAGCTGAAGGCGAAGATCCGCGTGATCGGCGTCGGCGGCGCCGGCGGCAACGCGCTCGACACGATGATTCGCTGCGGCCTCGCGGGCGTGGAGTTCATCGCCGCGAACACCGACGCGCAGGCGCTCACGCACAAGCTCGCACCGACGAAGGTGCAGCTCGGCACGCAGGTCACGCGCGGCCTCGGCTGCGGCGCGAACCCGGAGCGCGGGCGCGCGGCGGCGATCGAAGATCGCGACAAGCTGCGCGACTTGTTGATCGGCAGCGACATGGTGTTCGTGACCGCCGGCATGGGCGGCGGCACAGGCACCGGCGCAGCACCGGTGATCGCCGAGATCGCGCGAGAGGTCGGCGCGCTCACGGTGGCGGTCGTGACGAAGCCGTTCCCGTTCGAGGGCAAGCAGCGCGGGCGTCACGCGGACAAGGGGCTCGAAGAGCTTCACCGCGTGTGCGACACGCTGATCACGATCCCGAACCACCGCCTGCTCGCGCTCGCCGGCAAGGACACGCGGATGCAGGAGTCCTTCCGCATCGCCGACGACGTGCTGCTCGGCGCGGTGAAGGGCATCTCGGACCTGATCACGGTGCACGGCCTGATCAATCTCGATTTCGCAGACGTGCGCACGATCATGAACGAGATGGGCCAGGCGCTGATGGGCACCGGCATCGGCGTCGGCGAGAGCCGCGCGAAGGACGCCGCCTACGCCGCGATCTCGAGCCCGCTGCTCGAGGACGTGTCGATCGACGGCGCGCGCGGCGTGCTGATCAACATCACCGGCGGCACCGACATGACGCTGTGGGAGGTGAACGAGGCTTCGACGCTGATCCAGGAGGCGGCGCACGAGGACGCGAACATCATCTTCGGCGCGGTGATCGACGAGAACATGAAGCCCGGCGAGATCCGCGTGACGGTGATCGCGACGGGCCTCGAGGGCGAGCGCAAGCTCGTCGCGCCGGATCGCGGCGCGGCGACCGCGCGCCCCGCGCCGCCGAGCGAGAGCGTGTACGTGCAGCCGATCCGCCGCGAGGCCGCCCCGCAGCCGCGCGCCGAGAAGCCCGTGATCGCGGCGCCGGCGCCCGCACCGGCGCCCCAGACGCAGCGCGCCGCGGCGTCCGTGGTGCAGATCCACGAGCCGGCACAGGCGCCCGAGTTCGTCTCGCCCTTCGAGGACGAGTACGACGTGCCCGCGTTCCTGCGCAAACGCCGCGTCGCCGCGGCTGCCGGCGCGAACGCGAGCGCGGACGACGACGAGCTTCCGGCGTTCCTGCGAAAGACCGCGGACTGATTAGGCCCTGCGAGCCGCCGAGCGGTTCGCAAACATGAGAGCGGCGCCTCCGCACGAGTCGCGGAGGCGCCGTTTCCATTTCCAGGACTCGCCGCCGAGCCTGCGGAGCCGCCATGTCCCAAGACCTCGTCCTCATCGATCGCCGTGCGGACGGCGTCGCCGTGCTCACGCTGAACGACGAGCCGCGCCTCAACGCCATGACCGAGGCCATGGGCGGCGCGATCTCGGGCGCGGTCGCGAAGCTGAGAGAAGATGCGAGCGTGCGCGCGGTCGTCCTCACCGGCGCGGGCCGCGCGTTCTCTGCGGGCGGCGACCTCGACATGCTGGTGCGCATGACGCAGGCCGGAAACGCGGACCGCGGCGGCCCGACGCGCGCGGCGCACCGCGCGTTCATGGGCCGCTTCTATCGCAACTATCTCGCCGTGCGCGACTTCCCGGTTCCCACCATCGCGGCCATCAACGGTCCCGCGATCGGCGCCGGCCTCTGCGTCGCACTTGCCTGTGATCTGCGCATCGCCGCACGCGAAGCCAAGCTCGGCCTCAACTTCACGAAGCTCGGCATCCACCCCGGCATGGCCGCGACCTGGACGCTGCCGCGCATCGTGGGCAACGCGATCGCGGCCGAGCTCATCTACACGGGCCGGATCGTCGGCGGCGAGGAGGCGGCGCGCATCGGGCTCGCGAACCGCGCGGTTGCGCGCGAGGAAACGCTGCCCGCAGCCCTCGCGCTCGCGAGCGAGATCGCGGCGGCCGCCCCGGTGGCGGTACGCGGCGCGAAGCGATCCCTCGCAATGAGCGCCGGGAGCGACATCGGCGCGCAGCTCGACCAGGAAGCCTCCGAGCAGGCGCTCTGTTACGAGAGCGCGGACCTGCTCGAAGGCCTCGCTGCGGTGAAGGACAAGCGAGAGCCGCGCTTCCAGGGCAACTAGCGGCGGCGCTCGCGACGGCGACGAAGACGATCTCGACGTGACGCCGATCACGGCAAGAATTTCCCGCGAGAACATTCTCAACTCGTGACGCGCGAAGACGAAACGTTCGTGCGGAACTCACACGAGGGACAGAACGAGATGTCGGCGGCAGTCGCGAGCGCACTCAAGAGCAGCAATCTCTGGCTCACCGTCGCGTACATCGCCGCGCTCTTGTTGCTGGCCAAGGCCTACGCCTAAGGGCCGAGAGTTCGGCATCGCCGGCAGCGAGGCGCGGCGATTTCTCCTTGTTTACTTCGCATCGGGCTCGAAGACTCGCCCGCTGCTGCGCGCTTCGCTTGCGGCCTCGGCCGACATGCTTGGCAGGAGCGTTTGACTTCGAGGTCGCTCCAGCTCTCTCGCGAGCGCGGCAATGCACCGAGGTGGCTTCAGGCGCGTCGCCACCTCGGTGCATTGCCGCGGCTACACGAGTGTCGGAGCGAACTCGAAGTCGAACGCTACTCGGTGCGTGTCGGCCGAGGCGCAAGCGAAGCGCGCAGCAAACCGCGGAGTCTTCGACGCGGTTTGCGAAGTAAACAAGGAAGAGCGAGCGACCTCGGTGACGTTGACCGCCTCTACCTCGGCGCCGCCTACAACGCCTCGCTAATCCCCACGATCTCGCTCGCGTTGAAGAAATAGGAGATCTCGAGCTTGGCGGTTGCGGGGGCGTCGCTGCCGTGGGCGGCGTTGCGCTCGATGTCGGTGCCGAAGTCGCCGCGGATCGTGCCCTTGGGCGCCTTCTTCGAGTCGGTCGGGCCCATCAGGTCGCGGTTCTTTTGGATCGCGCCCTCGCCCTCGAGCACGCTGATCACGACCGGGCCGCTCGTCATGAACTTCACGAGATCGCCGTAGAACGGGCGCGCCTTGTGCACCGCGTAGAAGCCGCGCGCGAGCTGCTCGCTCAAGTGGACCTTCTTGACCGCGAGGATTGTTAGGCCCGCGGCCTCGAAGCGGCGCAGGATCTCACCCGTCGCACCCTTCGCGACGGCATCCGGTTTCACGATCGACAGCGTGCGTTCGACGGCCATGTGCAGCGACTCCCTGGAAAAAAGAGGGGCGCACCATAGCCAGTCCTTTCGTGAACTTCGCTCGCCTGCGGCTCGCTGCGCGCGCTCTGCGCGACCTGCGGTCGCACTGGACCGCTTGCGTTCGCCACGCACGCCGAGTTGCGTCGGGCTTGACCAGCTCCAGGAGGAGGACGATCCGCCGCCGGCAGACTACGGGGTCAAGACGATCTTCCCGAAGTGCTCGCTCGCGGCGAGCGCGCGGTGTGCTTCCGCGGCGTCGGCGAGCGGGAGCACGCGGTGCACGACGGCGCGGATGCGGCCCGCGGCGAGGTCGTCGCCGAAGCGCGCGAGGAAGCCGGCGACGAGCGCGGCCTTCTCGCCCACGCTGCGCGCGCGCAGCGTGGAGCCGATGATCGAGAGGCGCTTCATCAGCACCTGCCCGAGGTTCAGCTCCGCCTTCGGGCCGCCCATCATGCCGATCACGCTCATGCGCCCGCCGATCGCGAGCGACGCGAGGTTGTCCGCCAGATACGGCGCGCCGATCGAGTCGAGGATCACGTCGACGCCGCGCCCGCCGGTCGCCTCCTTCACTGCGTCCACGAACTTCGCGTTGCGGTAGTTCACCGCGACGTCGGCGCCGAGCTTGCGGCACTGCTCGCACTTGGCGTCGCTGCCCGCGGTCACGATCACGCGCGCGCCCACGCGCTTCGCGAGCTGAATCGACGCGGTGCCGATGCCGCTGCCGCCGCCGTGCACGAGCAGCCAGCCGTCGTTCGGCAGCTGCGCGAGCTGGAACACGTTCTGGAACACGGTGAGGAACACCTCGGGAATCGCCGCCGCCTCCTCGAGCGACAGCGCGGGGGGCACTTTCATCGCCGAGCCCGCGTGCACCACGACCTCTTCCGCGTACCCGCCGCCCGCGAGCAGCGCCATCACGCGCTCGCCACTCGCGAAGCCGCGCACGCTCGCGCCGACTTCCGTGACCACGCCCGCGCACTCGAGCCCGAGAATCGTGGACGCGCCGGGCGGCGCCGGATACCCACCCTGCCGCTGCACGAGATCCGCCCGATTCACCGCGCAAGCCGCGACACGAATCCGCAGCTCGTCCGCCCCTAACAACGGCGCCGCCGCCTCGCCCACGTACAGCACAGACTCGTCGCCCGGCTTGTCGAACAAGATTGCGCGCATGAAGCCACGCTAGCCGCACCCACGAACGCCTCCTAGCCGCGAACCGACTCGACGCGCGCGGGAGGCGCGCCTCAACGGCGCGCCGATCCGCGCCCTCAATTCCAACAAGGTGCGCGAGAGCACCCGAGTCCAGCACGAGCAGCCGCGGCGGGCCGGGCGCGGCGGAGGGCGGGGTCGCGGAGCGAGTGCCCAGGCGCGAGGCGCGCGCACACTCGAGCGCATCGCCCAACAGCACGATCAGCGCAGATCACCCAACCGACGCGCCCGCGCGGCCGAGCGAAGCCGAGCCCCGCCCGCAGCTGCGCCCGGCCCGCTGCGGCTGCGGAGCCGGTGACGAAGGGCGACTACTTCAGCTGGGTCCTGTCGTAGTCGATGATCGTCCTCGCGATGATCAGGCGCTGGATCTGCCCCGTGCCCTCGTAGATGTCCGTGATCCGCACGTCGCGGAACCACTTCTCGACGAGATGCTCCCGCGACACGCCGAGCGGGCCCAACAAGTCGATGCAGCCCTGCGTGATCTCGCGCACCGCGCTGCCGCCCTTCGCTTTGCTGATCGAGGCTTCGAGGTTGTTGTGCTTGCCGTTCTCCGACATCCACGACGCGTGCAGCACCGTGAGCATCGCGGCCTCGTGCAGCGCCTCGAGCCGGTGGAAGCGATCCGCCGCCGCGCTCTTGCCGTGAAGGCCCGCGCCGTACGCGAGGTCGGCGCCCGCGGCTTCGAGCTGCTCGCGCGTGAAGTCGAGCGCTGCGCGCGCGATGCCGAGGCCGAAGGCCGCCGTCGCGGGTCGCGTCATGTTGAAGGTCTTCATCACGTCGCGGAAGCCGCCGCTCTCGCCCTTCGGAATCTCCTCACGACCGCCTAACAAGTGGTCGCGCGGGATGCGGCAGTCCTTGAACACGTAGGCCGCGGTGTCGTCGGCGCGGATGCCGAGCTTCTTCTCCTTGTGCGCCACGATGAAGCCCGGCGCCGTCTTCGGCACGAGGAACGACTTGATGCCCGCGCGGCCCGCCTTGCGGTCGAGCGTGGCCCACACCACGGCGCCTTCCGCGCGGCAGCCCGTCGTCACGAAGATCTTCTCGCCGTTCAGCACCCACTCGTTCGTCTTCTCGTCGAGCACGGCGCTGGTCTGCACGAGCGAAGGGTCCGAGCCGCAGCCGGGCTCGGTGATCGCCATCGCGAGCAGCATCCCGCCCCAGCGCTGCTTCTGCTCCGCGGTTCCGCTCGCCGAGAGCGCGGCGTTGCCGAGGCCGCCGCCACCGCCGCGGCGCATGCGCACGGAGTAGTCGCCCCAGGTTTGCGCGGCCGCAATCAGCAAGCCGAGCGAGACGGGACCCGTGTCGCCGGGGCCCTGCTTCCCCATCAGCGAGAACACGCCGGGGAAGTCGTTCGCCTCGGGCAGCGCGTCGGGCGGAAACTCTTGCTCGTTCTCGTCGTAGTGCCGCGCGTACTTGCGCGCGACGAGCGATTCCGAGCGCACGTAGTCGAGCACGCGTTGGTCGCGTTCGCTGAGCGTGAAGTCGATCATGTCCGTTCTCCGATCTCGCGGGCGCCGCAGCGCTCCGCTCGCAGTTGTTACGGGCTAGAGCGCGGCCACCGTGTCGAGCACCGACAGCGTGCGCGCGTGCCGGTACCACATCTCGACGGGGTGCTCGCGGATGAAGCCGTGGCCGCCGAGCACTTGCACGCCCTCGTCGGCGATCTTCACCGCCTTCTCCGCGTCGTAGGCGAACGCCTGCGCCGCCTCGCGCGTCGCGTCGACGCCGCGCTCGAGCGCGCTCGCCGCCTTCCAGCCGAGGAAACGCATCGCGTCCGTCTCGATGCGCATGTCGGCGAGCGTGAACGCGATCGCCTGCTTCTGCGCGATCGCCTCGCCGAAGGCGTGGCGGTCCTTCGCGTACGGGATCGCGTACTCCATCACCGCGCGCGAGAGGCCGGTGAGCAGCGCCGCGCTCGCCGCGCGCCCGCTCGCGAGCAGGCGGCGCGCGTCGCAGCCGCGCTCGCCACCGAGGCGAGAAGCGGCCGGCAGCTCGACCTTGTCGAGCGTGACCGACACCGCCGGCAGCGCCTTCATCCCGAGCAGCTTCTCGCGCTCGCCGATCGCGAGGCCCGCCGCCGTGCGCGGCACGATGAACGCCTCGAGCGCCGTGAAGCCGGACTTCGCTGCGCTGTCGTTGCGCGCGACGACGAGCAACTCCTCCGCGCGGTCTCCCATCACGACGAAGCGCTTCTTGCCCGAGAGCACGAACTTGTCGCCCTTCTGCTCGGCGACCGTCGCGAGCGCGAGCGGGTCGAACACCGGCGACGGCTCGATCCACGCGACCGCGCCCGCGGCGAACTTCGGTCCGCAGAAGCGCGGCAGCAGACGCTGCTTCTGGTCTGCGGTGCCGTGATCGGCGATCGCGAAGGCGAACGCGCTCGGCGCCGCAGCAGCCACCGCGAGCGCGGCGTCGCCGTGCGCGAGCTCTTCGAGGATCAGCGCGTTGGTGATCGGCGCGCGCGCCTCGCCGCCGCCCCCGACTGCGCTCGGCAGCTGCGTCGCGGTGAGCCCGAGCTCCCACACCTGATCGAGGAAGCCCGCGGGCAGCTCGCTCGCTTCGTCCGCAGCGCGCGCCGCCGGGCGCAGCACCTGCGCGGCGAAATCTCTCAACGTGTTTCGGACGAGCTCCTGCTCTTCCGTCGGTCCGAACGAGATCATGTGTCGCTCCTTCAGCTCGAGGCGGTGGGCCTCGCGATCTGGTGAAAGAAATGGTCGAGCGCATCGCGGCCGCCCTGCTTCACGAGCAGCCCCCGCTTGCGGGCGTCGCGCGGATCGAGAAAGCCGAGCGCGACCGCGCACCACACGCGCGCGTCGGCCGTGTACTGCACGTCCGCGCTTGGCGCGAAGCCCTGCGTCACGCGGCAGGCGCCGTCTTCGATCGCGACGGTCCACACGCCGCCGCCATCGCCGGTGAGGCGCACCTCGAACACGAGCGTCACGCCGGCCGCGCGTTCTTCCCGCAGCAAGAACGGCAGGGCCTCCATGATCGACTGCGCCGACATCTCGTTGAAGCGTTCGAGATCGAGCTCGAGGTCGCTCGTCGCGTGCAGCACGTACCAGCGCGAGAGCGCGGAGATCACCGGCGCGAGGTCGTGCGCGCTGTCGGTCGCGGAGTAGACGTCGCGCTCGCCGTCTTCGCGCGCGACGAGGCCGTCTTCCTGCAGCTGACGCAGCCGTGCGGAGAGCACGCGCGGCGCGATGCCGGTGCGGCGACGCAGCTCCTGAAAGCCGCACGGCGCGAGCAAGAGGTGGCGCACGATCACGAGCGTCCACTTGTCGCCGAGCCACTCGAGCGCGCGCCGACGGGATCGAAGATCGCCGCGGGGCGCGGAATCGCGGAGGCGGCCGGCCGGCGCTGCGAGCGGGTTGCTCGCGCGCTGCGCGACGGCCTGCGGGCTCCGTCGGATTCTCTACGAGATATCCGCTTTGCTATCGGAAGAGTATCTACTGGATATCGATGACCTTGCCAACCCCGCCTCGAGACGACGTCGCCACGAACCACGGATCAGCTGCAACGCACAGCGTCGCCAGTTGCATCCGCACCCCCGAGACACTCGCCGATTCGTTCCCCGCCCCTCCCAGGCGACTCGCCGGCAGGTTCCCAAGCCCCGCCTTCGCACCTACGTTGCGAAGGCCGGGGGTGGACAGGAGATCGCCGGCGGGCAAACACCGTCCGCGGGAGGAAAGTCCGGGCTCCACAGAGCAGGAAGGTCGTTAACGGCGACCCGGGGCGACCCGAGGGAAAGTGCCGCAGAAACACACCGCCGATGGCCGACGATCCCGCGCGCGCGGTGAGCGAGCGCGGGGGAGGCACAGGCAAGGGTGAAATCGTGAGGTAAGAGCTCACGCGTCGCCGGGTGACCGGCGGCGGGGCAAACCCCTTCCGGAGCAAGCTCGAATAGGGGCGCTGCGCGGAGTGGCTCGCTCCCGCGTCCGAGAGGGCGCCAGTGTCCGGGTGAGGGCGCTCGAGCGGCGCAGCAATGCGCCGCCTAGAGAAATGGTCTCCACCCGCCGAGGGCAACCGAGGCGGGAACAGAACCCGGCTTACCGTCCACCCCCGGCAAACGCTGCGCGCGAAGCGCGCCAGCGTTTGCCGGGAGGGCTTGCAGCTGGCGGCGCTGTCGCACCGCAGCCTCGCGGCTCGGCGCGCTATCGCGCGAGCTCGCGCAGCTCCTTCGCGAAAGCCTCTACGGCGCGCAGATCTGCGGAGGGAGCACGCTGCGCTTCGAGCTCGCGCGCGAGACGCGCTCGCTCGGCCTCGATCGGTGCGGCCGGCTCTCGCGCCATCAGTCGCGCTCGCAGCACCCGTAGCTGGCGCTGTGTGGCATCGGCTGCGCCGGCGTAAGCGCGAACGCGCTCGAGGAACTGCGCACCGAGCGCGGCCGCGATCGCGTCGGTACCGAGGGCATCGCGGCGCGTGTAGTCGTAGATGGTGCGCTGCACGGAGGTATCGAAGGCGCGCGTGCCGAGGCCGTCGTGGGCGCGAGGAAGATCTGCGAGGTCGGCAGCACGACGCGCGCTTCGCCGCCGCGCTCGCGCGCAACCTTCCACACTGCGACCGTGTGGTTCGACATCGGCCAGAGCAGGCCGACCGAGCGCACGCCGAGTCGGCGCAGCAAGAACGCCGCGAGCGCGCTGCTCTCGTCGCACTCCGCGGTCGCGGTCGCGAGCGACGACGGCTGCGCACGCTTCCACGCGCTCCAGATCGCATCCGAGCGCGGCTCGCGATCGGTCACGTCCCACGCGATGCGCCACCAACCGGCCTCGCGCACCGCCTCGAACACGAGCTTCACGCGCAGGTACTGCTGGAGTGTCGCGGCGTCGGCGCGAAAGGAGTGCGTGCGGGCGAGCTGCTCGAAGTCGGCTCGCACCCACGCCGACGGCGCGGCAGCCACTTCGCGTTCGAGCGCCGCAACCAACTCGTCGACGCTCATCGCCGCGGCGCTCGCCGACAGCGCGACGAACACCGTCGCGGCGAGCAGCCGCACGCACGGCCTGCGCGCTGCGCGCCACGGGTCTCGCCGCGGCGCGCAGCGCGCGCTGGTCAGAACTTCTGCCCGAACTTGATGCCGACCGTGCGCGGCGTGTTGGTCGTGATGTACTCCTGCGTGCACGTCTTGAAGTCGCACTGCGTCGAGCGGTTGTAGTCAACGCTCTTGTCGGCCACGTTCTCGAGATAGATCTCGGCGTGCCAATTCTCGTCTTCGATGCCGAGCGAAAGGTCGAACAGCTCGTAGTCGCGGTTGCGGCCGCCGAGAACGGTCTGCTCCGCGGGGATCAGCGCCGAGCGCGTTGATCCCTGGAAAACGCCGGACGCCTGTGCGTATGCGCCGAAGCGACCGAGGTCGAAGTTGTACCGCGCGGTCAGGTTGAGCTTGTAGTCCGGCACGATCGGAAGCGTCGTGCCTCGCGCCGCGAAGTCGACGCCCGAGCAATTGGTGGGCAATGGCGCGACTGCCGTGATGTCCTTGCAGAAGTGCTGGGTGAGCTCTGCGTCGAGAATCGTGACGCCGCCAGAGAGCAACAGCGCGTCGTTCACCGCCCAGTCGAAGTCCGCCTCGACTCCCCAGATCCTCGCGCCGCCCGCGTTCGTGAGAATCGTGAGTCCGTTTGGGCCGAGATATGAGAACTGGAAGTCCTTCCACTTCTGCCAGAAGAACGCGGCATTCACACGCACGCGGTTGTCGAACCACGACGTCTTCACACCACCCTCGTAGTTGGTGAGGAAGTCCGGCTTGTAGGGTGGGAACTGTCCGTTGCGGTTCACGCCGCCGGGCCGGAAACCCTTCGACCACGTCGCGTAGACGATTTTGTCGTCGTCGATCCGGTAGGTGAGATTGACCTTCGGCGTGTAGTCGTTCTTCTTGACCACCTGGTCGAGATTCGTGCACGGCGCGGTGCCGATGCTCTTGAACGGCACCCAGCTCGAAGTGTCGAAGCGCGGGTCGCCGTTCTGGAAGCTGCACAGCGTTTCGCCGCTCCGCCCGCTGCCGCTGTAATCGTCCGCGAAGCCGAAGTACCCCTTCAGCGAGTTCTGATAGCGGAACAGACGAATGCCACCGGTGAAGATCAGCCGGTCGGGCACCACGTCGAAGCTGCCTTCGCCGAACAGCGCGTAGTCCCGGTCGACACGCTTCTGCTCGGTGAGCCAGATAGTGTCATCCCAGCCCGTGACCTCGTAGTCGGTCAAGTCGAGATCATCGACCACGTAGCGCTGCTCGATGCGGTGCTGCTGGCGCTGGAAGAAGAAGCCGCCGATGAAGCGCAGGCGGTTGTCCTGCGGCGTCGCGATGCGGATTTCGTGGCTGTGGCGGCGGTAGCGGTCCTTGCCCTTGGTGTACTGGGTTGGATCGATCAGGAACGTTCCGCTCGAGTCGTAGAGGTAGTAGCCGACCAGATCGTAAAAGTACGAGTAATCCGAGTAGTCCACGTTGGTGTCGTCGTTGCGTAGCAGGAACGCGCCCGCGTACGTGACATCGAGATTGGCGATCGACCCCTCGACCGTCATCGCCGCCTGCATCCAACCGTCGCGGCCGTTTTCCGGCCGGAAGCGGACAGTCTCTCGCTTGCCGACGCTCGGGGCGTAGTTGAAGCCGCCGTTGCCCTTGGTCAGCTGGCCGATGATGGTGGGCGTCACCGTCCAGCTGTCGTTGAGGTCGACGCGCAGCGCGACGCGGCCGCCATACGTGTCGACGTCGTTGTAGTCCTTCTCGACGAACGAGTCGTTGTCGATCGTGTATCCGGCCGTCGGATAGGTGCGCGTTCCGAACACGTTGTCGATGTAGCCGCCTTCGTGCTTCGCCCAGCCGACGAGCCGGATCGCCGCCTTCTCGCCGATCGGCACGTTCACCATGCCCTCGGCCACGTAGCCCGGCTCGTCGCCGGTCAGGTTGCCCTCGATCCCGTACGAGGCCGCGAACTCACCCGGATCAGGTTTGTTCGTGATGATGCGAATCGTGCCCGACTGCGAGCTCGCGCCGTAGAGCGTGCCCTGCGGTCCCGCGAGCGCCTCGACGCGCTCGATGTCGTAAACGTGAACGTCTAGGGCGCCCTGGATCGTGGTGATCGGCTGTTCATCGAGGTATTGGCCGACGGTCGGCTGCGAGCCCGAGTGATTCCCGTTGTCGCCGCTCGACACGCCGCGGAAGAAGACGCGCGAGAAGCCCGGCCCGCTCGTCGTGAAAGACAGGCTGGGCAGCAGCTTCGCGTAGTCGTCGAAGTCGTCGACGCGCATGTCCTCGAGTTCCTGCGTGCCGAGCGCCGTGATCGAGATCGGCACGTCCTGCACGTTCTCGCTGCGCTTCTGCGAGGTCACGATGATCTCTTCGAGGTAGCCCTCGCCGGCAGCCGGCTCGGTCGCGGCGGGCGCCGCCGCTTCTTCTTGCGCCTTCGACGGCGCCGCGAACGCCATCGCGGCGGCGAAGGACCCGAACGCCGCGAGGTTGCGCTTCCGCTTGGCAAGCTCGCGCTGGAGTTTTCGCATTCGTGCTCGCGTCATCGGTTTCTCCATTCGTTGAGTCGAGTCGTCAGCCGCACACCGAAGCCGTCGTACGGCGTCGCGGGGTAAGCGGAGAGCACGGGGCCGAGCGTGCGCTCGAGCGGCCCCAAGTACTCGGCGAAGTTCCGCCACTGATCCTTGCCTTCGCTGTAGATCGGGCGGCGCACTTGCTCGGAGCTGGCGGTGCGCACGGCGCGCTCCGTCTCGTGGAAGCGCAGGCAGCGCGCGTCGAATGGAAGCGCGCACGCATCGAGCAGCCTGCGCACCTCAGGCTCGAACTCGTCCACCATCCGCTCATAGATGACGCGATGAACGCGCCCCGGCAAGACCTGATCGACGTGCGCCATCCACTCCACGTAGTCGCGGTAGTAGCGGCCGATGTCTTCGAGGCTGTACGTGAAGTGCTGGCCGCGCGCGAAGTGCTGCTTGAATCCGCTGAAGCAGCACGCGAGCGGATGCCTGCGCGCGTCGACGATCTTCGCGTTCGGCAGGATCAGCTGGATGAAGCCCACGTGCGCCCAGTTGTTGGGCATCTTGTCGATGAAGAAGGGCCGGTCGGTCTTGCGCTGAACGCGCGTCTGGCGCAGGTAACGCTCGCCCAGCTCGCGCAGCGCATCGGGCTCTAGATCCTCGAGAATCTCCGGATACTTCGACGTGCCCGCGTGCGAGCGCTTGCCGCCGAGCTCGCGCGCCATCTGGATGATGTCCGGTAGCTCCTGCGTGCCCTCGACGAGCGGATGGCTCGCGAGGATCTGCTCGAGCAGCGTCGAGCCCGCGCGCGGCAGACCCACGATGAAGATCGGATCCGGCGCGGGGCAGCCCACGCCCGCGAGCTCGTCGAAGAGCTCGAGCGTGAAGAACTGCTTCGAGCGCTTGACCAGCGCGGTCGTCTCGCGCGCGTCGTAGCGGATCAGCGTGCGGCGCAGCGCATTGCCTCTCTCGTAGTGCTCGAAGGCCAGCTCGAACTGCCGCGCATCCTCGTACGCCTTGCCCAGCGCGAAATCCAGGTGGAGCCGGTCTTCGATGCCGAGCTCCGCGCGCGCCGCTTCGCGCTCCATCGCGGCGACGTCTTCCGCACCGAATCGCACCGTCTTCAGGTTCGCGAGGCTGAACCACACCTCGCCGAGATCCGGCGCGATCGAGACGGCGCGCCGGTAGGCGGCGATCGCGTCCTGCTGGCGGCCCGCGGTCTTGAGCGCATGGCCGTAGCTCATCCACATCTTCGGGTGGCCGTCGTACTCGGCGAGCACGCCCGCGTAGAGATCGGCCGCCGCGTCCGCTTCGCCGAGCCGCGCGAGAATGCCGGCCTTGAGGTTGCGGTACGCGGGATTGCGCCGGTCGCTCCGCAACAAGTGCTCGACCTGCGCGAGCGCCTCGGCGGGCTTGCCCGCGCGATTCAGCACGAACGCGAGGTTCATGCGCGCCTGCGTGAAGCTCGGCGCGAGCTCGAGACAGCGCGTGAGCAGCTTCTCGGCGTCGCCGTAGCGCGAGAGCCGCGACGCCACCTCGGCGAACATGCGGATCGCGGGCATGTCGGTGGGGCGGCGCTTCAGGTGCTCGCGCAGCAGCATCTCGGCGACGGGGAGCTTGTTCTCGACGAGCGCCGCCGCGGCTTCGAGCAGGCGCGGATCGCGCGTCGCGGCCTGCACGTGCTTCATGTACGCGGCGTCGGCGCCCGCATCGTCGCCGAGCGCGCTTCGGTGATCACCGAGCGCGCGCCACGCGTCCGTGATGCGCGGGTCGAGCGCCACCGCGCACTCAAGCGCGCGCACCGCGGCCTCGCCCTGCCCGGCCATCCCGAGCGCGAGGCCGTGCTCGTAGTGTGCGGCGGCGAGGCGCGGCTCCCGATCCGTCAGCGGACCCAACACTTCGAGCGCGCCCTTCGCGTCGCCGAGGCCGCGACGCGCGCAGGCGAGGATCAGCTCCGCCTGCGGCTGCTGCGGAACCACGCGCAAGATCTCGGCGGCCTGCTCCGCGGCGGACGCGAGATCGCTCTTCATCAGCTGGCGCGCGTGATCGAGCGCGACTTCGAGCGTGCCGTGCGGTTCAGGGCTCGCGGACATTCTCGCGCGATCTTACCCGCAGCGCACCGCGTCGCGCCGCAATCTCGGCGACCCGCGGTCACGCGGACGCCTCGTCCACATCTTCGGCGCGCGCAGCTGCAGGCGCGCTCAGCTCCATGCGGAAGCAGCGCACCTGCATGCGCCGCTCCGGGTCGTACCCGAGCCAACGGCGATCCGGCGTCTGATCCTGCGGAACTTCGCGGAAGCCTTGCCGCGCAAAGAACTGCCCGACGCGTTCGCTCGTCGTGCACGCGAACACGTAGGTGAGCCCGAGCCGGCGCGCTTCGGCGACGCCGAACTGCACGAGCGAGACGCCCACGCCTTCGCCGAGGAAGCGCGTGAGCGCGTAGAGCGATGCGATCTCGCCGCTGACGCCGTCGCCGCCCGGCAGGAGTGCGCCGATGCCCGCGAGGTGACGGTCCTCGACGAAGGCGCCGAAGCCGTGCGCCAGCACCGCGTCGACCGCGGCGTCGTTGCGGTTGAGCAGGAAGCCCTCGCTCACGCCGCGGCGAATCAGGTCGTCCGCCGCGTCGAAGTCGTCGACGCCGAGCGCGCGCACCTTCATGTACCGCTTGCGCGTGAAGAGCGTGCCGCTGCCGGCGTAGGTGAAGAGCTCGTCGGCGAGCGCTTCGGGCGCGCACACGTTGATGTTCGCGACCCCGGCTTCGAGCATGTCGCCGACTTCGCGCAGCAGCGCCACGCGGTCGGCGTCGTGCGGCAGGCTGCGCGCGGGATTCGCGAGCAGCTGGCGCAGCTCGGCGCGGTGCACGAACGAGAGCCGCACCCCGTGCCGGTTGCGAAAGCCGCCGCGCGCGTCGAGCCACACGAGCTTGAACACGCCGAGGCGCGTCGCGATCTCGCGCACGGCGTCGCCGAAGTCGTGGCGCTGCGCGACCGCGACGCCGACCCACGGCTGCACGCGCAGCACGCGCCACGCGTTGCCCTCGAAGCGCGGCGAGCTGGCGCGCAGCACCGGCGCGACGCCGATCTCGCCGAGATTCGTGCGCAGCGGCGCGACGAGCACCGCGTTCGCGTTGCACGCCGCGAGCTCTTGCAGCGCGGGCACGAGCGGCGCGGTTGCGGCGCCCGCAGGCACCGCGATCGCGATCGTGCGATCCCGAAACTCGCGCTGATAGAACTCGCGCTCGGTGAACGAGAGCGTCTCTTGCGCGCGCCGCCGGCGGCGCTGCGGCGCCGGCGACGAGTTGGCGTCGCCCGGAGGCGCGCCGGTGGTCATCTCGCGACCGGGCGCGCGAACGCGTTGCTCAAAGTCTCGTACTCCGAGGCCACTGTTCGATCTCCGCTCGGCTTCGCCTCGCTGCGCGGTCGCGCCGGCGCGCGACCTTGCGGTCACCTGCCCCGCACCTCGCGAATCACGGCGATCACGCGCTCGTGGATGTCGCCGACGGTCGCGACCACGCCGGTGTTCTGCGCGAGCGTGCGGCCGTGGCGGAAGTCGAGGGCTTTGCCCGCGACGTCCGTAACAACTCCGCCGGCCTCTTCGACCACGAGCTTGCCGGCGGCGTGATCCCAGATCTTCTCGCGGTAGTCGGCGCGGGTGGGCATGCGGAGATAGATCGAGGCGTCGCCGCGTGCGATCGCCCCGTACTTGCACTGGCTGTCCATGCGCAGCGGAGGCGCCGTGATGCCGAGCTTCGCCGCGATCTTCGCGGACTCGCTCTGGTCGCTGTGCTCCGCCTCGACCGATTCGCAGAAGCGCGCCCCTGCGCTGCTCGCGATCGCGGGCGCGCGCACGCCGCGGCCGTCCGCTTCGCCGCCGCGCCAGAGCGGAAACACGCGCGTGCCTTGGCCGCGGACTGCGGCGAACAGCACGCCGGTGCCGCCCGCGCCGTCCTCGAGATTCGGGCAGCCGAGCACGCCCGCGACGACTTCGCCGCCCTCGATCAAGCCGAGCGCCACGGCGTACTGCTCGCGGCGCAGGAAGCCCTTCGTGCCGTCGATCGGGTCGAGCGTCCAGTAGCGCGCCGCCTTCGCATCCGCGCCGCCGCGATCGATCCAGCCCAGCACGCGCGACGCATCGGGCGCGCTGCCCGCTTCGCCGGCCACCGCGCCGACCACCGACGCGAGCAGCGCGGCGTTCTCGGGCGTGCGGAGCTCCGCGCTGCCCTCTTCGCCGACGACCGCGTCGGCCGGAAACGCGCCCTCGAGGTGCCGGCACACGATCGCCTGCGAAGCGAAGTCCGCGACCGTGACGGGGCTCTTGTCGCGCTTCTCGAGCGTGTCGCGCGTGATCAGCCGCTCCTGCACCGCGCGGCAAACGCGGGCAGCGCCTCGCACCGCCTCCAGCGCCGAGCACAGCTCCGACTCGTACCGCCCCGCCATCGTCACTTCACCCCGCGATTGCGGCGCGGGTTGTAGGCAACCCGTGCGGTGTTCGCCCGGCGAATCCGGGGGCCCCGCATCCGACGCCGCATCCGCGACGCTGCGAGAACGACGCGGTCGCGTCTGACGCTGGCGTGACACCAACCGCGGTAGCCCGAGCGCGTTCTCGCGCCGCCGATCGCGCGTTCCTCTCCAGCAGCGGCCCGTGAAGGCGTCCTCGGCCTCGCAGTCGTGGTGCCCGGGGTCGAAGGCGCGGATGGACAGCGGGGTCGTGGGCCAGTCCTAGGTAGGGGCCTCCGCTGAGCCCCCTTTTTTCGTCGAACGTGAACTTTTTGGTTGATCCGTTCAATGAATCCCTGGTAGAGGGGATTCAGGAAGGCCACCCCCCGCAGAATGCTCGCCACCCCCCTTCAGCCCGAAGCGAAGCCATCGCGCCGCGAAAGGAGCGGCGAGCGGCGCGCGCGGATTCTCGAGGCGGCGCGGGCGTGCTTCGGCGAGGCGGGCTTCGCGGGCGCCACGGTGCCTGCGATCGCGGCCCGCGCCGGCGTCTCGAACGGGCTGCTCTACCAGTTCTTCCGCGGCAAAGAGCACCTGTTCGAAGTCGTGGTGCAGGAGATCATCGCGGACTGGGTGCGGGCGATGGCGCCCGCGAACGACGCGCGCGAGTCCGCCGGCGAGACGCTTGCGGGCATGTTCCGCCGCTCGGTCGCATTCTGCCGGAGCCACCCGCTGCTGCCTGCGCTGATCCGCGAAGACGGCGCGCTTCAGCTCGATCGGGTCCGCGCGGTCGGTCGCGACCGCGTCGGCGCGCACCGCGAGTCACTCGCGCGCGTGCTCGAGCGCGGCGTCGCGAGCGGCGAGTTCAAGCGCGATCTCGACATCGCCTCGGTCGCGGACGTGATCGGCCAGCTGCAGTCGCACTACTCGGCGCGCGCCTACATGCGCGACTCGGCCTACCCGGATTCGCCCGAGCTGATCGAAGCCACGATCCGGCTCGTGCTCGACGCGGTGCACGCATGAGCGAGGCCCGGATGCGAGCAGCGAGATGTCGCCACGCCGCATCCGGCGCGCGCCACACAGAAACCACTGTGTGCCTGCTGAAAATGCTGGTGCTGCTGCTCCGCTGGGTAGAAGATGGCCTGTCGCGCTCGCGGCTTGTCCGCGCGTTTGCGCATCCCGTGCGCATCGCCCGTCCCGCCGTCGGCGCTGCGCGAGGCCAGCACGAGGAGTCCTTCGCCCGGCGCTAGCGGGTGACCAACGCCGCCACCTGCGCGGGGCGGACCAAGAGAGGGAAGCAGTGAAGCTGGAAGACCAGACGCAAACTCCGATCGATGCGGATCTGCCCGGTGAGGGCCGGCCCCGGCTCGGTGGTGGGCTGACCGTCGAAGAGCTCGATGTCGTCCGCGACCGACGGCCCCTCGAGTCGTACTTCCAAGAGATCGGCGGCACGCGCACGCTGAAGCGCGAAGAGGAAGTCGTGCTCGCCAAGGAGCTCGAGGCCTCGACCGCAGCGCTACGCAACTCGCTCTACGCGATTCCGTACTGCGCGCGCTACGTCGTCGACCGCTGGGATGGCCTGCGCGCGCTCTCGCACACGGGCGCGAAGCTGAGCGAGAGCTCCGGCGACGAGGAGACGAGCGAGATTGCGGCGCGCGTCGAGCGCGCGATCGGGCGGCTGCGCAAGGAGGTGAAGAAGCGCGAGTCGCTGTTCGCCTCGTCGCGCACCCCGCAGAACGAGCTGGCGAAGCAGGACATGCGCGTGGCGCGCGAGCTGCACGGCGCGCAGCTGTCGCTCGCGATGCTGACCGAGCTGCGCGAGCAGAGCCGCCTCCTCGCGCGCGAGCTGCGCCGCGCGCGGCCGAAGTCGAAGCGCCTCGAAGAGCTCGAGGAGAAGGCGGGGCTGCCGCGCGAGCGCGTGTCCGAAATCCACGAGACGGTCGAGCGCTCGCAGGAGCGCATGACGGCGGTGAAGAACCGCTTCATCGAGCACAACCTGAAGCTCGTCGTCGCGATCGCGAAGGACTACCGAAACCTCGGCCTCTCGTTCCCGGACCTGATTCAGGAAGGAAACCTCGGCCTGATCCGCGCGGTCGAGAAGTTCGACCATCGCCGCGGCTTCAAGTTCTCGACCTACGCCGTGTGGTGGATCCGCCAGGCCCTCGTGCGCGCGATCCAGAACCACTCGCGCACGATCCGGCTGCCCTCGCACGTGCACGACCGGCTGCAGCGCAGCCAGCGCGTGAAGGCGGAGCTCACGGGCAAGCTGGGCCGCGAGCCCACCCCGGCCGAGCTCGCACCGGCGCTCGGCGTCGACGCGGACTCGCTCGAGGCGCTCGATCGCCTCTCGCGTGAAGCGATCTCGCTCGAGTCCGGCGTTGCGGGAACGGAGAAGCGGCTCGAGGACTTCGTCTCGGACGTCACCGTAAGCGCACCCGACGACGGCATCGACGACGACCGCATGCGCCGCGGCGTCGGCCACCTGATCGGTGGCCTCACCGAGCGCGAGCAGCTGATCCTGCGGCTGCGCTACGGCCTGGTCGGCGAAGAGGAGCACACGCTCGAGCAGATCGGGCAGTCGCTCGGCCTCTCGCGCGAACGCGTGCGTCAGCTCGAAGCGCGCGCGCTGAAGAAGCTGCGCGACACGATGCCGGCGCAAAGCCTCTACCCGATCCTCGAGCCTTAACGCCGAGTCGCTCCAAAGCATCGCGCCGCGCAGCTCACGAGGCTGCGCGGCGCGAGTCGCTTTCGGGGCTGGCCGCCTGCTCGGCGTCTGACCCTTGCATGCGGCTAGGGCGCGAGGCAGTAAGCCAAGAACGCCGCGCCCACTGCCCAGCAGTAGTAGGCGAAGGCGTGGAAGCGCTGGCTCGCGAGCAGGCGCACGAACAGCGCGAGCGCGGCGAGGCCCGAGAGCGCGGCGGCGGCCGCGCCGAGCAGCATCGGCGCGGCGGCGGCGGTGGCGCCGGCTGCCAGCAAGTCCGGCAGATCGAGCACCGCGGCGCCGACGATCGCGATGATGCCGAGCAGGAAGCTGAACTCGGCTGCCGCGAGCGGCGCGATGCCGAGCGCGAGCGACAGCGCGATCGTGCTGCCGCTGCGCGAGACGCCGGGGAGAATCGCGAGCGCCTGCGCGCAGCCGATCGCGAGCGCCTGCAGGTACGTCGGCGCCAGCGCGCTCGCGCGCGGCTGCGTGCGCTTCGTCGTGATCAAGAACGTGCCCGTCAGCAGCAGCCCGGCGCCGGCGAGCCACGGCGTGCGGAACGCCTCCTCGACGCGGTCCTTCAGCGTGAGGCCCACGATCACCGCCGGCAGCGTGCCGAGCGCGAGCTTCGCGATGTGCGCGAGCGCGTCCGTGTCGCGCAGGAAGAAGCCGCGCACGAGGCCAACCACGCGCGCGCGATAGAACACGAGCAGCGCCACGAGCGAGCCGAGGTGCACGGCGATCACGAACGAGAGCCCGCCCTCCTCGCCCACGCCGAGCAGCGTCTCGCTGATCACGAGATGCCCATCGCTCGAAATCGGCAAGAACTCGCTGATGCCTTGCACGATCCCAAGCAGCGCGGCGATGAGCAGGTCCATGAGGACTCGTTAGCGGCAGCGCGCGCCCCCCGCTTCACGACTTCCGCGACTAAGAGGCGACATCACGCGCCCCAACGACGGAACGAACGACCTCGAAGTCGAACGCTCCCCCCAAGCAGGTCGGCCGAGGCCGCAAGCGAAGCGCGCAGCGAGCCGCAGGCGAGCGGAGTAAACAAGGATTGACCGCCAGCCTCGTTGACGCGGATCGAGAAACCGTCGCACACGCCCTACGATGCCCCGCGATGATCATCGCCTGCCTCGACCTCGAAGGTGTCCTCGTTCCCGAGATTTGGATCGAGTTCTCCGAACGCACGCGCATCCCCGAGTTGCGCCGCACCACGCGCGACGAGCCCGACTACGACAAGCTGATGAAGTGGCGCATCGCGCTGCTCGAGCAGAAGGGCTTCGGGCTCGCCGACATCCAGGCCGTGATCGCGACGATGTCGCCGCTGCCGGGCGCGCGCGAGTTCCTCGATTGGCTGCGCGCGCGCATGCAGGTCGTGATCCTGAGCGACACGTTCAACCAGTTCGCGCAGCCGCTGATGAAGCAGCTCGGCTGGCCCACGCTGTTCTGCCACGACCTCGTGACCAACGCCGCGGGGCGCATCGGCGACTACCGCCTGCGTCAGCCCGACGCGAAGCGGCAGTCCGTGATCGCGCTGCGCAGCCTGAACTTCCGGACGATCGCGGCGGGCGACTCCTACAACGACACGCGCATGCTCGGTGAAGCCGATCACGGCGTCTTGTTCTGTCCGCCTGACAACGTGATCCGCGAGTTCCCGCAGTTTCCCGTGACCCGCACCTACGACGAATTGCGCGCCGCATTCGAGCGCGCGGAGGAGAAGCTGAAGTGACGAAGATGATCTCGCGCAGACTTGTTATGGCGCTCGCCCTGCTCTCGCTCGCGACGTTCGCGGCGTGCGGCGGCGAGGAAGCACCGGCGCCCGCTCCCGCACCGGCGCCTGCACCCGAGCCCGCGCCGGCTCCCGAACCCGCACCGGAGCCCGCTCCCGCAGAGCCCACGCCGGCGCCCGACGCGGCTGCGGCCCCCGCCGCCGCGGCGTTCGCATGCATCGCCGGCGACGCGAACGCGGGCAAGGTGAAGTACGCGCAGCTGTGCGCGAGCTGCCACGGTGCGACGGGCGGCGGCGACGGCGTCGCGTCCGCCGGCCTCGTGCCCAAGCCCGCGAAGCACCACGACGGCAACTACATGAACCCGCTCACGAACGAGCATCTCGTCAAGGTGATTACGGAAGGCGGCATGGCCGTCGGCAAGTCGGCGCAGATGGCGCCCTGGGGCGCCGCGCTCGGCCCGCAAGGCGTGCTCGATGTCGTCGCCTTCGTGCGCACGCTGGCGGACCCGCCGTACGCGTGCCCGTGAGCGTACGCTGAAGACCAACCACGCGGGCTGGCGGGCGAACCCCGCCAGCTCGCGGCCTTTCGAGAGGAGCACGCGATGACCGATTCGATGAACGCGATTCTGGCGACGAAGGACGCGAGCGGCGCGTTCTCGGCGAAGCTCACGCGCGTAGCGCTGGGCGAGATCCCCGACGCCGACGTGCTCGTCGACGTCGCGTACTCCACCGTGAACTACAAGGACGGTCTCGCGGTGACGGGCCGCGCGCCGATCTGCCAGAAGCTGCCGATGGTGTGCGGCATCGATCTCGCCGGAACCGTGGCCGAATCGCGCTCGCCGAAGTGGCAGCGCGGCGACCGCGTGCTCGTGAATGGCTACGGCCTCAGCGAGCGCCACTGGGGCGGCTACGCGCAGAAGCAGCGCGTGAACGCCGACTTCCTCGTGCGCATTCCCGAGCCGTTCGACGCGCAGCTCGCGATGGCGATCGGCACCGCGGGTTACACCTCGATGCTCGCGGTGAACGCGATCCGCGATCACGGCGTGAAGCCCGGCGACGGGCCCGTGCTCGTGACGGGCGGCGCCGGCGGCGTCGGCTCGGTCGCGATTCTCTTGCTCGCAAAGCTCGGCTACGAGGTCGTGGCCAGCACGGGCCGCCCCGAGACCGCGGCGTACCTAACAAGCCTGGGCGCCTCCCGCGCGATCGCGCGCAGCGAGCTCGCCCGCCCGGCGAAGCCGCTCGAGAAAGAGGCGTGGTCCGCGGTGGTCGACAGCGTGGGCTCGACCACGCTCGCGACCGCGCTCGCGCAGCTCAAGTACGACGGTGTGGTCGCCGCGTGCGGCCTCGCCGGCGGCGGCGATTTGCCGAGCACCGTGATGCCGTTCCTGCTGCGCAACGTGCGCCTGCAAGGCATCGACTCCGTGATGGCGCCGATGCCGCTGCGCGAGCGCGCCTGGCGCGACCTCGCGCAGCTCGTCGACGCGAGCGCGCTGAAGAGCGCGTACCGCGTGGAGCCGCTCGCGCGCGTGCCCGAGCTGTGCGCCGCGATTCTGCGCGGCGAGATTCGCGGCCGCGTGGTGATCGACGTGAACGGATAGGGCTGCGGGACGCAGGGGTGCGCGGGGCACCGAGGCACACGGTTTTTCCTTCGGCTTCGCTCGCCTCCGCGGACTCCGGCTCGCTGCGCGCCGCGTCACGCGTCGAGCACGCACCTGCTTGGGCGCTCGCGGCTTGCGGTTCACATCGAGCCCGCGTTTCGTCGTCCAACACGGCGAGCATGGTTGGGGCGTCGTCAGCGCCTACAGCTCAGCGAGTGCCGGCCCCGCACTCGCGCACGCGATCCACCTTGAACATGCGCTTGCCCGCCGGCTGATACGTCAGCACCAGCGCGCGGCGCGGCTCGTCGCTGTGGTTCGGCTCGGAGCCGTGCACGGTGTGCGGGCTGAAGAAGATCGCGCTGCCGGCGGGCACGACGGCGGCGACTTGTTGCGACAGATCGAACGCGCTCGGATGCGTGAAGAGCGGCCCGAGCCGGCCCTCGCCTGCGCGGCCGGGCAGCAGGCCGCGCGCGTGCGAGCCGCGAATCACGCGGAAGCAGCCATTGCCTTCGTGCGCGTCGTCGAGCGTGATCAGCACGTTCGGCAGCTGATCGAGATGCGCGCAGAAGTGCGCCCAGTACGGCGAGTCCTGGTGCCACGAGAAGCGCGAGCCCTCGCGCGGGCGCTTCAGGTTGAGCTTGTCCGTGAACAGCGCGACCTCGTCCGCGCCGACGAGCCCGCGCATTGGCTCCACGAGCCGCGCATCGTCGAGCAGCGCCTCGAAGCGCGGGTGCAGCCCCGCGAACGGCTCGATCACGCGCACCGTGCGCGACCCGGGCGCGTGCTCCAGCTGCACCGTCGTCGCGAACTCCCCGACGCGCGCCTCGGCGTACGTATTCCCGTCGATCGCATAACAACTCGCCTCAGCCAGCGCGCCCTCCGCAACGCGCACGACCTCCTCCGCCGCCGCAACGAGCTCGCGCACTTCGACCGCCGAGAAGAGCCGCGCACGCACGATGAACCCATCGCGCGCATACGCCTCCCGCTCCGCCGCACTCAGCTCATGCACCGCACCGACTCCCGAGAAGCGCGCAGTCTCCGCGACACAGTTCCGTGTCGCCACAAGAAGAACCGAGGAGCGAAGCGGCGCCCCGACCGAGCAACGAGAACCTGACGACGAAACGCGAGCGCGATGCACGGAGCAAGCCGCAATCCCAAACAACCGCAGCGAAGCGGCGCCCCAACCGGCAAAGCCCACCTGCCATCGAAACGCGGGCTGGATAGGAACCGCAAGCCGCGAGCGCCCAAGCAGGTGCGAGCTCCGCGCGTGCCGCGGCGCGCAGCGAGCCGGAGTCTGCGGAGGCGAGCGAAGCAAGAGGAGAAAGCAGGTTCAGTACGCCTCCACAGGGCGCGCTTTCACACAAGTTTCACAGGCAACCTGCAGCGCGAACCGAAGCGTTCATCGAAGCTCGGCTACATCGCAGGAGAACGACGCCACATGACCACCGCGAACGTCCCGGCCTCCTCCCGGCCCAAGCAAGAGTTCACGCGGGCCGACGGCTGGCTCACGCGCACGGCGCTGGTCTCCCGCACGATTTATTGGGGAATCCACGCCTCGTGCCTGCTCGTGTTCTGGGTGGGCGCGCCAGCCGAGGCCGTCGCCCTGTGCGCGGCCACCTACGCGATCCGCGTGTTCGGCATCACGGGCGCCTACCACCGCTACTTCGCGCACAAGACGTACAAGACGAGCCGCGCCTTCCAGTTCGTGCTCGCCTGGATCGCCTGCTCGGCCACGCAGAAGGGCCCGCTCTGGTGGGCCGGCACGCACCGCCGCCACCACCGCTACTCGGATCAGCCGGGCGACCCGCACTCGCCGAAGGAAGGCGTCTACTACTCCCACCAGGGCTGGGTCTTCGACAAGCGCTGGGAAGGCACGCCGATCGAGGGGATTCGCGACTTCGCCGCATTCCCCGAGCTCGTCTGGCTGAACACCTACCACTGGGTGCCGCCGCTCGTGCTCGCCGCGATTTGTTATGCGATCGGCGGCTTCCCCGGCCTGCTCTGGGGCTTCGCGGTCTCGACCACGCTGCTCTGGCACGGCACCTACTCGATCAACTCGCTCGCACACCTGTGGGGCACGCGCCGCTACGAGACGACGGACACCAGCCGTAACAACTTGCTGCTCGCGCTGCTCACCTTCGGCGAGGGCTGGCACAACAACCACCACTACTTCATGGCTTCGGTGCGCCAGGGCTTCTTCTGGTACGAGATCGACATCACGTACTACATCCTGCGCGCCTTCGCGGCGCTGGGACTCGTGTGGGATCTCAAGCTGCCGACCAAGGACATTCTCGAAGGCAGCGCGCTGCGCGTGAAGCAGGCCGCCTAGAACCAGTAGTCGGCGACGCAGCGACCGTCGCGCGGTAGGTCTTCGAAGCTCACGAGACCTTCGAAGTGGTCGATCGGGAGGCCCGCGACGGCAGCGGGATCCTCGGCGAGCCGCACGTTGATCGCGCCCCAGCGGCGACCGTCCGCGCCGGGTTCGCGCGAGCGCCAGCGCACGACGCAGCCGCACACGGGGCAGAAGTGAAACTCGATCTGTTCGCCGCGCACGTACCCGCGCGTCTCGCCTGAAACGCGGATGCGCTCGCCCTCGAAGCCGTACACCCACAACGCGCCGTAGCGCCGGCACACGGTGCAGTTGCACGCCGTCGCGCCGTCGGGCTCACCCTCGAATTGCCAGCGCACCGCGCCGCAGTGACACGAGCCGTCGATCACGTGCGCCTCCTGCGGCTAGGCCGCGTCCATCTCCCGCCAGAACTCCGCGCAGTCGACGACGCTCGCCGTCTCTCGCGCGCGCTCGGCCGCGAATCCCAACAAGTGCCCCTCGAGCGCGCTCACGCCCGTGGAGCCCAGGCGCGCGAGGTCGCCGCTCGCGAGCACCTCGGTGAAGTGGTCGAGCAGGCCGTCGTCGCCGCCGAAGTGGTTCAGCGGCGAGCCGGTCGTGGTGTGCTTCTCCACGCCGAGCGCGCCCACGCGCGAGACCTCGATCACGCCGTCGTGGAGAACGCCGCGAATCTCACCGCGCGTTCCGCTGATGCGCACCGTCCGCCGTTCTTCGTTCGCGAAGCCGTGCAGGCCGAAGCTCGCGGTGACGCCGCTCGCGAACTCCACCGCCACGCTCTGGTGATCGAGCACGTCGTTGTCGCAGCGATAGATGCAGCGCCCGTAGCGGCCCGTGCGCAGCGCCTGCATGCGCGCCTCGCGCGCGGGGTCGAGCGAGACGTCGCTCCACGGCCAGTGGCGCGCGAGCTTCTCGTCCGGGCCGCCGTAGAAACGCACCGCGTCGTGCGGACACTCGGCCTGGATCGGGCAGCCGTCCGTGCAGCGCTCGGGCACCGCCGCCGGCGCGCCGCTCGCGCAGTAATGACTCAGCGCGCCGCTCGAGGAAACGCGCGCCGGGCGCTCGCCCACGAGCCAGTACAAGAGATCGAGATCGTGGCACGACTTCGCGAGCAGGATCGGCGCCGCTTCGCGCGTGCTGCGGAACTTCCCGCGCACGTAGCTGTGCACCATGTGCCACGCCGCGATGTGCTCGCGCAGGTCGACGTGCACGGGCCGCCCGATCGCGCCGCCCCTGACGAGCTCGGCGAGCTTCTCGTAGAACGGGATGAAGCGCATCGGGTGACAAATCTGCAGCACGCGGTTCGCTCGCTGCGCCGCGCTCACCACGCGCACGCACTCGCTCGCCGTGAGCGCGATCGGCTTCTCGAGCAGCACGTGGAAGCCGCGCTCCAGCGCCGCGAGTGCGGGAGCGACGTGCAGGTCGTCGCTCGTCGCGACGATCACCGCGTCCGCGGCGGGCGGCGCCGCGAGCAGCTCGTGCCAGCTCGCGCGCACTGCGCTCGCGGGAATCGCGTGGCGCGCCGCGACCTCCTCGCGCCGCTGCGCGCTCGGCTCCGCGACCCCGACGATCGCGAGGCGCTCGGGGCGCTGCGCCGCGTAGCGCGAGTAGGTGTCGCGCCCGCGCAGGCCCGCCCCGACCAGAATCGCGCGCACCGGCATCGAGACTCCTTCGCCGCGCGCAATACTGCGCCGCATGTCCGAAGAAGCGCAACGAGACGACGACCTGCGCGCGCTCACTCGCGCGCTGAAGATCGGCCAGTACACGCGCCACATCTTCTTGTGCACGCACGGCGACTGCGCGCCGGGCGACGCGGCGAGAGCGTCGTGGGAGTTCTTGAAGAAGCGCCTGCGCCAGCTCGGCCTCGCCGACGCCGAGGGCGGTGTCTACCGCACGCAGGCCAACTGCCTGCGCATTTGCAAGCACGGCCCCGTCGCGGTCGTCTACCCGGACGGCACGTGGTATCGCGGCTGCACGCCCGAGGTGCTCGAGCGCATCATTCAGGAACACGTGATCGGCGGGCAGCCGGTCACGGAGTTCGCGTTCGCAGCGAACCCGATCGGAGCCGCGAAGTGAGATCGGCGCTGCTGCGCGGACGCGAGCACACGCTGCTCGGCGCGCACGGCGCCGTCGCCGAGGCGAGCGTCGCGATCGCGATCTCGCGCGGCGGCTTCGCGAAGCAGTACGCCTACGTCGACCCGAACGAAGACGCCGCCGCCTTCGCGTACGGCGCGCGCGCGGTGCTGCTCGCGGTGGCGGACGGCCACTCGGGCTTCGAGGCGGCGGAGGTCGCGCTCGAGCACTTGTTGGAGAATCCCGCGCCGAACTGGACCGTCGGCGAGGGCCCGCCGCCGAACGCCGATGCTTGGCGCCGGCACGCACTCGCCGCCCTCGCCGACGCCGCGGTGCAGATCGGCGGCGAGCGCCGCGAGGGCAGCCGCTCGCGCACCACCCTGACGCTCGCGCTCGCCGACCTCGCGCGCGGCGAATGCCTCTACGCCGCGATCGGGGACAGCCACTTGTTCGCCGCCTACGCCGGCGAAGCGCGCGAGGTGGCGCCCTCGGGCAAGGGCGCGTTCCTCGGCGATCCCGGCGTGACCGAAAAGCTCGCCGAGCACGCGCGCATCGGCGCGTTCTCGCTCGAGGGCGTGCAGGCACTGGTGCTCGCGAGCGACGGCCTCTCGGAAGAGGGCATCGGAGTCGCCGACCCCGCTGCCGCCGTGCACGCCGCGTTCGTCGCGTCGCGCAGCGAGCGCACCGACCTGCAGCCGCTCACGCTCGCGCGCGCTGTCTGCGACGCCGCTTGCGCCTCCCACCGCGCGCTGCACTCCGGCGACAACATCGCGTGCGCGGTGCTCGTGCTGGGCGAGTGACCCGCGGGTCCCCGCGCATGCGCCGAACCGCGCTCGCCTCGGGCGCAGCGCTCAAGCCGAGGCGAGCAGCGCTGCAACGCGCTCGCCGATCGCCTCGCTCGCCGTCAGCCCCGGCGACTCGATGCCGAGAAGGTTCACGAGGCCCGGCAGGCCGCGAGCGCTCTCTTCCGCGATCACGAAATCGCGAAACGCCTCGCCGGGGCCGGCGAGCTTCGCGCGCACGCCGGCTTGGTCCGGCGTGAGCCACTCCGCGCGCAGCGCGGGCACGTACTTGCGCGCGGCTGCTGCGAAGGCGTCGCGCTTGTCAGGCGACACGGCGTAGTCGATGCGGTCGACGTACTCCGCGTCGGGGCCGAAGCGAACGCGACCGCCGAGGTCGAGCGTGACGTGAACGCCGAGGCCCGCGCCGGTGTACAGCGGGTACACGAGGCGGTTGAAGCGCAGCGGCGCGCCCGGCGCGAGCGCGAAGTAGTCGCCCTTGCACAGGTGCTGGCGGTAGCCCGCGGCGTCGATCTCGATGCCCGCGAGCGCTGCGATGCGATCCGCGCCGAGGCCCGCGGCGTTCACGACGGCGCCGCACTCCGCGGCGTCGCGCTCGCCGCGCGGGCCGCGCAGCTCGATGCGCCACCCGTCGGGGCGCAGCGCGAGCGCGATCACTTCGTGGCGCAGCAACAACTCGCCGCCGAAGCGCGCGAGCTCTGCGGCGTACGAGTCGCACAGCGCGTGCGCGTCGACGATGCCCGTGCGCGGCGACGCGAGCGCGGCGAGCGCGCGCACGTGCGGCTCGCGCCGCGCGACCTCGGCGCCGTCTACCAGCGAGATCTCGCGCGCGCCGTTCGCGGAGCCCTGCGCGCGCAGCCGCTCGAGCGCCGCGATCTCCGCGGGCTCCGTCGCCACCACGAGCTTGCCGAGCGCGCGGTGCGGAATGCCCTCGCGTGCGCAGCGCTCGCACACGCGCGCCGCGTTACGCCGCTGTTGCGGCTCGAGGTCTCGCGCGCGATGCCGCCGCTTCGCTCGATCGCGAGCACGCGCTTGCCCGCGCGCGCCAGCGCTGCCCCGCACGCGAGCCCGACTGCGCCGGCGCCGATGACGAGGACGTCAGCGGCGCGCGCCACCATTCACCCCTTGTGGCGCAGCGTCGCCATGAATGCTTGGCGGCGCTCGGGCGAGAACATCAACAAGGCGAAGAACATGAACATGTAGAGCAGCGCGAACGATGTCCGCACCGCGGCCTCGGTGAAGAACAGCTGCACGCTGAATGCGGCTGCGAGCAGCACCGCCTCGAGGCGCGAGAAGTCGAGGTCGACGATCAGCATCGCGGCGAGGATCGACTGCGCGGAGGTGAGGAACAGCTCCTCGGTCTGGCGCGCGTCGAGCGGCAGAGGGATCAGCTCGCCCGACGCCGCGGCGAACGCGACCGGCAGCGCGCCCACGAGCAGCGTCCACTGATTCACCTTCGACGAGATCAGCGTGCCGATGCCGACGTGGCCGCGCAGCTTCCACGCGAACATCAGCGCGACGAGAAACTCGGGCGCCTCCGACGCGAGCGGCGCGACCCACTGCACGAGCACGAACTCGTCGATCGGGAGGTGATGTCCGAGCTCGACGAGGCTCTCCGCAAACGGCTCCGCGGAGATGAAGATCGCGAAGGTTGCGAAGACCAGGAAGGACGCGGCGACGACACGTCGGCTCTTGTCCGTGGTGCGCTCTTCGATCCACGCGGCCGGGCCCTCGTGCTCCACCTCTTCCTTCTCTCCGCGCGTGGCGGCGCGCACGTAGGCGATGAAGAACGCGAACAGCACGACCGCGTCGAAGAGGTTCAGCCCCTGCATCGACTCGGGCAGCGGCAAGTACTCGCGCAGCGGAATGAAGAACGAATAGATGGTCGACCAGATCAGGTACTTGGTCTCGAGCCGATGGTGAACGGGAATCGCGAGAGCGCCTTCGCGGCGGCGCCAACACGAGACGAGCACGACCGACGTCCAGCCGAGGCCGATCAACAGCCGATTCGCGCCGGTCATGTTCGCGACCGCGTAATGCGTCCACTCGGGGTTTTCCGCCGCCTTGATCGCGAAGGTGAGGTCGACTGCGTACTCGGGCAGCACGGCGACGAGCGCGAGGATCAAGAGCGCGAGCGACTGCGGCAGATCGCGCTCCGCGAGCTCGGTCGACCACGAGAGCAGGAATGCGGCGCCGAGGATCGCGAGGCCGGTGGCGGCCGCGGCCACCTCGGGCACGAAAGGCAATCCCCCGAGCAAGAACTGCCCGACCCACGGCATGGGCAAGAGCAGCGCAATCGCGAGCCACAGAATCGTGCCGAACGAGCTGCCGCCCTTCGCACCGCTCATCGCAATCGCTCCCCAAACGCTCGCTCGTAGTGCGCTTCGAACTCGCCTTGCGCGAGCGCCAGCGACTGCGTGCCGTGCTTCTCGACGAGCAGCGCGCCCATCACGCTGCCCATGCGCGCGCACGTCGCGAGCGAGCGCCCGCGCGCGAGCCCAACCGCGAACGCAGCGCGATAGGCGTCACCGCAGCCGGTCGGGTCGACGACGCTGCGGGCGCGCATCGGCGCTACCTGGGTCGCGCGCGTGCCGCGCTCGAGAATGCGCGAGCCGTTCTCGCCGAGCGTCACGATCGCAGCGCCGACGCGCGCCACGATGTCGGACTCGGCGAGGCCCGTCTTCTCGAGCACGAGCGACCACTCATAATCATTCGTGAAGAGCAGCGTCGCGCCGTCGATCAGCTCGATCAGCTCGTCGCGCTCGAACAGCGGCAGGCCCTGCCCCGGATCGATCAGCGCTCTCTTCTTCGCGGCCTTGAGCGCGCGCGCGTGCTCCTGCATCGCGCGCTTGCCGTTGGGCGAGACGAAGCCGAGCTCGTACGGCTCGCTGACCCGTGCGATCGGCGCCTCGTGCGCGCGATCCATCGCGCCGGGGTGGAAGCCGATGATCTGGTTGTCGTCGAGGTCGGTCGTGATGTACGCGCCGGGACTCGACTCCCCCGCGAGCCCGACGATGTGGTGGCGCTGAATGCCGTGCTGGTCGAGCCACGCGCCGTAAGCGCCGAAATCGTCGGCGCCCACGGTCGCGAGCACGATCGGCTGCTCGCCGAGCAGCTTCAGGTTGAAGGCGATGTTCGCCGCACAGCCGCCGAAGGTGCGGCGCAGCTCGGGCACGTGGAAAGCGACGTTCAGCACGTGCAGGCGATCGGGCAGGATCACGTCCTTGAAGCGGCCGCGGTAGACCATGATGTGATCGATCGCGACGGATCCCGTGCACAGCACTGCCATGAGAAGCGCGGCTCCCGAAAGCGGCGGGCCAAGGTCGCCGCGGCCACCAGGCGAGTCAATGGAGCCGCGCGCCTCGTCTCCCTAAGCTGCGCGAATGCGAATCGCGGAGCTGTATCGAGCCAGTGCGCCGGTCTTCTCGTTCGAGTTCTTCCCGCCGAAGACGCCCGCCGGCTGGCGCACGCTCTACCGCACGATCGCCGACCTCGCGGAGCTGCGGCCCGCGTTCGTGTCGGTAACGAGCCACGCGCGCGGCGAGAACCGCTCGCAGACCGTGGAGCTGACGACGCGCATCCAGAGCGAGCTCGGCATCACGGCGATGGCGCACATGACGTGCGCGGGCCAGACGCGCGAGGAGTTGGGCGTGACGCTCGACCGCCTCGCGCAGGCGGGCATCGAGAACGTGATGGCGCTGCGCGGCGACGCGCCGAAGGATCAGCCCGAGTGGCGCCCCGTGCCCGGCGGCTTCTCGTATGCGAACGAGCTCGCCGCGTTCGTGAAGGCGCGCGGCAACTTCTGCATCGGCGGCGCTTGTTATCCCGAGACGCACCCCGACGCGCCGAGCGCGGCTGCCGACGTGGAGAACCTGAAGCGCAAGCTCGCCGCCGGCGCGGAGTTCCTGATCACGCAGCTCTTCCTCAACAACGCGCACTACTTCTCGTTCGTGGCGCGCGCGCGCGCCGCCGGCATCACGGCGCCGATCGCGCCGGGCATCATGCCGCTGGTGAGCCTCGCGAACCTGCGCGGCGCGCTGAAGAACGCGCCGAACTCCGACATCCCGCGCGAGCTCGAGCAGGCCCTGACAGATGCAGGCGAGGACAAGGAACGCGGGCTCGAAGTCGGCGTCGAGTGGGCCACGCTGCAGTGCAAGGAGCTGCTCGCGCGCGGCGCGCCGGGCATCCACTTCCTCACGATGAACCACTCGCCCGCGACGCGGCGCGTGCACGCGAACCTCACGGGTGCGAAGTGACGGGGCCGCTGCGCGTCGCCGTGCTGCTCTCGGGCAGCGGCACGAGCCTCGAGAACTTGTTCGAGCACATCGCGCGCGGACTGCCTGCGCGCGTGGTGTGCGTCATCGCGAGCAAAGAGAGCGCGTTCGGCCTCGAGCGCGCGCGCCAGCGAGGCGTCCCCGCGATCGCGATCCCGCGCAAGAAGTTCGCGGACTCGCGCAGCTTCAACGACGCGATCCACGCCGAGCTCGCGAAGCACGACGCCGAGCTCGTCGCGTGCCTCGGCTTCCTCTCGATCTTCGAGCCCCGCGAGCGCTACCGCGGCCGCGCCATCAACGTGCACCCCGCCCTCATCCCCGCGTTCTCGGGCAAAGGCATGTACGGCCACCACGTGCACGAGGCGGTGCTCGCGCGCGGCTGCAAAGTCACTGGCGCCACGGTGCACCTCGTCGACGACGAGTACGACCACGGCCCGATCCTGGCGCAGAGAGCCTGCGAAGTGCGCGATGACGACACGCCCGAGACGCTCGCAGCGAGAGTGCAGGCGGTGGAGCGGGAGCTGGTGCCGGAGGTGATTCGCGCGATCGCGGAGAAACCCTCGCGGGCGTGATCCCGCGCTCGCGCGCTCGCGTCAGGTCCTCATGCCCTGCATCGCACGCTCCGCGCGGGCGCGCAGGAACGTGATGCAGGTCGAGTCCGCGGGAATCTCCTCGAGCGGCTGCGCGACGAGCGCGGGCGTGACGTTCGCCTCCGCTGCGGCCGCGCTCAGCGCCGCGAGATCGAAGCCGTAGAGTCGCGCCGCGTTCTCGCCGAGCATCATGCGCACCTCCGCCTCGGGCACGCCTTGAAACGCGAAGCGCATGTTCTCGCGCGAGTAGGGGAAGCAACCCTCGTAGTGCGGGTAGTCGCTGCCCCACAGAATGCGGTCGACGCCGACGACGTGGCGGCCCTCGATGTCCGACGGACCCGGAAAGCTCGCGCCGTACCAGCAGTTGCGCTTCGCGTAGAAGCTCGGCGACTCCTTCGGCGCGGGATCGCGCGAAGTGTCGATCTCGCCGATCGCGCCGGCCTTCCACGCGAGCCACATGCCGTCGAGCAGGCGCAGCACGTTCGGCGCCCACGCGCTGCCGCTCTCGGTCAGGATGAAGCGGAGCTGCGGGAAGCGCTCGAACACGCCGCCCATGATCAAATGCGTGAAGCCGCGCTGCGCGAAGAACGCCATCTCGCACGCCCACAGCGCCTTCGCGCCCTGCGCCTCGGCGTAGCGCGGCGTGCCCTGTCCAGAGTGCTGATTGATCACGAGCGCGCAGTCCTGGATCGCGGCCCAGAGCCGGTCGTAGGCGGGATCGTTGAGCGGCGCGAGGTGAACGTCCGACGGCGCGGGCAGCGGCAACAGCACGCCGCCGCGCAGCCCATGCTTCGCGATCCAGTGCACGTCCGCGATCGCGTCGTCGAGGTCGTTCAGATGAATCAGCCCGATGCCCGCGCGCCGCTCGGGCGCGTCGGCACAGAACTCGGCGAGCCAGCGATTGTGGGCGCGCGTGCCGGCGAGGTAGCGCGGGTACTGCTCGGGCGTCGGCGGACCGGAGATGTGAAACGCCGCGCCGTAGAACGGCGGCACGGTGTTCGGGAAGATCACCTCGCCGACCACGCCGTCGCGCTGGAGGTCGGCTCGGCGCTCTGCGGAGTCCCAGCTCTTGGTCTTCTTGCTGCCGACGTGCTTCTGCGACTGGTTGCGATAGCTGCTGCGCCACGCGTCGAACTCGGCGCGCCAGGCGGGGTCGAGGTACTCGCGATAGGCGTCGATGGATGCGCCCGCGTGCGTGTCCGCGGTGATGACGACGTACGGCTGCGTGCTCATCGCGCGCCCCGCCGGATCAGGCCCGGCTCGCCTCCTGAATCAGCTCCACCTTGTACCCGTTCGGATCCTCGATGAACGCGATCACCGTGCTGCCGTGCTTCATCGGGCCGGGCTCGCGCGAGACGTTCACGCCCTTCGCCTTGAGCGCGGCGCACACGCCGTAGATGTCGCTCACGCCGAGCGCGATGTGGCCGTACTGGTCGCCGAGCACGTAGTCGCTCTTGCCCCAGTTGTGCGTGAACTCGAGCACCGTGTGCTCGCTCTCGTCGCCATAGCCGAGGAAGGCGAGCGTGAACTTGCCGTCGGGGTAGTCCTTGCGGCGCAGCAGCTTCATCCCGAAGTGCTCGGTGTAGAAGCGCAGCGATTCGTCGAGATCTTTGACGCGAAGCATGGTGTGTAGGAAGCGCATGCGCGCGACTCTACGCTCGGAGTGGAGCCAGCGGCAACGCGCGCGATGAAGGCGCGGGGCCTGACCCTGCATCCGCCGCCACGACACCGGAGGGAGCACGATGTTCATCGCGATGAATCACTTCGACGTGGAGCCCGAGCGCGCCGCCGAGTTCGAGGCGCGCTGGCGCGAGCGCGAGACGCATCTCGCCGAGGTGCCGGGCTTCGTGCGCTTCGCGCTGCTGCGCGGCGACGCGCCGGGGCGCTACGCGTCGCACTCGACCTGGGAGACGCGCGCGGCGTTCGAGGCGTGGACGCGCTCGGAGGCGTTCCGCAAAGCGCACGCGGGCGCGCGCATGCCGGCCGGCGTGCTGCGCGGCCACCCGCGCGTCGAGCTGTGGGACGCGGTGCTGGAGTAGAGCGAAGGCGCGCCGGCACGAGCGCAGCCGCGCGAGCTGCGAGCGCGGTCGCAGATGCCCGCGCCCGGGTTGCCGTACGCTCCCGGCGTTCTCCTCGCACCGCCGTCCGAACAGGAGCGAATCGCATGGCGCTAGGCACGAAGGTTCGACACGAGCTGCTCGCCGCGAGCGACGCCGCGATTGAAGATGCAGTCGCCTACGCCGATCCGATGGTGCTGCGCGGTCTGCTCTATCAGCTGACGGGCGATCCCGAGATTCGCGCGACGAAGTCGCTCCTCGTCGTGACCGGCTTCGCGCAGGCGCCGGTCGTCGCGCTCGGGGACGTGCCGCTGCTGCGCCGCAAGGCCGTCGAGTTCCTGAAGGCCTACCGCGAAGCGGGCGCCGGCCCGCTCGACATCGGCCCGCGCGAGCGTCTGCCCGCGAGCCTCGGCCTCACCGTCGGCGACGAGATCTCCGATCCAGACGATCTCGGCCTCTGTCTCGAAGAGCTCGCGCTCGATCCCTTCGTGCGCGAGCTGGCGTGGAGCGCGCCGCCGCCGCGCGATCGCGTCGAGGCATTCTCCGTCACGATCATCGGCGCCGGCCTCGGCGGCCTAACCGCTGCGCTGATGCTGAAGCGCGCCGGCATCTCGTACCGAATGCTCGAGAAGAACCACGGCGTCGGCGGCACGTGGCACGAGAACCGCTACCCCGGCGCGCGAGTCGATACGCCGAGCCGCGGCTACACGAACATCTTCGGCGTCGACTTCCCGTACCCGAATCCGTTCTGCGGCTGGGAAGAGAACCAGAAGTACTTCGACTGGGTCGCGGACGCGTTCGACCTGCGCCGCGGCATCGAGTTCGGCACCGAGGTCCGCTCGCTCGCGTGGAACGACGCGGACGCAACCTGGGAGATCGAAGCGGTGGGCCCCGACGGCCCGCGCACGCTGCGCTCGAACGCAGTGATGACGGCGGTCGGCTTCCTCAACCGCCCGAACGTCCCCGAGCTCGAGGGCGCGCCCGAATTCGCCGGGCCGTCCTGGCACACCGCGCGCTGGCCGAAGGAAGTCGACCTGAAGGGCAAGCGCATCGCGGTGATCGGCACGGGCGCGACGGGCTACCAGACGATCCCGGAGATCGCGCTCGAGGCGGAGCACGTGGTCGTGTTCCAGCGCACGCCGTCGTGGCTGTTCGCGGCGCGCGGCTATCGCTCGCCGTTCCCGCCGCAGGTGAACTGGCTCGACCGCAACCTGCCCTTCCACACGAACTTCTCGCGCCACCGCACGCTCTACCCCGCGACGTTCGCGGCCGTTACCGACATCGACCCGCAGTTCGAGGATCTCCACGCGCGCAGCCCGGTGAACAAGCAGCTGCGCGACAGCTCGATCGCGTTCCTCGAGCGCAAGCTCGGCGACCCGGCGCTCGTCGCGAAGATGATCCCCGAGTACCCCGTGCTCGGCGCCCGCCCCGTGATCGTCGACCCCGAGTACAGCGTGCTCGACGCACTGCTGCGCGAGAACGTGACGCTCGTGACCGGCGCCGCCGAGCGCATCGATCGCAGCGGCGTGTGGGGCGCCGACGGCAAGCACTACGAAGTCGACGCGATCGTCTACGCGACCGGCTTCCACGCCACCGAGTACCTGTTCCCGATGTCGATCACGGGCCGCGACGGCCGCACGATCGAGGAGCTGTGGCAGGAGGGCGGCGCGCGCGCGCACCGCTTCTGCATGCTGCCGGGCTTCCCGAACCTGTGGTCGCTCTATGGCCCGAACACCAACGGCGGCCTCGGGCCCGGCGCGTTCCACGAGCTCGTCACGGTGTACGCGCTCCAGTGCATGGAGCGGCTCATCCTCGAGAACCGCAAGTCGATCGAGCCGACGGAGCAGGCGTACTGGGACTTCGCGAAGCGGATCGACGAGCGCAACGCCGGCAAGGTGTGGAGCGACCCGCGCGTGCACAGTTATTACTGGACGCAACACGGGCGCTCGGCCGTGATGTGCCCGCTCACCGGCACCGAGATCTGGCGCACGCTGCGGCGGCCGGAGTTCGAGGAGCTGGAGGTGCGGTAAGAATGAGCCGCGCGGCGTGACGCCCGGCGTCTCATCCCGCACGGCCCGTCGAACCGCCCCCTCGCGTTCTTTGCCCTTTTTCGCTCTTGACGGGTAAAGAGTGAAGACCCTTCGGATGCGCCGCACGCATACGGATCGACTTTTTCGTGCGCGGTTTCGCGTGCACCTGTAAAGCTGGCGCACTCGTCCCGAGCGGTGTGAAGCAAGGATTCTCCAGGACAGGCAGAATCAGGTGTCCTCAGCCCATGATCGGGGCGGGTATCGGCTTCGGTTCAGGTGACCTGCTGGCATTTCTCGGACCAACGGTCTCTAGAGAACGGCCCCTGGTTGCTCTGTTGATCGACCTCGCGCGGCAAACTCTGCCGGCGTGAGATTGCCGAGACTCGAGTGCGGACGGACGGTG
>Ga0194121_10000972_pt1 | contig 50014 bp, 53 predicted proteins | sample TA2MahCa50mmetaG_FD_148609 | JGI IMG/M metagenome (GOLD analysis project Ga0194121, IMG submission 148609) | Freshwater microbial communities from Lake Tanganyika, Tanzania - TA2015020 Mahale Deep Cast 50m | ecosystem: Environmental > Aquatic > Freshwater > Lake | place: Tanzania: Lake...
AATAAACAATACTCAAGATAATACTGAGAAAATAGTAAAGAATTTTATTAAAAGAGCTAAAAATGTTAGTTATATAAAATTCAAAAAAGGTGGCAAGGGCTTTGCAGTAACAGAGGGTTTCAAATACCTTATAGCAAAGAAGTTTGACATGGCTGGTTTCGTAGATGCCGATCTAGCTACCTCCCCGGATGCATTTTATGATTTAATAAATAATATTAATGGTTACTCCGGAATAATTGGAAATAGATGGTCTAAAAAGTCTAAAATTTATAGAAAGCAACCCGTAATTAGAAGATTGGCAAGTAGAATATACAATTTCTTGTTAAGAATAATGTTCTTTATGAGATATAGTGATACTCAATGTGGGGCAAAACTGTTTAAAGTAAATGATTTAAAAAAAATAGTGAATAAAATATTCATAACTCAATGGGCTTTTGATATAAATATATTATATCTTTGCAAACTATATGGACTTAGAATAATTGAGTTTCCAACTGCATGGACTGATGAGGAAAATACAACTGTTGATACAATAAGAGCTTCAGTAAAAATGTTCTCTGGAACGTTAAGACTAAGGCTTATTTATTCTCCTTTTAGCTTTATTGTAAGAGCATACGATAAATTACCAAGAATATTAAAACTAAATCACTCAATCATAGAATAATGGAAGAACCTGAGATACTTATCATCCATTTGAATGGTGAGAAAGTAATAGACAACTGTTTGAATTCAATATACGAAGATGACAAAAAGGCTAAAATAAGTTTACTTTTTAATCAAACTACAGATAATTCTATTAATATTGTCAAAATGAAGTATCCTTCTGTAAAGATATATTTAACTGATAGGAGAATGGGGTTTGCAGAGGCATCTAATTATTTAGTAAAAAGATCTAAGTCAAAATACATTATATTTCTTAACAACGATACTGTTGTTAGTAAGAACTGGAAGTCTGAAATGTTAAAGACTCTCAAAAGAAATAAAAAATGCATAGCAGTTCAATCCAAAATAAAATCTTATTACCAAAGAGATAAATTTGAAAATGCTGGAGCTGCTGGAGGTTTTATAGATAAATATGGGTATCCATTTTGCAGAGGAAGATTGTTTAACTCTGTTGAAAAAGATAAAGGTCAATATAATGATGAAATAAGAATATTCTGGGGGTGTGGGGTATCTTTGCTTGTAGATAGAAAAGAATTTATTAAACTCGGCATGTTTGATGAAAAGTTTTTTATGTATGCTGAAGAGCTTGATTTTTGCTGGAGGGCTAATAATTCTGGGAAAGAAATATGGTTTTGTCCAAAATCTACAGTATACCATATTGGGAGCTTTAGTATAAAAGAGGAAAAAATAAACCTCAAGAAAGAATACCTTATTTCCAGAAATCATTATATTGCTTTAATGAAAAATAGCCATTTTCCACAAAGATTGTTGCTTATTTTCCAAAAAACAATGCTTGAAATTATTTCATTGGGAAGATTTCCTGTAAAGAGAGGATTACCTTTCTTAATCAGCGTGCCTTATCTTGCCCATTACTTAATTTCAGAGCATAAGAATATGCAACACCATAAAATAAGAGAAGATGTTAAAAAAATGATTTATCCAAGAAGTATAGCATTGGACCATTTCTTAAGAGGTAAAAAGACTTTTAAATCACTGAATTTTGCTTGAATTTATGAAAGATCTCACAATAGTTATTCCCACATACAATGAATCAAAAGATATCGTAGAATGTCTTGATTCTATTTCTAAACAGAAATATGATAAAAAAAAGTTTGAAGTAATAATAGTTGACAATTGTTCTACAGATAAAACTGTAGAAATTGCAAAAAAATATTCAAAAAAGATAGACTTGAAAATAGTATTTAACAAAATAAAAGACGCTGAGGTAAGTAAAATGGTTGGATTCAAAAAGGCTAAAGGTCAATATTTTATGTATATGGATGCTGACATGGCTTTTTCTGATGATAGGTTTATAGAAAGAATGACTTTTCCTTTAAAACATGATAAAGAAATTGCAGGAGTCTTTGTTAAATTTTTAGTAAATAAACAACATCCACCTTTAACAAGAACATTATCTTATGATCCATGGCAACGCGACCCCATATTCAGATTCTTCACAGCTTCTCCAAATAAGATAATAACTGAAAAGAAAAGTGGATACTTTGTATGCAGGGTAACAAAAAATACAATACCTCCTCAAGGTTTGATGATTTATAGGAAAAAGATAATAGAAGAATATACTAAAGATAAAAGGCAACTAATAGATAATGATATACCTGTCGCAATTTTTAATGAAGGTTATACTAAGTTTGCATATGTACCAGAAACTGGGATATACCATAAATTATTGAGAAGTTTAACAGAGCTATCAAGAAAAAGAATAAGAAATCTTAGAAGAACTTATTTTCCCAATCAAGAAAAAAGATTGTTCAAATGGATTAATTGGAAAAAAGATTGGTATAAGGCTATGACATGGTTAATCTACACTCACTCTTTCCTTCCATTTATAACGGCAATATACAAATCTTTAAAGTATAAGGATCTTGCTTTGTTGAATGAACCTGCAATAAATATAGTGTCCACATATTCTATTGTTTGGGCAGTCTTAGTTAATTTGAAAAATGGAGAATAAAAATAAACTTTATGGTAGAGAAAGGGTATGTGCTTCTATAATTGATAATAAAATTAAAGGAAAAACTTTGAATATAGGCGCAGGTGAAATGCAATGGATTGAAAATATACTATTTATAAAAAATAAAAACTTCTTTTCTTCTGATTTGGACGATAAAAACCTTGGAGTGGAAAATAAAGCAATTAACAAGGTTAAGGCAGATGCTACCAAACTGCCATTTAAGGATGGATATTTTTCTCAAGTAATTATTTTGGATGTACTTGAACATATTAAAGATCATCATAAAGCACTAGATGAGATAAATAGAGTACTCAATAAAAATGGAAAGCTTGCGATTTGTGTTCCTAATGATACTTTTCTAAGTTATTTTAATCCTGTGCGCTATGTCCAACATGAAAGACATTATACTATCAAAGATATTACAAATCTTCTAACTAAAAAGGGTTTCAAAGTGAAAAGGGTTTTTGCCGGCGGAGGGATATTTGAATTAGCTGCCCTATATATTCATTTTTTCGCAAAGTATTTCATTAAAAAGAAAGTAAGCCCATTTTCAAAAATAATAGATAAAGAATATTTCAAACATAATCAAAAAGGCAATGAAATTGCTATTCTTGCTATAAAGAATTAGACTCTTTGGTAGATTATTACTGCAGGCCGCTGCTGATTGACATCGAAATAAAATGTCTTTATAGGTATCAGGCCCCCTTGTTCAACAATAGGCTTGAAGTGAATCAAAACCTTTTCATTTGGAGGATAAAACACATTAACTATCAAGTAATCTGCCTCAAGAGTGAAGTTTGAAAAGTCCGCATCCTGCGGGAATGCTTGCACTCTTCTTTCTGCATAATAGATTGTATATGGCTCTGTCCACTCTCCTGCAATAATAGAATCTTCTGGAGTATTGTATCTTATCCACTCAAATGCTTCTTTCATCTGCCCATAAGATTCCTTTTTCTCAATCATCATCGTATTTGCAAAAGATAGATTTGCAAAAGCAACCCATAGAACAAAGGCAATACATACAATCATAGCAAATTTCTTTTTGTTATTTGCCAAGTAATCGTAAATAACTGAAACCACTAAAGCAGGCAAGACAAAAAAGACAGATGATAATCCAAGTAAGTATCTATCTTCTGAAGCTTTTATTACAAAAATAAAGAATGAAAGAACAACTAACAAGAGAATCAAATTAAAGATATGCATCCTGGATTCTTTATGCTTCGAAATGAACCCATAGGACATAACTGTTCTAACTAATATAATTATAAGACTTGCATAGAAAAGAAATACTAAAGGCGATTGCAAGATATGATTGATGAATCCAAGAGTATACCATGCAAAATCTTGTTTTTCACCTGCACTAGATGCATAAGTACTAGTTGCAGGTAATATAGAACCATAAGCAAATAAATTTATTATGAAGAATAATATTAATGGGATAGCTCCAATAACTCCGCCCATCCAAAAGTTTTTACTTTTAACTAATTTTACTTTATGAACAAAGATTAAGAAAAGTATAAAGGCAAAGGCAAAAACTGCGTGAGAATACCTAAATAGGACGGCAAATGACAGACAAAATACAGAGATGGTCCAGTTCTTAATATTTAGAGATTCATAAGACTTAACAAAAAAGTATATGCTTGCGAGTATCAAGCACATTGAAGGTATATCCGTCATTGCTCTTGAAGAATAAAATATGTATATCCAAGAAACTGAAGAAAGAGCAGATGCTACCAATCCTACTCTACTACCGTACATCTCCTTTCCTATTAGGAAAATCAACCAAACTGCGAGAACAGAAGGAATTATGTTTGTGAAAACAATCAGGAAATAATCTGAAAATCCAAACTTTAACATCCAGCTCCAAATAATGGGAAAAAGCGGCGGACGTATAATTGTTTCATTAATTATGAATGGAGTTTCGTCCCATAAGTGATAAATCATGTTTTTAGCAAGACTTCCATATGCCAAAGAGTCCCACCAATGCGCCTGATTTTTTACTATATTAAAAAAATAAAACCTTACGAATAAAGCAATTGCTATAATTCCGTATAAAGCAAATTGCAACCTATTGATTTTTTTGTCTGCCATTGTTAATTCTTCAATTCGTCCTTTATTATACGATCAAGTCTAGAAGTTAATAAATCCCACTTAAACTGCGAGGCAAATGAATGAGCATTCCTGCTTATATTTTTGAGATTTTTATTTTTAAGACTTTTAACAGCTTCAACCAAAGAATCAGAGACTCCTACTTTAAAGATCAAACCATTTTCATTATTTTTTACTAAATCTCTTATTCCTTCTACATCAGACCCTATACAGATTCTTGAGCGAGCCATTGATTCTATCAGTGACTGAGGCATACCCTCTCTTTTGGAAGGAAGGATAAAGATTGACGAAGAGTCGAGCTTTCTTATTTTATTTTTAGAGCCATATATTGCTCTAGAGAATGTTACTCTTTTGGACAAGCCTTCCTTCTTTATTAAAGATTTTAGATATTTTTCGTAATTACTTTCAATTGGGCCAACTAATTCAAGAGAATAATCATTTAATTTGGTCAAGGCGAAAATGGCAGTTTCTAAACTCTTAACAGGGGCTATTCTTCCCAAAAAGAGCATTTTATTATCTTTATTAAATTGAGATTTTGACTTAAAGAAAATTTCAGGGATACCATTTGGCACGTAAGATAATTTGGTTTTGCTTGTACCTATTTTCAATAAATAAGGTACCTCCCAATGTGAAATTGTTATTATTCTATCAAACTTATTTATTTTTCTCGGACCAATAAATTTATCATAGAACCATACCGATAATCTAGCGGGTAAGCCTCTTTCAGAATTATCTTCATTAAAAGGAGCGTGGGTTACCAGTATTACTACGCATTTCTTTCCCATCCTCTCAAGCTTTTCTTTTATTTTTAAAGCCGTTGTAGTATGTATGTGCCTATAGACATGAGTAATGATTACATCAGGAGAATATTCAATGGCATCGTTATAAAAATTCCAAAACATAAAAGATTCTCCCCCTAATCTGAAGTAAGGGAAGCGCCTAACTTTAACCTTGCTTATAGTTTCACTAATGGGGACTTTTTCTCTGCTTCCTTTTATGGCTCTGGAAGAAAAAACCTGTACCTCATATCCTTTTTCGGATAGACGAACAGACTCTTCTCTGACTCTATTCCAAACTCCGCAAATTCCGGATGAAAAGTGACAAAGCTCCAAAATCTTGAGTTTACCCATAATATTGTGAGGAATTTCCATTTAAAAGCTTTTAAACCAGATAGTTAATTAGAATATATGTCAGACAGATTAGTTTCAGTTGTTATTCCTATGTATAATGAGAAAAAAGACATCCCTTATTGCATTAGAAGCCTTAAAGCGCAAACCCACAAAAAAATAGAATTAATATTAGTTGATGATGGAAGTACCGATACTACCATACGGGTGGCCAATGACACTGCCAGAAAAGAGAAAATTAAAATAAAAATACTGAACCAAAAACATGGAGGGCCTGGAAAAGCTAGGAACTTTGGAGCAAAAAACTCTAAAGGAGAAATCCTGATATTTGTTGATTCTGATATGACTTTTGATAAAGATTACATAAAAAATCTCATAAAACCTATCAATAAAGAGGTAATCGGAACAACCCATGATAATGAAATAGTTCTTAACACTAAGAATATATGGAGCAGATGCTGGGGGCATATACGAGTCTCACCTAAAGATGCAGATAAGGTAAAAATATTTAGAGCAATTGACAGAAAGAAATTTTTAGATTTAGGAGGATTTGACCCAGATTACGGATATGCAGATGACCAGACTTTATGGTTCAAGCATAAAGTCAAACCGATTGTAGCCAAAAATACGGTATGCTATCATAAAAACCCTGAAAACCTTAAACAGATATATTCCCAAAGTAGATGGATTGGAGCTTCCATAGATAATTTATTTACTAGAACAAAGATAGTAAACAAGTTGTTTCCATTTTTTCTCTATTTAATTTCCCCTATTGCTATTCCAACACTGTCTTTAATGAAATCTATGAAATTAAAGAAAGTTTCTGTAGTCTTTCCAATGTTTGTTTTTATGACAATAAGGTACTTTGGAACAATATCTGGAATAACAAGAAAAGCATATCTGGACATAAATTACAGGTAACTTTATAAATTACTATTATAAAGTAAAAACATGTTTGTCTTAGGACTTAATATAGGACATAATTCTACGGCATGTCTGCTAAAAGATGGAAAGATAATTACTTGCGTGAGCGAGGAGAGATTTTCAAGAATAAAAAATCATGCAGGCATACCTTTCGCAGGAATAGATTATATCTTGAAGTCTAATGGGTTAGAAATTAAAGACTTGGCTACGATTGTATTGGACGACCATTATCCCATAATAAATGACCCTAAATTTGTGAAACAATTCTTGGAATCTTATATTCGCAAACCTCTTCATAAAAGAATTTTATCTAAAATTGGATATAATTATCCAAATTTTTACTATAATTATAATTTAATGAAAAATCCTAGATCTTCAAATAAAAAAAGAAGAAATGAAGTAAGAAATTACCTTGCAAGAAAACTTAACTATCCAATAGAAAAGATTATTTTGATAGATCATCATTACGCTCACGCGCTTGCGCCTTGCTTCAATCTTAACAAAAACCAAAAAACTCTTGTTTTTACTCTGGACGGGGAAGGAAGCGGAACTTGCGCTACTGTAAATATATTTGATGGTAAAAATCTTAAAAGAATAGCAATGACAGATAAAAGCGCTTCTTTAGGATACCTTTATGCAATAACTACTATTATTTTAGGAATGAAACCTCTTGAACATGAATTCAAGGTAATGGGGCTGGCTCCATATGCAAAGACAGAAAAAGTAAAGGAAGTTTATGAGGAGCTCAGAAAGATAATATGGGTAGACTCCTTAAAATTTAAGTCAAAATTCAATATGCCTTTTGTAGACAATTATTTGCTTGATAAAATGAAGTTTGTTAGGTTTGACACATTAGCAGGTGCTGTGCAAATGCTTACTGAAGAGCTAACACTGGAATGGATAAGAAATGCCATTAAGGCCACAGGAATACATAACATTGCTTTGGCTGGAGGGGTATTTATGAACGTTAAAGCAAACCAAAGAATAGCTAATCTAGACGAAGTTCAGAGCATTTTTGTTATGCCGAGTTGTGGGGATGAATCTAATGCAATAGGTTCTTGCTTTTTTGGATATAGGGAGCTAAATAAGGATAAAAATATTAACTTTAGAGCCATAGAAGACTTATATCTTGGACCAGAATGCGACAATAAAGATTTAGAGGATTATCTCAAGAAAAATAAACTGAAAAATTATACTGTAAAAAAAGTAAAAAAAATAAATAAAGAAGTTGCAAAACTTCTTGCAGAAGGGCAAATAGTAGCAAGATGCAGTGGAAGAAGTGAATGGGGTGCTAGATCACTTGGAAATAGGGCAATACTTGCTAATCCTAGTGACCCTGAAACAATAAGGATTTTGAATGAAACAATAAAAGACAGAGATTTTTGGATGCCATTCACCCCCAGCATTATTGAAGATGATGCTCATAAATACATAAAAAACCCAAAGAAGATAAAAGCTCCTTATATGACTCTAACATTTGACTCTACAAAACTTGCACAAGAGCATTTATCTGCAGCTATGCACCCATATGATTTTACACTTAGGCCTCAAATAGTATACAAAAACTGGAACAAAGGATATTATGATCTAATAAAAGAGTTCAAAAAATTAACAAAGATCGGAGGAATATTAAACACTTCATTCAACCTCCATGGAGAACCTAATGTATTAACTATTAATGATGCCATTCACACACTAGATAATTCGGCACTTAGATATCTGGCAATTGGAGATTACTTAATTAAAAAGAATTAGTAGTACAATACATTTTTATCTTGAAGTGGCAAAATAACACAAGACAAATGCTCTTCGGTTGACTGCCCTATATTTATCTCCCCATTTAAATATTTCTCAATGCTTATATTAAAGTTTAAATTTTGAGGCTGCCCTCTTAGAGTAACTTCGCTATCTTCAAGAGTCAAGTACATTTTATTAAAAGGTACAAATGTTGCATCATTTATTGTGAGGCCATCTGATTTTATAATAGCATTAACTGAATCCATTCTAATTTTTAGAGGAGTATTGCAGCTTTCTTCAGGCGTTTGAGGAGCTATATAAAAAGTAGGATTGATTAAATCTATTTTTCTAAAGATTATTCTTTTATTTCCACTTATCATAGCAGTAATAGAATCTAAATAAGATACATCCAAGTCCGCTCTTTCGGCTTCAAAAACCTTATTTTGTGTATTATTTACAATTAAATTTTCTATAACTACTTTTCCTGTAAATATATTAAACTTTACATCATCTATGGAAAAGTCAGCGTTAGTTCTTTCCTTTATTATTTTAGAAATATTATTTACGTCTGTAAATGAATTGACTGCTACATAGAATAGTAAAATAATCAACAATAAAATACAGATTATGGTTATCTTAAAACCGATATTTCTCAGTCTACTCAATATTTTATTTATCTTGAATTCAAGTCTAGGCAATCTATTCTTCCTTTGAACAAATAAAAACAAAGACACTCCAATAATTAAAACCAAAGGAGACAAAATTAAACCTAAATAAAATTGTTTTGCTACATACTTTAATTCTATCGAATTATCTCCTTCTGGCGCTTCAAATACTATTCTTCCAAATTCATCCGAATAGATTTCTTTTTTCTCATGATTAACTTTTAGCACATAATTATCTTTATGCAATAGGTTGATAGTTACATTTTTAGGCTCAGAAAATACGGTGTTAAATTTCAGGCCATTAGAAAGTCTTAAGTATTCTATTTTTATTTCACCTGAAAATACATAACTTTTATATTTGTTTTCAAAGATAATAAAATGTTCATCTGAATAAACCTCATTTAAGCCAGCCAGTTCTTCATGATAAACAAGGCTATCGCGCGGAACTAATACCCACCTTACCCCATACTCTCCAAGACCTGACAGATTAATAGTTACCTCTGATAGGCCATATTTTGACACAGGTATTCTTTCATAAGTTAAAGTATCTTGAAATGGTTCGTAAGCAAAAACAGAGTCTATCCCAAAATAAGTTGGAAAATTATGTGTAAGTGGCCCAAAATATTTCATTTCATTAGAAGCATTTGAATATTTCACGTTAGTAGGGTTATAGGTGCTGTTGGTAAACACTCCGATAAGTCTTCCCTCCTTATTTTGCAAAGATTCGTACTTATCCAGGTTTAGAGGAAGACTTTCCTCAAACCTTGGCCCTGACAGATTAACTGCTATAAATACATGATAAACTATAAGAATAAGAAACAATAAAGAAAAGAGAATAAAGATCTTATTTCGATAACTAATATTCAAGTTTTCATATGCTTTGTCAAGAACTATTGCTCCGAATAGGGCCATGAATATATTTGTGAAAAGAGTTATTTTCAAAGGATAACTAAAGTTACTTAGGATAGGTAAAAACGCTCCAAAAGTATAGATTATCCCATAGTAGCCCATGCTTAGCAATATAGCTAGTATTGCAAGGAAAAATAAAGGATGGATTTTCTTTAAAGACCTCTTTCTATATTTGTATAATCCATATAATCCCCCTAAAAAGAAGAATATTGAAAATAAGCCTCCTGCGTAATATATTGCTATAACATCTGGTCCGGAATAAAACAAAGGATTATTAGACTTAACAAGTGGAAAAGGAAGAATAGATCCTTTTACTATATCTATAGGAGAACTCGGAGGGCTTATAATATAATTAATTAAATTTAAGTTGCCGCGCGGAGATTCTGAGGCAATATGCAATTGTGAAAGAATAAGAGGTAAAGCCACATATACTGTAATCAGCATAGATAATCCGTACCTACTAAGAATAGAAGCATAATTTTTAAATTCATTTTTATGCATTAATAACACCAGATAGAGAAACTCGAAAATAACTGAATATACAAAATACTGGGCATTTCCGGAATAAAAATAAAGCCCTCTTATCATCCCTGAACTAATGAAAATCTTTTTTGAGGAATCTTTTATCAAAGATTCAGCGAAATGAAGAAGAAGCGGAAGAAAAACAAGCGTAGGAATCAAATAAAACCAGCTTGAGGAATAAATTAAGATATATCCTGAATATACTACAGCAACACTTGCAAGCATTGAAATGAATTTTCTTTTTACTTTGTTATTAAGAAAAATGTAGATAACAAGAAAGCCAATTATGAGGTGAATGAAAACAAATATTTCCATAAATAAGAAAACGTTTCCAAAAACATAATTTGAAAAAATATAAGCCAAGATACTTATTGGATAGAAGAAAGGGTATGTCCCAACCTCCAACATCGGGGAACCTAACGATTGATGCATATTTAATACCGGAAGATCAAAATTGAACAGTTGGTCAAAACCTTCAAGCAAAACAGGAAGAAACTGCTCTATATTGTCTCCTTGAGTAAAGTTATATGGATGCAACGATTCAATATAAAAGAATATTGCTATGACAATTAATATCCCTAAAATGGGGTAGAAAATATCTTGTTTTTTCATTAAAAATTAGATTTATAGCGGTTTAAAATCTCTTCTGTAAGAGGTTAGAGCTTTACCACTCCTGATTTTTCCCACTGTTCTACATATTGAGCGGCTGTCATTACTGCATCCAGTTTAAATCCAAGAGACTTAAGCCCTTCAATATACTTAGGGATGTCAGCAGGTCTTCCCCATCTTTCAGGACAAACAAGACAAGTCTTGAATTTAGAAAGGACAGAAATATCTTCTTTGGTTATAGGAAGTTTTGTATTTGTATCAATCCAGACCCAGTTAAGCATTGGATTACCATTCTCATCCAACTGAGCACCCACATACTCTATTGGCTCTGCTTCGCTAAATCTTATTGAAACTCTTCTCATTCCTTCTTTTCTTGTTGCTCTATATATATAAGGGAATTCAGCGTCTTGAAAGAACCAATCCTTGACATTATATTTATGCATTAAATCAATAATCCTTTTTTCATAACCCATTTCCTTGATGTTAAGCACCATCACTCCAGAATGCCTCCAATGCTTAAGATATTCTTCAAAATCGGTGTAAGTCGCCAGTTTAGAATCCTCAATAGGATCATGAGTCATCAGTAGCTTATCCCCATACCCTCTTAAGTCAAGCTCGACTCCATGGCTAGGATTGACTGTTTTCAAAGCTTCTATCGTGTTTATACGATGCCTTATAATTCCCATAAAATTGTATAAAATAACACTTTATAAATTAATCTAAGATCATTTTACTTAAAATGCCACACACTTTATAATTTGCCTAATAATTAATTTAGTTTTTTCTTTAACTCGAAAGTAAACTTCATTGTTCTTTTTATGAATTTTATCCTTGCTTTCCATCCTGTATTCCAGGCGCTTTCTCCAAAAATCCTCTTTCCAAAGTAAACAGGGAATCTTTTTACCTCATATCCGTATTTCTTAGCAGTATAATATACGAATAAGTCAAACGCGAAATCTTTTGGAGGATTGGATAGATGCTTCATCAAAGATTTTGGGAAAATATTTGGCTGAGCGTTTATATCATACATAAAACTTCCCAGAACTACTGTTTCAAATATAGACATACCTAAAGTATTGACTAATTTATCAGCTAAAGGCCTTCCATAACGTTTTCCCTTCAAAAATATTTTTTTATTTTTGGAAGACTTTATTATTTCTAGAGCCCTAAAAACATCTTCTGGAGGAGTCTGCATATCTGCATGGGTCCAGCCTACAAATTCTCCTTTAGCAGAAGCAAGGCCTTTCCACAGAGCTGCTCCGTAGCCAGGTTCAGGTTGGAACACTGACTTTGCAAAAGAATACTTTTTTTTCTTAAGAAGACTCTTGAGAACCTCTTTTGTTTCATCTTTTGAATTGTTATCTACGAGAATTAATTCAATATTTGGATTATTAAACTTAACAAAGGCATTACTAAATTTCTCTAAAACTATAGAAATATTCTTTGCTTCATTATAACAAGGCAAAACTATTGAGAGATATGGTTTTTTCATTATTTTTTACCGAAATAAGAATGCCAGAAAGCATATTCTTTCTTTTCTTTAGCTTCTGGGTTTTTTTCTGGCAGAGCAATTGCTTTTTCCCAGTAAAGGTATTCTTCATAATCTGCAGGCACTCCCCATCCAATATATTTTTCTACCGGGAATGAAACCACTTTGTAGCCCATTTCTATTGCCACTCCAATCATAGAATCTATATAATATTCTCCCTTTACTGTTACTCCCCTACGCATCAATTCTTCTGCAATCTTTAGAAATTCTTTTCCGCTTTTGAAACTGAATGAACCCGTAATAGCATAATCATCGTAAGGATTATTTGAAATTGGAACCTTGACTGAAACTCCTTTTATATTATGATCTTTGTCGATCTTAAGCCAACCCCAGGCCTGAGGGTTTCTAGTCAGGTTAGGCTGTTTAGTGAAGCTCCAGGAAATCATGTCAGGACTTTTAGATTTGATTAAATTTTGATACTTATGAAGATCATAAACCATTCCAAGGTCACAAGCTCCTACAAAAATAGGCTCATCATAGTCATAGAATTTTCTTGCAACAAGACACGAATTTAATTGGCCTATGGGATTTGGGTCAACTATTATTTCCACATCTTTAGATACAGACTTAAGAGCGCTAATTACTTCTTTTTCCTCTAAATGTTCCTGCCTCACTACAAAAACCCACTTGTCTGCCGGAGGCATTGATTTGACAGCCTGAATAATCATTGGCGCTCCAGAAACAGGGATAAGTGGCTTTGAAAGTTTGTAACCAGCATCGGTAAAACGTTTTCCACTTCCGGCCATTAATACCACGTTTATCATTTTTTACCCTGACCGTAATAGGCCCCTTTACCATGCTTACGATTGTAGTGTCTTTCAAGAAGTGGTTTTGGGATGCTACATGGCATGCCCCCAAGCATATTTTTCATGCTAATTGCCATTTTAGATACTTCTTCAAGAGCAATAGCATTCTCCACTGCATCATCAACACTTTTTCCCCATACAAAAGGACCGTGATATGCAACCAGGCAAGCTGGAACCTCGAGGTGATTGACTGACCCAAACGCTTCCGCTATCGCTTTGCCCGTGTTTAATTCGTAATCTAAATTAATTTCAGCGGTGGAAAGGTCTCTTGAAACAGGCACTGTTCCATTAAAATGATCTGCATGGGTTGTCCCATAGCAATGTAGAGGCATTTTAGCTTGACAGAAAGAAGTAGCGAAAGGAGAATGAGTATGGACTATTCCCTTTATGCCTTTCAAATTCTGGTAGAGATAAAGATGGGTAGGGGTATCTGAACTTGGCTTATGTTTTCCTTCTATTACAGAACCATCTTCCACATTCACTACAACCATATCATCAGGAGTTAAAGAATCATAATGGACTCCGCTTGGCTTAATTGCAAAGTATTTTCCATCATCACTTAACCCGCTTACATTTCCAAATGAAAGCTTAACTAAACCTTCCTTAACAATTCTTTTGTTAGCTTCTGCAACTCTTGCCTTTAGATCTTCAAACATTTTCGAAAGTGAACTTTTTAATTATCTGAGGTTTATTTTCCTCCTTATATAAAACTATAGAATCAAATACAAATTGACCAGCTAGATTTTGACCAAGTATAGTTTTATGAACAAGGTCAAAAACCTTTTGATCTATGGAAGCCAAACTTAAATGAGGTATCCAGTTTTCCCCTACAAAAGGAAATCCATATTTGATAATATTATCTTTCTCTATTTGCCCTGATTTCTTAAAGACATCTGACTCGGAAGAGAAAAACTTCATTTTATCAGAGATATTAAGGGAATCTAAAAATTCAACCTGCAAGTTCTTAAGATTTTTTGTTGCAAATGATGAAAAATTGTAAGTTATAGTATTTCCACCTGTCTGGATATCATTATAGAAGACATGCATTCCTTTTATCTCTGAATTTATCTTTTTTGTTTTTGAAACAAAAGAGCTTATTTTTTCTAAAATAATCTTTTCACCATAATCATCCAAATTTAGAAGTACAAGCGTGGTATGGGGGGAATGAGACAGAAACTTTTGGTCTCCAACTAGATTAAAAACAGTTTCTTTATGATCCATTATTTTTTCATAAACTTTTCTTTCAGGTTCAAGTGCTATGAAATATTTCATTATAATTTAGAGAACATCCTTTCAATTTGATCCCTATTTAACTCCAGAAAAAACCTTCCATCTTTAGAAATTACTCCTTTTATCTCATCCAAGTGGTCTATTTTAATTTTATGCCAGTCCTTAACTGGAATATTTGAATAAGTTCCAACAAGAGACCTAAGGAAAACATTATGAGTACAAACAAGGATTTTTTTGTGGGAGTATCTTCTAAGGTCTTTAACGAATGAAAACATCCTTTTTTGAACATCTGCATTATTTTCACCTGAAGGAAATGCGGTATCTTCCCCTAGATCCCATGAATCTACTATTCCAGGGTAGTTTTTTTGGAGAAAAGAAAAGTCCTTACCATCTACTAAACCGTAGTCTACCTCTATAAGGCGTTTATCTTTTTTAGCTTTTTTTGCTTTGGAATGCTCCAAGGTTTCTAGACACCTTTTTAATGGTGATGAAAATACCAGATCAAAATCGCTAAAATCAAGTTTCTTCTTTAAGTTCTTTATTCCAATGTCAGTTTTTTGACCGAGGAATAATCCTTCTTTATTCATTTCTGTAGGTGCATGCCTTATGAAAGAGATTTGTTTTCCTGAATAAAAGTAATCTTTAAACTGGCTCTCAAAATCCTTCAAAAATTTCTCTAAAGAAGATTCTATGCTTTTCTCAAAACCAAAGTTTCTCTTGAGCTTATCAGAATACATTTTTTCGATTAAAGATCTGTGCCAGATTGCGTTTTTCTTAAATATTTTGAAATAATTGTCAAGCATTTTATCGAAATCAGGCTTACTGTTTCTTCTATTATATAATTTCAGGAAGTTTAAGATCAAAAACTTGCATATATGGTAAGAGAATTCTATTTTATGCCGAGAATCCATCTCTTTGAAATTCTTTTCTTCTACCACATTACCTTTTTTATCAAATGCGTATGACCTATAAGAGATATTACCACTCTTTAAGTCTTTTAGGTAATCTGAAACGCTTCTTCTTGAATTAAAGAAAAAACTAGGCTGCAATAACTTAACTGAATAGATTCTTTCGATAGGTTTCTTTGAATATTTCCTGGATCTTTGCCAATCAAAACATGTAAATGGGCTATCCAAACAATGAAGTCTATGCGATTCTATATCGTAAAACATAAGGTGGAAAACTATACACCTATCATTGAATTTTAATGGTCCAAGAGTGTTATTTATGAGAAATTTTATACCATATTTAGATTCAAGACATTTTGATAAATCTTTAAAGTCATTTAAAACCTTTAGAAAGTTATCTTTTGAAAGTTTATCAAATATGATTACTGTATCTATATCACTAGCTCCTTCTAAATCATAAGTTTCTGCAAATGTTCCTACTAAGTTTCCAGATACCAAAAACTTATTAGACCTAACAATCTTGTTTATTTCATCCACTATATCCTTCCTAATTGTTTCAGATAAGGATGAATACCTTGCGCTAGTCTTTAATTCCATAAAAGATTTAATAGGATCATCTGAATTTATCAAGCTAGAGGCTGAAACTATATACCTAGCATTTATCTTTTGGATGTTTGTTGGCTTTACCCCTCCATCAAAAATAACTTTTATTCCATTCAGATTAAGAGAGTTTACTTTTTCTAATAGACTCAATGAATCTATGGTGAAATTTTGACCTGATTTACCCACTTCTTCGATACCCATTACTTGAATGTAGTCTATTTTTTTGAGATATTTCTTGAGTTTATCTAAATCTGATTTTATTGTAATGACAATACCGACTTTTTTATTGAAACTTTTGCATAAATCTATTACTTCATCCAAAACTTCATTAACTTCTAAATGAACCGTTATTACATCAACATACTTATGAAGTTTCTTAATCCAGATAGAGGGTGTCTTTGACATAATATGCAACTGCTTTTCAAGAAACCAAACACTGCTTATCTTTTTTATTAGAGGTAAATCTATCTCTTCAGCCTCTTCACTCATTGATTTATCTACAAAGTCTATATGGATAAAATCAGAATAATATTTTATTTTTGAATAAACATCTTCTATTGACTCGTCTTTCTTAAGGTAAACTGCGACACCTACTTTCTTCACGAAATCTGTGAAAGTTATTTTTCTATGCGCAAAATAGCTCAGTAGAAATACTACTCCTGCAGTGAAAAGCCTGGAAGGGCCATAATTTGAGTTTATTCCTCCAAAAAGAACAGACATTATTAGTAGATTAAGAAGAAAAGCTACGACTGCTATTGATAAGAAAATACTAAAAGTTTTTGCATTCCTTCCTTTTGGAACTCTAAAATTAAGCCTGGAATTGAGAAGGAAACTTATGAAAACTCCTGAAATGAAGCCAAGAGGGATGCTAATAAGTGAAGGCGATTCTAGAATATTAAGATAATGAACAATTAGGATTTCTAAACCAACCGAGAAAAGGCCTATTATTATGTAATTAATAAGATATCTGAACCTATATAGTAAAAACTTAGTTTCCCTTCTAAGACTCTGAGATTTTAAGATTGCCATTTATATTATCAAAAATATTGCTCCGCCTATGCCATATCTTCCAAGTTCTTCTACTACGAGCTTATTTCTTTTACAGAACTCTTTAAATGCTTTTCTCACTCCTCTTTCTACCCCTCCTAAATAATTGAAATAATCGTCTAAAATCAGTATAGTTCCCTTTTGGACCACTTTATCTATAAACTTGAAAGCTTGGCTCGCAGAAGAATGCAAATCGCAATCCATCATAATCATTGCGGCTTTCTTAATCCCGTATTTTGAAGGGCCTTCTTTAAGAGTGTGATTGAAAAAGCCAGGGACCAGTTTTACTTCAGGAAAATTCCTAAACCTTTTCTTGATTTGGTGAAAATCTGTTGAAAAGTCAAAGTTTGTATAAAATGGGTGCTCATCTCCTTTTTCAGGGCTCATTCCTTTGAAAGAGTCAAAACCGAAAAACCTCATATTTTTTCCACCCCCTATTTTTCTCCAGTAGGTAGCTGCTCCCTTTATGCTGGTTCCTTCATACACTCCAAATTCCAAGTAATCTCCTTCCACCCCTTCTATCTTTTTGTAAAATAGGAACTTCTTTAGAGATTCATGCTTCTCATTATTATGGATTATTTCAGGACCAACCAAATTACTTATTTTGATATAGATGTCTTGCGCAAAAAGAAATAACTTATGTAAAGATTTCATAAAAAAACCCGCTATTTAGGGTATAAATAGATTATTGTTTAATTTTTAGATAATATTTTTCCAACATAACCCTTCTTGAAATTGGGTTTTAGTTCTTTGAAGATATACTTATTCCACATTCCTTTTAGATTAAGATTGCTATCAAAAACGCTTTGTATGAATAGCAAATATGTATATAATGAAGAGTAGATCTTTTTCTTCCATCTTAATGACCTAAGGACGTTTTCATAGAGTGGCAAGAAAGAATGCTCTGCTAATTTACTGTTTACTTTAACCCCTTTTATTTTAACAAATGGGTATGAAACAAAAGATAGATCACCGTATATCCACCCTAGACCATCTTTATAATTTCTAAATTTTTCATAGTTTTTTATGAAGTATTGCTTTCTGACAAGCAGAGTTTCAATCCTTAACAGATTAACAAATTCTTTTCTTTCGAGAGTTTCATATGAATGCTTGGTTTGAAGGACCAAATAATTGCCTAGAAAAGATGACTCAACATAATAATCGCAGCAGCTTGCATTTTTCTTGCTATTATTTAAAGACAGCACCTGGAAAGTTTCCTTGAATTTAAGGTCTTTTGATTTCTTGCTTGCAAAACTTACGAAATCAGCCCCGTCAAGCTTGGGAATTATTTTATTTAGATCTTCATTCAATTCAGAAACACTTATATGCGCTACATTCATTTCAGAGGATGTTGGATAAGCAAACTCTTTTTTCTTGCCTTCCATTATTATTTTATTGAATGCGTTTATTATCAACGAAACAAGAGAGTAATTCTTTAGACTTTTCTCATAGATATTTTTAGCAATTCTTTTCCTTTGAGGTTCATTTTTAAGATAGAACATTATCTTTTCAAGCAAATCTTCTTTTGTCTGGAAGGTAGCTATATCTTTTCCTTCTGTAAATAATTCGTAATAACCTTTGCTAAATTCTACAAGTGAAAAAGATTTCGTGAAGCTTATTTCAGGAAGCCTGTCTAAAACATGAGTCTTTCCCTGATAATTCTTAGAGAATACTATATTTATTTTACTCTGATTGATTATTTTCTTGAATTCCTCATCTGAGACTTTTCCGCCCCAGATTTTCTTGAATTCCTCGTATTTCTCCCAGCCACTTCCAAATATCCTTACTTTAATCCCATTTTCTACCAGGTATCTGATATACTCTGCCCTGTCTGATTTAACTGTTCCAACAAAAGTTACATCGTATATCCTTTCCAAGTTTAAAGGCTTAAAGACCTCGGGATCTGCTCCAAACATCAGAAAAGCTTTCATCCCGCGTGAAGAATATTCCTTTAGATAATCTGGCTGTGTGGTAAAAAAATAATCTATTAATGGAAAAAACAATAGATTATAGTCATAAAACATGTTGTCATCATCCCCGTTAAAGTTGATGAACTGGGTTTTTGGAGAAACTTCTTTTATCTTTAGAAGAGTATCTATATAAAATTCCTCATAAATCAACTGGGTAAAGAGGTAATCTGGTTTCTCTTTTTCAATCACTGCGAGAAACTTTCTGTTCATCTCATCCTTGCCTTCATTGTAAAGCACTTCCTGAGGATCAAAACTTACTACTTCACGAAATAGTTTTCTAAGAGGAGCATCCCACATCTGATACATATGATAGAATTTGTTGTGGCATGTCCAAACAGCAAACATAATCTTCTTGTCAAACTTCTTGATCATATTTTTTCGATGGTTTATCATTTGAATACCCTACTAGAAAGTAATTTAAACGTTACCATACAGTGTGGACTATGCCAAAATTGACTAATTTTCTTAAATTAACGAGATCCATACATAATTGGCCAAGCTACCTTATAGATTACTGGTTTAATAAGAAAGGAGTTTTTTCTTACAAAACAACTGATGGAAACAAGTTCTTTATAGACTCGCGAAGCGACGATAGGTTCATACTAAATGAAATTTACGTGCATAATATTTATACCAATGGAATATTTAAGATAAGAGAGACCGATACTATTGTAGATATAGGAGCTCACATAGGCATATTCTCTATGTATGCTGCTAAAAAAGCAAAAAATGGGCTTGTTTTCTCATACGAACCTGCTCCTAAAAACTTCTCTCTTTTAAAGAAACACACTGAAATCAACAATATAAAGAATATTAAAATATTCAATTTAGCTGTTGACAATAAAAAAGAATTAAAGAAGTTCTATGTTGCTAGAAGTGATAGGCATAGCGGAAGACATTCATTTTACAAGCCAGAAGAGATTTCTGATGAGATAATTGTAAAGTCAACTACTTTGGCCAGCATACTAAAAGATAATGGAATAAAAAAAATAAACCTCCTTAAATTTGACTGTGAGGGAGCTGAATATAGAATACTTCTAAATTGCAAAAAAGAAACTTTGGACAAAATAGACAGAATAACAATGGAATACCATAACCTGGATCAAAAGAGAAATGTATCTGTACTTTCTGAATTCTTAGAAAAAAATGGATTCAAAACATTCAAACCAAAACAAGTTTATCCTACTGGAATGTTTTTTGCAATAAAAAGATACTAGACTCTTATTTGCTTTATTTCTTCGTTTATTACCCAATTCCTATCTAAAAATATAGCATTATCCGTGAGATGAATGAGACATAGAATCTATATTCTTTTCATACCAGTTTATTGTTTTTTTTAAACCTTCTTCCAATGTATGCATCTTATTTTTAGAGGTCCAGCCAATTTCATTCTTTGCCTTGGTTATGTCTAGTACTTTATTTTTTACACCTACAAATCTGTTTGTATTATAAACTATTTTTCCTTGATAACCTGACATTTTCTTTATTGTCTCTGCAAGCTCTTTTATTGTTGTTTCAATTCCTGTTCCTATATTAAGTATATTGCCTTCGAAATTTTGAGCAGCCATGAGCAATCCATCTATTTGGTCTTCTACAAAAATTAGCTCTCTTGTCTGAGTTCCATCTCCCCATACTTCAACTTCAGGCAAGTTATTCTTTTTAGCATTACAAAACTTTCCTACTAAAGCAGCTACAACATGAGCAGTCTTGATATTGAAATCATCGTGAGGGCCGTAAAGAGTTGCAAACATAGGCATTGTACCCCTCAATTTGTATTGATCTTTGTATGCCTCTATTCCAACTCCCAATAAAAGCTTAGTAAATCCATAAGAGTATACGCTGTCGTGCAAAGGTCCATGATGTAAATCTTCTTCTTTCAGTTTAGGAATCGCTCCAGGATAACAACAACTGCTTCCTACTGCCACAAACTTTGCCTGTGACTGAAAATTTCTCCATGCTTCAAGAGTATTAACGTGAATTGCATTGTTTACATGAAATTGCAAACCCGTATGATGCATAGGCCAATCTGCTGCGTGCTGAAGTGCAGCCATATGGATAATGAAGTCATATTTTACCCCTTCATGCTGCATAACTTTGTCTGCTTCTGCCTGCTTGGTCAAATCAAATTGTATTGGACCAGATTTGCTTCCAAAAACAAAATAATGTGCTCCAAGATCTTTTAGTTTATTTGTTAGATTTTTGCCTACAAAACTAGTTCCTCCGGTTATTAGAATCTTTTTTCCTTTCCAGAAACCTTTATCCATAAAAAGATATTTAGACATCAATATATAAAGTTTATTATAAATTAAAATTACTTGCGGATAGGCTTATAATCAAACATTGGATCTGATTCGTAATCTGCATATGATGCCCTGACTGGAGTTACAAGCCTGACTGCACTGGATCTTTCTGGATGCATTATAGGGTGACTCAAACCAAGAAAGTTGCTCATTACGAAAGGAGTTGTATGCGCGGTCAAATAAGACTTATTTCTCTCTACTTCTCCTTCTATCCCGTTAACTAATTGATTCCTTGTAAGGACTCTTGATCCTCCTTCTGTTACTAATCTCATACCCTTTGCCAAATAGTGTTTAACTCTTTCAATTTCTTCTTGAGGGATTACAGAATGAAATATGCTAATAAGCTCTGCTTGGGCTCTTGTTACTAATCCCGTATTTTTTAATTCCATTCTTTTCTTTTCTGGCAATGAAGCTACAAATTCTGCTTCTTTCAGACCCTTTCCAACACCGCCAAGATACTCTGCTAAAGAGATTCCACCGTTAGAAACGTGGAAATCAGCGTAAGGTCTTGCCCCTGCTAAAATTGCATCTCTTATTCTGTGAATTTCTTCCAATGGTGCAAAAGGAGTAGTGGTGTCTCTCAAAGTTTCGCCGTGTGGAGCTTCATTATGAAATTCTTCACATACTTCTCTTTGCCATGTTTGCCATGGAGTGGTGTCTTTAGGAGTGGGATTACCTCCAATTACATTTGCAGACAATCTGTAAGGTAAAACAGGATAAGTGAGGTCATAACGAGAAAATAGAAATTCGTCTGTTTCTGCAGATTGTACGACTGCGGCACTTGGATGATAATTAACTACTAATTTGTGCATAATTGATTGCGCTTATTTTGAGTTTATAATCTTTTCTATTATTTTTGAAGTAGAGATGTTTTCGAAACCTGCAGGGGCTATCCTATTAAGAACAACTATTGAAACACCAAATTTGTCTGCTATAAGTTTTCTTCCTTCGATATCAAAAGAGTCATCATTTATAATATAACTGTTTGGTCTTAATTCCATAAACATCTTTTCAATTCCCTTATGACTTTTTGGAGCATCTGAAATGTTATCCAAAAGACAATAATCTACTGGTTTGAAGGAATCTACAGTCTTTAGACGAATATTTTCATTAAGAATTGGTCGACTATCCCCTTTATTCATTTTTGTTAATTTGTCTGATCCTACTAAAACTACCAAAATATCCCCTTGGGATTTACAATCTTCAAAAAAGAGGATGTGGCCTGCATGTGTTAAATCAAAACCTCCCGAACATGCCACTATCTTCTTTTCAGGGTATTTTTTTCTTAGACTTTTTAGCTCTTCAAAACCAGATAAGATCATAAAAATTTTACCTGACAATCATTTATAATGTTTACGGTAACCAATTAGTTTATATACGCTTATTTCAGATTAAAATCATGTTTAAAGAAAAGGTATTAATCACCGGAGGAGCTGGCTATATAGGAAGCGTTATTACAGAGCATTTACTATCTGCAGGATACAAAGTAACATGCCTGGACAATTTAAGCCTGGGACAAAAGTCACTATTTTCCTATGCACATAACCCAAATTTTAATTTCATTTATGGAGATGTAAGAAATAAAGAATTGATGGAAAAAGTAATTCCTGAATTTGATGTAATCATACCCCTTGCCGCTATTGTGGGTATGCCTGCATGCGATGCAAAACCTATGGAAGCTAAGTCAACTAATTATGAGGCAATTGTAATGCTTGATAAAATTAGAAAACCTCATCAAAAGATAATCTATCCCACTACAAACAGCGGTTATGGAACTAAATCAGGAACAGTATTCTGCACGGAGGAGACTCCTTTGGAGCCAATATCATTATACGGAAACACAAAAGTGAATGCTGAAAGATATTTGCTTGAATCAGGAAAGAATGGCAAGCCGGCAATTACATTGAGACTTGCCACTGTATTTGGGACTTCTCCAAGAATGAGGACTGACCTCTTGGTTAATGATTTTGTTCTGAAGGCGATGAGAGATGGGTACATTATTATTTACGAAAAAGACTTCAAGAGAAACTATATCCACATAAGAGATGTAGCACGATGCTTTGAGCATTGCATCAAAAATTTTGATGCTATGAAAAATGAGCCTTACAATGTAGGACTAGACGATGCGAACCTCTCAAAGGCAGAACTTGCTGAGAAAATAAAAGGATATATAAAAAAGTTTGAGATTGTATACAAAGAAGTTGGAGAAGACCCTGACAAAAGAAACTATATCGTATCAAATAAGAAAATAATTAATGCGGGATTCGCTCCAGTTTATTCATTAGATGACGGAATAAAAGAGCTTATCAAAGGCTATAGCCTTTTAATGAAAAATGATCCTTACAAAAATGTATAATGGAATCAACACTACAGGATAAACCCTCAATAAGATCTGCTTTAGAAGAAAAGAATAAGAAAAAGTTAGATGTAAGTGCCTTAATACTAGCAGGAGGATTTGGGACAAGGTTAAGATCTGTAGTAAATGATGTTCCAAAGCCTATGGCTTTAATTGCAGGAAAACCATTTTTAGAACACCAAATAAGATACCTCAAAGAACAGGGAATAACAAACATTGTTATTGCAGTCCACTATGAATCTGATAAGATAAAATCCTATTTTGGAGATGGAAGATTATGGTATGTTGATATAACTTATTCTGACGAGGATATCCCGCTAGGGACTGCTGGAGCAATAGCAAATGCAAAAAAGTATTTTGATGATACATTTATAGTATTAAATGGAGACACTTATTCTCCGCTTGACATCGAAAAGATGCTTGAATTTCACAAAGCTAAGAGAAGCAACTTTACCATGGCCCTTCACAAATCCGAAGATGTTTCAGAATATGGCAAAGTATTGCTTGAAGGGAACAAAATAACTGGATTAATGGAAAAAGAGCATATAGGAAACGGCTTCATAAATAGAGGAATTTACATTTTCGAACCAAGGATATTCAATTATATAGAAGAAGGAAAAAATGTTTCTTTAGAAAAAGAGATATTTCCTTTGATAATAAAAGAAAACTCTCTATTTGGATACTTTGACGAATCTTATTTTATAGATATAGGGAGACCTGAAACTTATTACAAGTTCAAACAAGATATGATAAAGTCAATTTTTGTCAAAAAAGATTTGTCTATAAAAGATGCACTCTACAAGATAGGGGAAACAGGAATCAATCTTATACTTGTAGTTGATGAAGAAGGAAAACTAAAGGGTGTATTCAATGAAAGATTTGGAAGAGATCATTTCCTAAGAGGTGGAAGCGTAAACGACCCTGTTGAAAAAGCAATGATTATCGATCCAGTTATTGGCCGAACAGATGATGAAAAGTTAAAAATAGATGAATTATTAATGTCAGGAATAAACCATCTTCCAATTGTAGATTTAAACGGTGTTGTCAGGGATGTAGAATTCAGAAAGGAAAAAATTACAAATTCCACCTCTACCCCTATAGTAAGGGGTCGTGCTCCATTAAGAATAAGCTTCTCTGGAGGAGGAACTGACCTCCCTAGCTTCTTTGAGAAACATGGAGGGGTTGTAATAAGCGCAACAATTGACAAATATTGCTATGCTACTTTAGTAAAGAGGGCTGATTCCAAAATAATAATAGATTCTGACATGACTGAAGAAAATGACGTATTTGTGGATAGTATAAAGGACCTTAAATATGACGGCAACTTTGACCTTATCAAAGCAATAATAAAAGTTATTAAACCTGATTTTGGATTTGAGATATATCTCCATAATGATGTACCTCCTGGAAGAGGCCTTGGTTCCTCTGCAAGTCTAAGCGTTTTATTGATAAGTATGTTTGCCCAAATGCAGGACTTAAAATTTGATGATTATAAGATAGCAGAGCTTGCTTACAAAGCAGAGAGAGAAGAACTAAAAATAAAAGGTGGATGGCAGGATCAGTATGCTGCTATAACAGGTGGTTTCAATTTCATGGAATTTAATGGTGACAAAACCATAATTTACCCTCTTAGACTTAAAGAACACATTACGTACGAGCTAAATGAAAGAATGATGCTCTGTTATGTTGGCAACGACCACAGCTCTGCAGAACTCCATGAATCCCAACAGCAGTCGATTCAACAAAATGAAACAGAGATTGTAAACTGTCTAAATGAAACCAAAAAATTTGCAGTAGAGATAAAAGACTATATCCTCACTAACAATCTTGATGCAATAGGAAGCATACTCCATAAATCTTGGATGAATAAAAAGAAACTTTCTAACAAAATGGCTAATCCAAGAATAGACAAGTTGTACGAAACAGGCCTAAAAAACGGAGCCCTTGGCGGAAGGCTCCTAGGAGCAGGTGGCGGAGGATACCTATTATTTTTCTATTCTCCAAGAAAGAGAAACCAGTTAAGGAGAGCTTTAGAAAAAGATGGAGGAAAAATACTTGACTTTAATTTTGAATCTGGCGGAACAGTAGTTTGGAAGGTAAAATCTAAATTTTAAAATCTATTTAATTATTATTTAAATCAAAACTAGATTTTGCTTAACTTCATTTTTTTAAGAAAACTTTTTACTAATGACAAATCGTAGCGGTCTAGGCTTCCTATGGCAAATAATGCAAGGAAATAAATTAAAGAATAAACCACTAACATCATCAGTGAAGGAATTATGGCACTTATTCCAAGATAATATTTAATGAATAATAATAGGATCCCCATAATCAATGCAAGCCCGATTACTCTTATAGATAGTCTTCTGGCCAGCTTTATTCTTACATAATAATAAGACTGGAATGTGGCTAAAAAGAATAAAATTATCCATACTATGCTTGTTGCCCAAGCTACTCCAGTCATCCCGTACTTTGTTACCAGAATAACCCCTAAAATTAGATTAATAGATCCGATAATTATAAGATTAAACAAGATAGTCCTTGATTTACCCTTCATAGAAAGAAGGTTTGTAGATATACTTGTTAATGAAGAGAAGATTCCTCCTATTGCAAGAATCCTTAAGGCAGGACTGGCGGACAAATACATATCTCCGAATAGAACAGATACCAAAGTTTCTGGGAATACAATCATCGCAGTGAATATAGGAACATTAAGAATTAATATCCATTTAGAGATCTGTTTGCTAATTTCTTCTATAACATTATCATTTTTCTTTGAATATTCCTTAAGAATTAAAGGTAAGAAGAGCTGCATGAATAATTCAGGCGCAACCCCTAAGAGAGATACTATGGTAAATGCTGCCCCATAAATTCCTACACTAGAAACATCTAAAAAGTAACCTAAGACCAGGGAGTCTATCCAATAAACAAGAGATGCAATCAAACCTGCAAACATCATCGGCCACGAATAAGAGAATAGAGCTTTCCTAATGGGGGTTGTTTTTTCTTTATCAAGATTTTCTTCAGAGTATATCTTCTTTAGCATAACTCTTACAGTAAAATAGGCGAATATTGCCATTACAATTACCCCTATCATATAAGATCCAACTATGGCTTGACTTCTGAAACCAAGAGATATAAGAAGAATTATCCCTAAAAGTTTTGAGAGATTGTGTACTACGTTTATTATCAAGGTGTAGCGGAATATTTGTTGTTTAGCCCTTATTATAGAAAGAAAGATATTAGAAACCAGTGTCAAAATTATTGTAAAGCTAAAAGCTTTAAGAAAAGGAGTAAGTTTTGGATCCCTAAATAGAGTTTCTGCGATATACTCTGAGGAAAAAAACATCAATACAGTGGCAACTAATGCAGAGATTAGAGTAATATTAATACAAATCCTAACCAGAAACTTCAATTTCTTGAAGTCTTTGCTGTAAATTGAAAAATATCTCAACAATCCGTCAGATAACCCTAATGACGCTGCAGTAGAAAAAAGAGTGACTATTACAATCGCAAGGGAAAATATACCATAAGATTCAGGACCGAAGTTTCTTGCAATAATAAATTTGTATATGTAAGTAAGCAATTTTGATAAAAAGACTCCTACAAATACTATTACGGATCCTTTTGCAAGAAGAGCCAGGGATTTACCAATTTCTTCTCCGTCTTTAGTTACCATTATTTATTTAATTCAAGGAGTTATTTAAAACCCTTTAGGACTAGGTTTTAATCATTTGATATAATATAACAAATAAAGATAATATGGAGAAGATTATTGCTAAGATAATGATTGTAAAAGAAGCATTATCAAGAAGACTGGAAAAAGGGTCAACAGTTTTATAATTAAAGGTATAATCATTCATATTTTTATACAAATAAGGTACGAAGTAAAAGCTTTGGGACTGTTTAATTTGTTCTAGAATGTTTTGAGGTATCCTAAGGTCCGCTGAATAAACCTTATAGTATTCTTGTGGAATTCCTGTAAATAACTCATTTCCATTGAAACTAGGAGATTCTATTATTGAAACAACATCCGCTGTTTCTGCAATTGAATTAATAAAAGACTCTGAAGATGCGTTTAAATTAGGATTATTTGCCACCCATCCCCAGCCACAATCCTCTACAACACATTCTATAAAATAGACCTTCATTGGTGGAACTGCAGACATATTTTGTGCGAAAACTTGTTGAAATAAGGGAACTGATTGCTCAAAATTCAAGTAAGTTTTATCTGTAGCCAACCACATTGAACGGGCAGTATAAATTCTAGAGTCAAATATAATTAAACTTGAGTCGCTTACTTTATAATTAATTAATGATTTAAGTTCTGCATTGGGTCCCTTGGAAAAATAGTGAGATGGGGTTCCGTTAGAGATACCTAAAAAATATATTGTAATAAGTAAGAATCCAAATAAGGCAATTATTTTTAGATTTTTAGTCTTTAAGTTGTTTAATGAATTACTTAGACCAAGGCCTGCTGGTATTGCTAGTAGAATATACATAAATGCAAAGTGTTTTTGCAAAGGTGCTCCTGCACTTTGAAGGATAAATGGAATTAATAAGAATATAAGAACAAAAGAGAAAACCTTTCTATTATTTTTGTATAAACTGAATAGCCCTATAATAGCAAATATTACTAAAACCGGGTCTGTAACTAGTGGAAGTTTATAGTTGTTGTAGTTTTTTAAGTTAAATAAGTTATCAAAAAATGAGTTTTCTTGTCCTCCAAGACCACCATATAACTCTTGGGTTGCATTAAGATGAACTAGCCTACTAAAATAAACATCTACAATTCCTTTCTGATTATATAGAATGTAATTGAAGGATAAAAATGGAAAAGCAAATAGAATTAGTATTGCTAAGAATAAAAGGCAGTTTTTGACTGTTAAGAATTTATGTCCTTTAGAAAGACCACTATATAAGGCATATACTCCAAATGAAATTATAAAGAACGGGGCATTATATTTTGTTAATAATGCTAAACCAAAGAAAATTGAAAATACTAAAAGAAGTCGATATGATGGTTTTTCCATAAACAACATTCCAAAATATATTCCTGAAAAAATAAAGAAAAATACAACCAAACTTTGTTCTGTAAATGTCATTCTTATCAAAAAACTAGAAAATGTTACAAACAACGCTACAAAAAAAGACTGTTTTTTATTTTTTAATAATTGATTAGAAATTAAGTAAGCCAGAGGAATAAGTAGAGTTCCTGCAATCATAGGCCAAAATCTTGCTGCGAATGTAGAATAACCAAATACATTGTAAGCGAGATCCGTCAAATAAAAGAATAATGGAGGATTTGAATGTGTTGATATTATTTTTGCCCCAATTATTCCAGCGCTCTGGGATGCATATACCATATCATCTGCTAAAACATCTAAATTTATAGCTCCAATAAACCTCAAAATTAGCCCTATAAAAGTTAGGTAAAGGGTATATCTCGCGTATTTCGCTTCTTCTGAAAGAAACAAAAGTTTAATTCTTTTCTTTAAAGCATGAATTTTGCCCATATATTCTGGAAATTAAGTTCATTTAAATAGTTATTTTATCCTCACCTAGAATGGTTAAAGAAAAATCAAGAAACGAGTTTGCAAAGTTCTTTAGTTCAAATGATTATATAAAACTTAAAAACCAATTGTTCAATTATAAATTTAGAAAATATATGCTAGCCACTGCTTATAAAAAACATTCGGGCCAAAAAGAAAAGATAATACTTGATGTTGGATGCGGCATTTCTCCAGTTTCTCCAGATTATCATAAAACAGTTTTTATTGATTCTGATAAAAATGCAATGAAATTACTAAAAAGTTCTGGAAAAAAGACTTTATTAGGAGATGTAGAAAAGATTCCGGTAAGAACTGGGTATGCTAATGCTCTGTTTTCCTCAGAAGTTCTTGAACACGTTCCAAATTATAAGAAAGGAATAAAGGAATTTTATAGGGTTCTGAAAAAAGATGGACTATTATTTATTACTGTTCCAACCCATATGAAATATTGGGCTTTTGACGACGATTATGTTGGTCATTTAAGGAGATTTGACCCTTATAAATTGGCAAATGAAATTAGACATGAAGGCTTTGATATATTAGAAAATAAACCAATTGGAAGTTTAATAGAAAGGGAATTGACTAAGCTTTTAGTTAGAAAAGCTATGAAGGGGGATAATCAGAAGATAGGAAGAATAAAAATGAAAGCATTTGGTGCTATAAACAAAGTACTCTTTGGATTAATATGGACAGCTCACATATTAAACAATCATAAAAATTCAAGCATTGTAATGATTGTGGCTAGAAAGAAATAAATTATTTCTTGAAATTATTTAGGTCGTATTTCGGATAAGATCTAATTTTATACTTTGTAAGCATATATTTCAATAACTCTCTTAGAATTTTAAGGCCATAACTTATTACTTTAACATTGCATTTCTCGTCTCCGTAAAATGTAGGAATGACTATTTCTCTTATTTTCTTCTTAGATCTAACGAATTGCATTATTATTTCTGAGTCAAAATGAAATCCATCAGAATCTAGATTAAGAGGAATTTTTTTGAGAGCTTGTAATGAGTAAGCTCTAAAACCTGAGTGGAACTCAGTTAATCTTGTTCTTAGAACAGTATTCTCTATTGTTGTTAGGAAAATATTTCCTAAATATTTGTATATTGGCATTCCTCCTTTTATAGGGTGTCCAGCCATTCTTGAGCCGAATACAAAATCAGCATTATTTTCTTCTATTGGTTTTATTAATTTCATAATATACTCTGGAGGATATTGGGCATCTCCGTGAATCATTACTACAATATCATATCCTTTCTTCATTGCGTAATTGTATCCCCACTTTTGGTTTCCACCGTATCCTTTATTCTTTTGGTGTTTTATTATAGTCAAGTTCTTTTTTTTGTTTCTTAGTTTATATTCATTGGCTACAATTGAAGTAAAATCCTTTGATGAGTCATCTGCTATAACTACTTCTGAACATCTTTTCCAGACTTCTGAAGGCATTCTATCTAAAAGAGATTTTATAGTGGCTTCTGCATTGTATGCAACAACTAAAACCATTAATTTTTTCTTGACCATAAAATTAGAAATTTTGAGCCTATAAAAAACCTGTTATAATCTTTAAATATGGTAATTGTGCATCAATTCCATGAAATATGTCATAATCGGTTCTGGGGTAATTGGTTCTGCTATCGCTAGAGAACTTGTAAGCAGAAAAATTGGAGACGTATTAGTCTTGGATAAAGAATCACTTCCTGCACAACACACCTCTGGAAGAAATTCTGGAGTAATCCACTCCGGGTTAAATCAGAAACCTGGGAGTCTAAAGGCTAGATTATGTCTGCAAGGCAGTAGCATGCTTAGACGCTATTGTCGCGAAAATGGTGTACCTATAGAAGAGTGCGGAACAATATTGGTTGCTAACGATAATGATGAAAGAAGAAGACTTAGAGAATTAGAGAGTTCTGCTGTTGCTTGTGGAGTTCCAGGTGTAAGAATAATATCTAAGGATGAGCTAAAAGAGCGCGAGCCCTTTGCTCGTGGTCTCGAAGGACTATTTTCTCCAACAGGGGCGATTGTTGCCAGCAGTAAACTTGTTTATGCTTTAATGAGGGATGCTGAGTATAATGGAGCCGCATACCAATTTGATACAGAAGTTACTAGAATAGGTGAAAAAGAAATTGACACCTCAAAAGGAAAAATATGTTTTGACTTTTTGATTAATTGCGGAGGGTTACATGCAGATAACTTAGCACATACCGCGGGTTTAGGGAGGGGTTACTCAGTAATACCTTTTAGAGGGGATTATAGAGAAGTTGAAGCCAAGGTTAATGGCATGATTTACCACGTACCAGATCTTAGATTTCCATTTTTAGGAGTACACCTGACTAAGACAGTTGATCAAAAAGTTATAGCTGGACCTACTGCCACACTATCCCTTGCAGGAAGGGAGGGTTATGCTAGAGGATTTAAAAGTAGATTCTTTTTAGAAACTGCAAATTCGCTTGGATTTTGGATGTGGGCTGCTAGAACTCTTTCTAGCGGATCTCAACTAAGACAAGTAGTGCATAATCTGAAAATCTCGAGAGACGAAGAAGCTTTTTTGGCAGATGTAGCTCAAATTTACACTGGAGAGGTTCAACTAAAAGATAATTATAGATCTGGAATTCGCCCGCAAATAGTTAACCGAGGTGGTAGGCTTGTAGAGGATTTCCTAATTGATAGATCTGACTGTCAGTTACACATCCTAAATGCAGTCTCTCCTGGTTTTACTGCAAGCCTTGCATTTGCCAAATATGTTGTTGACAACTACGCCACCAGATAATTTTTAAATTGCAGATTAACAAAAATATAATGGTACTAGTGAAGATCTTAGGCTTAATTGATTTTATTGCAGCCATCATTTTTCTATGCATGATATTTTCTCTTGACTTACCATTACAATTGCTGCTTGTAACAGGAGGACTATTATTTATGAAAAGTTTATTTATATTGAAAGGTGACTTCTTAAGCGCTATAGATTTAGTAGCTTCTATAACTCTTTTTGTAGGTATTTTCTTTATGCCCTGGGCTTTTTTACTTTGGATATTAAGCCTTTTCCTTATGTCTAAGGGAGCGGCTAGTTTTCTATAATTTATAAGATAAGAGTTCTTAATTTTCTAATAGCAAAGAACTCTCTGGAATCTAAAACGTCATGTCTAACCATCCAAACTAAATCTAGTAGTGAATGGAATATCATTCCTATGAAAATGAAATAGAATGGTGAGAAAAATAGAGCGATTACACCAATAAGGAGATGGGCTTCTATCGTATGAAAAAAGTGAAAGTCTCCTTTTTCACACATACCTAAATCTGATTTTTGTTCTAATATTTGGTCTCTTCTTTCATATCCGTGATTTAATGCTTCTATAGGGTTCCATTTTTTATGCACAAAAGCAGAATAAAGATAATGGTCGAAATCTGTGAATACAGATGCAAACCAAATAAGAAAAACAGAAATATAACTGGTTTCTGGAGAGATGAGTTTAAAGATTATACAAAATACTATTCCGAATAATATGTGCCAGCGTGGAAGCATTTATTTTTCACCTATCTTTCTGATTATATCAGCAAAGGCTGGGCGTGTTATTAATATTCCTACGCTTACTCCAACAATAGTAGTTAAAGCGAATCCCTTAAGCATTCCTGCACCTGTCCAGAATAATGGCAACATAGATGCAACATTTGTTGCGAAAGATCCTAAGATAATAAAGAATGCAAGTTTTATTCCTTCTCTAAAATTAGATTGTTCATTCTTTTTTGAAGCATCAAGCAATATTATCTGGTCTCCGACTCCTGTTCCTATTCCTGCAATTATTCCTGCAATACCAGGGGCATCTAAATTCCAGCCCAATAATGATGCTATTCCTAAAGTAATAAAGGCTTCTGAAAACATAGTTAATATAACTGATAAAGAAAGATTGACTTTTCTATATCTAACAAATATTATAATTGAAACTAGTAAGAAAACGGCTATTCCTAATAAGATTAAACTCTTTGTGAATTCCTTACCTAATGCAGGTGAGATTGTATCTATTTTTATAATTTCTAATTTGTAAGGTAGACTTCCTGTAATTAAAATTGTTTGAAGCTTATGCATTTGGATTCTTGCATCTGCAACTGCTAGATCTGAAGTAGTTCCAGTACCTGAACCTTGAATAGAAATCTGAGTCGTTACTTGACCTTTAAGGCCTGAACTAATTCTTAACTGATCAACTATTTCTCCATCTAAAATAAGAGTCAAATTTTCTGTAAGATATTGGCCGCCTGATGACGAGTCTAGAGGTATTGATCTTGTTATATCTGCATGGCGTTGTGCAGCTTCTGCACTCAAAGTTATAGTGAAACTGAATCTACTTGCATATGTGCCATCACCCAATGGTTCTGCAGCATATACTGCTGATTGAGTTGCATCATTTCTAAATACATGAGTTATGTCTTCGTTTCCTCCGGTAAAGGCAGTCACATTACCTATTTTTGCTTCAAACTTTCCTTGTTCAGATATTAATGAACGAAGATTCTCTGGAGTAGCTCCTGCAACTTCTATTAAAAGATATCTTGCCCCTCCTAAATCGCTGACAGGTCTTACAATTATATCTCTAAGACCGAAAACATTAAGTCTCTGGCTTGTTATATCTGCTAAGTCTTGTAATTCTTCTTGGTTTAATGTAACGTTTTGTGCAGATATAATTGCTCTAGCACCTCCGCTTAAATCTAAGCCAGTCTTAATTTTAGATCTGGGCAAATTATCTACTGTAATGTAAGATATATTTTCGTCTAAAAATATGAAAGAGTCTTTATCTGTAATTATAGAAATTCTTTTATCTTCAGAACCATTCAGTAGTTTTTCAGATGCTATAGAATAATCTTCTAAAGAGTTTATTTTTTGAGAATTTATTTCTCTAATTATCATTCCAGGTCTTAGTCCTGATTCAAAAGCTTTTGATTCCGTATCTAAATTTTTGACCTCAATCCCACTCTTAAGAGTTGGAGATATCATTAACAAGGATAGGATTAACATAATTATCAATACCCAAATACGAAATGTAAGTTTCATTTTTTACGCTCCTCATACCACTTTAGGACAGCTGCATTAAACAACCATGTGTTGATTATATCAGCACATAATCCGAAACTAAGAATTAAGAATATTTGTCTGAATGAATCTGGTAAACCAGTTACTAAGAAGAATGCAGGAAGAAGAGCAATTAGAGCTGTACCTGTAATGAAAATACCTGTCTTGAATGCCCCAAATATTCTTTGATTGACTGTACCCTCTCTTCTTTTCAAAACACGGCTTGTCAATAATATGTCTGTGTCTACACTATAACCCATAAGCATTAGAAACGCTGCAATTCCTGCCGCAGATAATTTAATTCCCAAGGCATCTACTAATGCTAAAGGCATTATTATATTCCCTAAAACCGCTACAACTATTGCTGCACTACGAATAAGCTGTCTAAATAGGAAGAAAACAACTATGCTTATCAAAACAAAAGAAATAATTATTGCAATTATTAGTTGTTTATAGAAATTAGCGCTTAAACTTGAACCTGTGAATTCTATGCTGGAATTGTTTGCAGTTAATTCAAATCCTAAAAATTCTTCTACGGCAGATTTTAACTCCTCTGGTTGAGATGTTGTATCTATAATTAGAGCTACTAATCTTCCTGAAGTTAGATCTCTAATTTCCCTAATGCTTAAATCTGAAAATTCCTTTTCTAAAAAGGCCCTAAGATCTTCTATAGGGACATCTACATTGTTTAATGTTAAAGTTGTTCCACCTGCTAAAGTAGAATCTTTGTAAATAAATTCTCCATTCTTAGAATAAAACACCCCAAGATAAACTAAAGAAATAACTAATAGAATTACAGGTATAAAAAAGAGTAATTTGTACCTCTTTTCATACCAAGCTTCGAATTTACTCGTAGTATTTAATTGTTGGGTATTTTCCATTTTTTGAATGCGCCGACTGGGGATCGAACCCAGATCATCTGCGTGGAAGGCAGACGCACTAACCATTATGCTATCGGCGCTTTATATTCTTTCATCTGGGAGTGTTTTAAAGCTTATGTTTACTAAAATAATTATGAAAAAACAACAGATTATCTGGAATAGCTTATATAAGGAGGGATTGACTTGGAAAAAGAATAGTAAGATAGATCAAGATATAAGAAATAAGTCCGTTTTAGAGCTAGGTGTTGGGAATGGAAAAACTTTGAAAGCGATATTGAATAAAAATCCAAAACAAGTTGTTGCTATAGATATTTCGAAAGAAGCAATAAATTCAATTAAATTTAGAAAAAAGAATTTATCCTTAATAACAAAGGATTTTCTTAAGTTCAATACTAAAGATAAATTTGATATGGTATTTAGCCATTATTTTCTAAATAATTTTGAAGAAAAAGAAAGAAAAGAAGCAGTAAGAAGAATAAAATTACTTCTTAATAAAAATGGAATAATTTTATTTGAGGATTTTATGGTTGGAGACTTAAGACATAAAGGGGCGGAAATAGAAGAAAACACTATTGAAAAGCAAAATGGAATTATCTGTCATTTTTTTACAAAAAATGAAATAGAGAAATTATTTGAAGGAATGGGTGTGGAGAGTAATGAAAAAATATTCAATCCAGTTAGAGGCAATAAATCTGTTAGAAGGAAAATTATCAAAGCGAAAATAACAAAATTGTAACGCACCCGGTAGGTCCTCGTAGTGTAAAACACCACGGGAACTCCAACTTTGCAGTTGAAGTATTTGAAAATCCTATCAATTAACGCACCCGGTAGGTCCTCGTAGTGTAAAACACCACGGGAACTCCAACTTTGCAGTTGAAGTATTTGAAAATCCTATCAATTAACGCACCCGGTAGGATTTGAACCTACGACCTACGCCTTAGGAGGGAGTTGCTCTATCCAGGCTGAGCTACGGGTGCAAAAATGCGGGAGGGAGGATTCGAACCTCCGAAGGCACTAAGCACAACAGCTCTTGAGGCTGTCCCGTTTGACCGCTCCGGAACCCCCGCTTAAAGAAATGGTGAGTAGTAAGCTTTATAAATCTGATATTTAGAGAGATTGTGAAGACGGCCATAGTGCTGGGGAAACACCTGTTCTCATTCCGAACACAGAAGTTAAGCCCTTCACGTCCGCTTGTTGTAGTCTCCGTCAAGAGGCGAACCAAGGATGCTGTCTTCGTTTTCTTTTTTATTATAAAGAATATATCCCTCTAATTCTTAGTAGCTTCGTGATTAATTTCAAATGAATCCATTTTTCTCAATAAGTTTAATTACAACTTTCTTAATCCTTAGAAGTTGGGCCTATTTTGGATATAGGGCTAATGATTATTTTGACAAGAAAGAAGATCCTAACACTTTAATTGTGTGGCTTAGAATAAAGACAGGATTTGCGTGGCTTTTGATACACTTTGGAGTTTTAATTTTCTTTATGGCTGCTCTGCTAATTTATTTTAACGGGTTAACCTGGATTAATAGAGTAGTTTTAGGAATTAGTTTAAGCATAATTCTTGATCAGATATTTCCTTTGATAGGTAAGTGGTATTATTTTGGTAAAAAAATGTTTTTTGTATCTATTTTATTACATATAATAACTATAATACTAGCAATTAGATTCGGTTAATCAGGCTTTCTTGAACTTCGATACTTCTTCAAGAACATCTGCATGTCCTAGAATAGCTGCTCTGCAGCAGTATCTCTCTAAACCTAAATCTGTCAAAACCTTACCAGCTTCTTCTCCGGTGCTAGTTCTCTTTTTGTATTCTTCCCACATCTGACCGATAGGCTTACCACATCCAAAACATCTTACTGGAATTATCATACCAATACTGTTATTTGACCATTTTTAAACGTTACTACAATAAGATAATGCAAAGTTTATTATATTAGAAACAAAGATTTTGTATATGGCTCAAGGTCTAATCACCCTCAAGGAAGTTACTAAATATTACTACATGGGAGACTCGATTGTAAAGGCTGTTGACGGCATAAGCATCAAGATACAAAAAGGGGACTTTGTTGCAATAATGGGTCCCTCTGGGAGTGGAAAATCAACAGCCATGAACTTGGTCGGTTCTCTTGATTTGGCGACTGAGGGAAAAATAATGCTTGAAGGGGAAGATATCAGGAAATTTAGCGAATCAGAACTTGCTAAACTAAGAGGAAAGAAGATTGGATTTATTTTCCAAAGCTTTAATTTAATACCTAACTTAACTGCCCTTGAGAATGTTATGCTTCCAATGCTTTTTCAGAATATAGAAAAAGAAGAAAGGATAAAAAGGGGCAAAAATCTTCTAAAGATTGTCGAGCTTGGGGAAAGAATGAATCATTATCCGGCCGAATTAAGTGGAGGACAGCAGCAAAGAGTTGCTATTGCAAGAGCCTTGGCAAATGACCCTGAAATAATACTTGCAGATGAACCCACTGGAAATTTAGATACTAAAACTGGAGAGAATGTTATGAATCTCCTCGTAGAATTGAATAATAAAGGCAAGACAATAATCCTCATAACCCACTCTCATGAAGTTGCCACAAAACATGCAAAAAAAATATACTGGCTCAAAGACGGCAAAGTTGAGAAAGTTACAACAAAGAAAGGAATCTCGCACACAAGTAAAAAGTAGTCGCTGGTTGGTAGTTCAAGAAACGGGCAAGACTTATAAACCATAATTGTGCAAGCAAAACATGAATAAGGCATATATTTTATTAGCAATTGGATTAATTTTATTTGCAGGAACAGCATATGCAATTTCTGTAGATTCTGTAATGGTTGACGAGGTGGCTCCCGGACAAGAAGGAATAATAAGAATTAATGTAGAAAACGATGGTAATGATAATATTGAATCTTTATCCATTAGGATTAACTTTCCTAACTCTAACATAATCCCTGTTGGGCGCTCAGAAGAATTTTTGAGTACCCTAGAAGAAGACGAGGAAGAATCTTTTATTTTCAGATTTAAAGTTTCAAACGTTTTATCTGCTGGAACATATTTAATAGAATATGATTTATCTTATGAACAGGATAACTCTGATATAGAACAAAGTGGAAACATAGGAATTGTAGTATCTGCTGAGCCAGAAATAGAGATTTCTGCAAATACTCAAAACTCTGTAGTTGGAATACCTGGAGAACTACAGATAAGAATAATAAACAAAGGTCTTGCGGATGCAAGATTTGTTAACTTGAAGATTGAGAGTAAAGATTTAATTTTCTTATCTGAAAATTCGGAGTATATTGGAACAATAGACTCTGATGACTTCGAAACAAGTTCTTTTGAGGTTATTTATTCAAATAAATTTCCTTCGATTAATGTAAGAATTACTTACAAAGATTTCAACAATGAAGAACAAGAAATAATAAAAACTGCTTCGCTAAGAGCATATACCAATAAGGAAGCTGTAGAGAAAGGTATTTTAACAAAAAATAATGCCTCTAGATATGTCCGGGTTATTATACTGTTTTTCTTTTTATGGATTATATATAGATTCATTAAAAAAAGACGCAAGAAAAGAGATTGACTTCTTTGGGAGAAGTAAATGTTCTTAGATTATATTCATATTGCTTTCAAGAATTTAAGAAGAAGGGGAATAAGGAGTTGGTTGACATTGCTAGGAATATTCATAGGTATTGCAACGGTAGTTTCATTGATAAGCCTAGGAGGGGGATTAAGACAGGCTATAGTTTCACAATTTGGAATCAGCTCTACCGAGGTTATACAAGTTCAAGCAGGAGGTCTTAATTCTTTTGGGCCGCCTGGGACAAGCGTAACTAACCCTTTAACTGAAGGTGATGTTGATGCTATTGAAAGATTAGGATATGTAGAAGCGGCAATTCCTAGACAGATAGTCACAGTCAAAGTAGAATACAACGACTTTTTAGAAATAGGAACTGCTACAAATATAGTGGATGGAAAAAACAGAGATTTATTATATGAAATATTAGATATAGAAACAGTAGAGGGAAAATTACTTGATGAAGGAGATAATGGAAAGGTAGTGCTTGGAAATAACTTTTATTTTGAAGATAAAAACAGTTTTAAAAAAGAGATCAGAGTAGGCAATAGTATAATAATAAATGAAAGAAAATTTAAAGTAAATGGAATATTAAAGAAAAAGGGTAGTTTTATTTTTGACCAAATAATTATTCTAAATGACAATGATCTTAGATCAATATCAGCTTATGGGGATAGTGTAGACTTAATAGCGGTTAAAGTAAAAAATAAGGAACTAGTTGCTTCTGCAGAAAAAGATATAGAAAACTTATTGAGAGATAGAAGAAAAGTTAAAGTTGGAGAAGAAGATTTCGAAGTTTCCACTCCTCAAGCCGCTCTTTCAACAGTAGATCAAGTTCTAACAGGAATACAAATCTTTGTAGTTATGATTGCTGCGATATCTATAGTAGTCGGGTCTCTTGGAATAGTTAACACAATGACTACATCTGTTCTGGAGAGAACTAAGGAGATAGGGATAATGAAAGCGATAGGTGCTAAAAATTCAGATATTTTCTATCAGTTCTTCATAGAGGCAGGTTTACTTGGACTTGTTGGAGGGACATTAGGGATATTATTTGGAATAGTTATAGGTTATTTCGGGACATTTTCTATAAACTCTTTTTTGGGAGCAGCTACGACTCCTGAAATAAGTTGGACATTGATAACATTCACATTTCTTGGGAGTTTTATCATAGGAGCGATATCTGGAATAATCCCTGCTATAAGAGCTGCTAATCAGAAACCTGTGGAGGCATTAAGAAGCTGATGATAAATAAAGAATTGATAAAGTATTCTCTAAAACATATCGTCCATAGAAAAGCAAGAAGTTTTCTTACAATATTCTCGATATTTGTAGGAATAGTTACCATATTCATATTTGTTAGTTTTGGACAAGGATTATTTGATTATGTTAATGATCTGCAGTCTAGCTCTGGTGCTGACAAAATAAGGATAATCCCTAAAGGCATAGGTGCTCCTGGATTAGATACTACATTCTCTTTGACTGAAGATGATATAGAATCTATTGAAAAAACTGCAGGAGTTTATGAAGCAACTGGGATGTACTCGAGAGCTGCAGAAGTCGTAAAGGGAAGAACTAAAAGATTTGTCTTTTTGGTAACTTATAACCCTGATGATTCTGGTTTAATAAAAGAAGTATTTACTATAGATATCGATTCTGGAAGAGATTTAAGGAATGGGGATGATGGAAAAGTTTTACTTGGACATAACTATAAGGTAGAAAATAAGATATTCTTGGAAGCTCTAACTTTGAATGATAATATAGAAGTTCAAGGTCAAAGATTGAAAATAATAGGTTTTTTTGATGAAGTAGGAAATCCGCAAGATGATTCTAATATTTATATAACAAATAATTATTTTGAAAAGTTATACCCTGGTAGTTCTGGAAAGTATAATCAGATTATTGCTAGAGTTGATGCTAGAAATATCCCTCAAATAATTGATAGGATTGAGGATAATTTGAGAAAATCTAGAGGTCTTGATGAAGGTAAAGAAGACTTTTTTGTTGCATCATTTGAAGAATTACTCGAACAGATTACTAGTGCATTAGATTATATTGTTTACTTTGTATTATTTATTGCGCTTATATCTGTCTTGGTATCTGCAGTAAATACAGCAAATACTACAATAACTTCCGTACTTGAAAGAATAAAAGAGATAGGAGTAATGAAGGCTATAGGTGCTAAAAATTCAGAAGTATTTGCTATATTTGTATTTGAATCAGGGTTCCTGGGATTTGTTGCTGGAGTTTTGGGTATAATTTTTGGGTTCTTAATCACTTATGCTACTGGGGCGTTTCTTGATGCATCAGGATGGGGTTTCTTGAGCCCCCATTATTCTTTAGAATTATTTTTAGGATGTATTCTCTTTGCTGCATTGACTGGAGCAGTATCTGGAATAATTCCAGCTTGGAGATCCTCTAAGATAAGACCTGTAAGAGCATTAAGATACGAATAAGAATTAACGATTAAATTTTTGCATCATTTGATGCTTTGCTTTTTTTCTTCTACGAACAAACCAATATAAAATTATGCAAATTAAGACAATCCAAAAGATTATTGTTCCATTGGATTTTGAGGAATTTTCTTTTGTGTTCTCAAAAGCATATTCACTAGATTCTATTTCTTTTATTATTTGTCTGCGCTCAGATATTTCGTCATTATACTCTAGTTCAACTAATATTTTTCCAGAACTTGGAACTGCATCAAAAGTTATAGTAGTATCTTCGTTAGAATCTAAATCTCCTAAGATTTTAACATTTCCACCTTCTACTGCAATAGTATCTTGTTTAGGAATTCTTACAGTCATTGCTTGAGCATTTTTTTTTCCAATGTTTACTATTCCGAGTGACATTTTTTTAGTTGAGAATGAATAACTGTCAAGAGTTACTATAAAGTCGGTTCTTACTTCTTCTACAGAAATATTAAAGTCATTTATCTTTGCTAGTTGAGACTCAGAATTTATCCAAGTTTTAAGACTTAACTTATGGTCTCCATCTAAAACTGTCGAATCAACTCTTACTTTGTAAGGAACAATCCAAAATGAGTTGAAATCTCTTTGATATGTTCCTCCTTGTATAAATTGAATCTTGCTATAACCTGGATCTAGAGTAAAAGGATAATTTTCCAAAAACTCCAGACTTATCCTACCACATTCAGGATTTTCTGTTCCAGATATTTGGAATACTAGCTTTACAGCTTCTCCAGGAATAGCCTCTACAGGATCTTGATTAATAAGTATTGGATTCAAACTGCATAATGCGGAAGAGAATTGGATAAAAAACAAGCTAACAACTATTATCATCAAAACCTTTTTCATAATCTTATTTATTATCTATAGCTTATAAATGTTACAGAAAAAATAAACTTAACCTCATAAAAATTTATAAAGAGATAATTATTGAGTGAGAGATAAAGAGGAAAAATGGTGAGTAAATGTGTTTATTGCAGATCTGAAATTACTGATGGCAGGGCTGTTGATGTTTGCACTCCTTGTGGTCACGGAATCTGGGGCAAGAAAATGTTCGAAGCTATAATAAGTAATATGGGTTCCGCTCGAGATAAAGGGGACCTTTATCAGGGAAGTGTAACCTCTAATAAAGCCCTATAATTCTTACGTAAGCTTTTTAAAGGTCTCTCATCAGGTATTTCTATGTTAACTAATAAGAATATCAGAGCTCGCGGAAAAATATCATTTACAAAATATTTTCAGCAGTTTAACGAAGGAGATAGCGTAGCTATTGTTAGAGATTTAGCTGTTCAAAGTCCCGGATTTCCTAAAAGGATGCAAGGTAGAACAGGAATTGTAATTGGTAAGAGAGGGGAATCTTACGTTGTTTCAATAAAGGACTTTACAAAACCCAAAACTTACATTGTTAAACCAGTACATTTAAAGAAAATTGAGGTAACCAATAAATGATATTGAAAATGACTCCTGTACATTTGGGAGATGTAAAAGAATTAGCCGGAGATTTAGAATCAAAGCCTGAATTAAGAGATTATTTGAAAGAATTTTCTAAATTAGATAAAAAGAAAGCAGATGCTCTTTTAGAATCTTTAAGAGGACTTGGAAATTTGAAGATGAAAGAAGATTTGATTGTAAAAATAGTTGACTTACTTCCAAAAGATTCAGATTCCTTGATTAAAATACTGAATGATGTTTCACTTGATGAAAAAGAGATTAACGATATTTTAGCGGTGGTTAAGGAGTACTAAACATGATGAAGAAAGACGATTATGCTTTAGTATTAGATTATCTTGCAAACGGTTATCCTATGGCTGGAAATATGAGACCAGTTGTTCAAGCAATAGGAACTCAACACCTTGCATTACTTGAATTAGCGCCTGTTAGAGGAGCACAAATTTCAGTTAAAGAAAAGGTTTATATAGGTCCGGAAAAGAGAGACAAGATATATTACATTATCGGTAGATTACGTATCGATAAGTTAACAGAAAGCGCTAAGATCCAATTACAAGAGTTCATTGAAACTTATGTTGGGGAGCATGAACAAGAATTTGTAAAATTCTTTAATTCTGCTCAAGCAATCAACACAAGACTTCACCAACTTGAACTTCTTCCTGGATTTGGTCGCAAACACACACAAGAATTGCTTAATGTCAGAAGCGAAAAAACTTTTGAGTCTTTCGATGAGATAAGACAAAGAGTGAAAAGCGCTCCTGATCCTAAGAAAGCTATAGAAAAAAGAATTCTTGAAGAGTTAACTGAAAACCCAAGACAAAGGTTATTCGTAATGTAAACAAATGGCAGAAGAAAAAATAACAAAAGAAGCACCGAAGAAAGAACCTAAGTTGGACTATAAGTTGAAACAGCAGAAAGAAGAAGAATTTTTAGAGTCGCTTGTTAGAATCCATGGAAAAGATATTCCTGGAAACAAAAAGATATACACTGGATTGACTTACATAAAGGGGATATCTTGGTCAATTTCAAATGCTATATGCAAGCTATTGAAATTGAATAAAAGTACAAAGATTTCTGAACTTTCCAAGAAACAGATTGATGAAATAGAGTTATTCTTGCAGAAGCCAAACTTCTACGAATACATGAAAAACAGACAAAGAGATTATGATACCGGGGAATCTAAGCATTTATTCACAAACGAACTTGATATGGTAAAGGACTTTGACATAAAGAGAATGAGGCAAATAAAAAGTTACAAAGGTATGCGTCATGCTCTTAAACAACCAGTTAGAGGGCAGAGAACAAGAAGCCACTTTAGAACAACTGGTGTATCTGTGGGGGTAAAGAAGAAAGCCAAATGATCCGTAAAAAAAATAAGTTCTCTTGGCCAAGAAAGCTTTACGATAAGACTAGAATAAGTGACGAAAATAAACTTGTTGAAGAATATGGTTTGAAAAATAAAAGAGAAATATGGAAAGCTGAAGCTAAAATTAAATATTTCAGAGACAGAGCTAAGTTTTTAATTACAGAATCAACTCAGGAACAAGAGCAATTCTTTGCTAAGCTTAGAAGCATTGGATTAAGCGTTAAAACTGTTGCAGATGTACTTGCATTAAACAAAGAAGATTTGCTTAAGAGAAGACTTGCTACTGTTGTTTGGAAGAAAGGATTAGCTAATACTGCGAGACAAGCAAGACAATTCATAGTTCACAAACAAGTTTTTGTTGAAGGAAAAGCAGTTGACGTTCCCTCGTATATTGTTCCAACAGAGCTTGAATCAAACATTACATTAAAAGCTAAATCTATCAAAGTAGCTAAGGAGAAAACAGAATGAAGAAAAATGTTGAAACAAAAGAGGTAAAGGGACAAAAAATGGAAGAAGTTAAAGAAATTGAAAACACTGAAGAAGCTCAAGAAGAAACTGATGTTGTTGAAACAAAAGAGAAGGAAGAAAAAGTTGAAGTTGTTCCTGGCATAGCTTACGTATTTGGAAGTTATAACAATACAATTGTACATATTACAGACTTATCCGGAAGCACAATTACAAGAATAAGTGGTGGAATGGTTACAAAACACTCTCGTCTTAAGGCTAACCCTACAACTGCTATGTTCGTTGCTAAAAGAGCTGCAGAATTCGCTCGTGACGCTGGAATAAATGCTTTGTACATAAGAACACGTGGAAAGACGAATTCTCCTGGAATTGGTCCTGGTGCACATGCCGCAGTTAAAACATTAAGCAAGGAAGGATTCAAGATACTTGGAGTCCTAGATACTCATAGAGTTCCTAGAGGCGGACCTAAGAAGAAAGGAGGTAAGAGAGGAAGAAGGGTTTAATGCATAATTTAAAAAGCCAACTTTCAAATAAATAACATGGAAATCGTTTCAAAAACACCCGAAAGAATAATCATTAGAACGGATATGAATTATTCAATACTTAATGCTATTAGAAGAAGCGTTGAAGAAGTTCCTACTCTTGCTATTGATGAAGTTGAAATATTCAAGAATGACTCTGCGTTATATGATGAAGTTCTGGCTCATAGAATAGGTCTTGTTCCGATAAAGAATGATGGAAAAGTAACCTCAAAGACAACAGGATCTTTATCTTTGAAAAAGACAGGTCCTTGCACAGTTTATTCAGGAGATTTCAAGGGAGATTTGAAAGTTGTTTACAATTCAATTCCATTGACGATATTGGAGAAGGATCAAGAAATAGAAATTGTTGCTCACGCTAGTGTTGCATCTGGAATAGAACACACAAAGCATGTTCCTGGATTAATATACTACAGAAACTTGTTTGAAGTAAAAACAGGTAATGTAAAAATAGATTCAATTGTTCAAGAACGCTCTGGGGCAATAAAAAATGAGAAGAAAGGAAATAAGTGGATTTGCGATCTTAATGATAACCAAGTTGATGAAATAAAGAAAATAGACAAGGACTCAATTTCCGATAGCAAAGAATTTATTTTATTTATAGAATCATTCGGAATGATTGAGGCTGATAAAATATGGACGCGAGCAATTGAAACATTACAGGAAAATTTAGAAGCTTTTGAAAAATCTTTGAAGTAAAATGATAAGCAACACATCTATATCGAAAAGAATTCCAAGAAAAATGGACTCATATATAGTTGATACTATTTTTGCTGCCAAGAAATCAAAGAAATGGAATAAAGTTGCACAAATTGTTTCTGGCGGGAGAAGAAGATATTCAAACATTAACATAACTAGAATAGAAAAAGAAGCAAATGATGGAGATGTTATAGTTGTTCCAGGCAAGGTTCTAGGAAATGGAAATATAACTAAAAAAATAAAAATTTGCGCATTATATTTTTCAGAATCAGCCCATCAGAAAATAAAACAAGGAAAAGCTGAAGCAATAAAACTAGTTGATGAAATAAAGAAAAATCCAGAAGCACAAGGAGTGAAAATATTAATATGAATAGGATAGTAATTGATGGAAACAACGCAATTTTGGGAAGACTTGCTAGTTTCGCAGCTAAGCAAGCATTGCTTGGAAAAGAAGTTTCAGTAGTTAATTGCGAAAAAGTAGTTGTATCCGGAAGTAGAAAAATAATAGTTGCAAAATATCATTCATTAAGAACTAAAGGTGGATCTTCGTTGAAAGGACCTAAATTTCCTTCAGTACCATATATGATTGTAAAAAGGACCATAAGAGGAATGCTTTCTCACAAACAAGGAAGAGGGGCAGATGCTTTTGATAAAATAAGATGTTATGACGGAGTCCCTAAGGAACTTTTAGAATCTAAAAAAGAAATTGTTGCTCAATCAACAGGAATGATTTCATTGACTTTAGCAGAAATAAGCGAGGAATTAAGATGAAAGCATTAATTAGAACGGCTGGAAAGAGAAAAACATCAGTGGCTAAAATAAAGTTAACGGAAGGGAATGGAAAAGTCCATTATAACAATGGAATAATAGAAAACATGAAAATGTTTCACAAACTTTCACTGCTTGAACCAATAAGAATGTATGAATCTACAGTTGGTAAGATGCCTTATGACATTTATTTGAAGGTTGTTGGTGGTGGAAAGGAGTCTCAGATTCAAGCAGCAAGACTTGCAATTGCAAAATCTTTAGTTGCCGTTTCAAAAAGCTCTGAACTAAAAGAAGCTTATTTGAAATATGATAGACATATGCTTGTTGCTGATGTAAGAAGAAAAGAACAAAGAAAGCCTGGAGACTCAAAAGCTAGAGCTAAGAGGCAGAAGTCTTATCGTTAAAAATATGGTTAAAAAACAAAAAAATAAAGAGATGAAAGCTAAATCAGTTAGATTTAGCCAAAGAAAAGAAAGTTGGATGAGAATTATTGTTCTAATTGTTACTGGAATAATATTAGTATTATGGAGATATTTGATTGGCGCTTTCATAATAATTAACTTTGTTTATTCCATATTTTCAGGTAAAAGGCTTAGAGAATTAGCTGAATTAAGCGAAATATGGAACACTCAATGGTATCTATTCCAGAAGTATATGACTTTCGTGACAAATACAAGGCCATTTCCATTTACATCTCTTGCAAAGAACATCAGTAAATACGAGTAATCTTCCTTACAAAACCTTTTAAACAGGAGGTATATTTTATCTTGGAGATGGTGATGGACGCTTTAGGTAAATTACACACAGAATTGAAACTTAGAGGATTTTCTCCTTTGACAGTTAGAAATTACTCATTCTTTGTGGACAAATTTCTGAAACAAACTAATAAGCCAGTAGAACAGCTTAATCAAGAAGATGTAAGGACCTATTTAGCTGCAATGTTTGACGATAAAAGCAAAAATACAATTATGCTTGCTGCAGCTGCTCTAAAATTCTTTTTTGTGGAGATATTAAAGAAGGAAGTAGGAGAAATTAAAATGCCAAAGAAAGATAAGAAACTTCCGGAAGTTTTGACAAGAGATGAAGTATCAAAATTATTAAAATCTGCTGAAACTCGTAAGTCTAGATTGATTATTTCCCTTCTCTACTCTTCAGGCTTACGTGTATCTGAATTAGTTAATCTAAAACCTCAAGATTTGAATTTTGCTGAAAATACTGGATGGGTAAGAGGAGGTAAAGGAAGTAAAGATAGGATGTTTACTGTATCTCCAGGTCTAGCTAATGAATTACATGAATATTTGAAGAAAAGAAATGGAGCAAAATATCTTTTCTCTCAAGATGAACCTTTAACAACAAGAAACGTTCAGAAAATTGTTAAACACCTACGCCACAGAGCAGACATCCAGAAAAAAATTACTCCACACACATTAAGACACAGCTTTGCAACTCATTTGCTTGAGTCAGGAACAGATATCAGAATGATTCAGGCATTACTTGGACATAGTTCTCTGAATACAACCCAACTTTATACTCACATTTCAAGTGAACAGATAAAAAAAATACAAAATCCTCTTGATAGTCTGATGAACAATAAGATACAATAATTAAGTTTATAATGCGATTTATTCTCGGTAAAATATGGAAACTACTGTGATTATTACTTCATTTAAAGAACCTAAAACTATAGGCAGGGCCATTGAAGCATTTCAGAAACAAAAAACTAAAAAGAAATTTGATATTTTAGTTTCTGCTCCTGATAAAGAAACGCTAGATGTTGCTAAAAAGTACGACGTGAAAATATTCAAGGATCCTGGAAAGGGAAAAATGTTTGCTTTGAATATTTTATTCAAAAAGGTAAAATCTGATATATTAATACTTACAGATGGAGATGTTTATGTTAATGATAAGGCAATAGAAGAAATATTAAATTTATTTGAAAACCCGAATATTGGTTGTGTTACAGGGAGGCCTGTTCCAATAGAAAACAGAAAAACAAAGTATGGATATTGGGCTAATTTCCTATTTGATGCTGCTCACAAAATACGTCAAAAAGCATTCAAAAACAAGAAATTTATTGAATGCTCTGGATATTTATTTGCATTTAGAAAAGATCAGATAAAAAAAATACCTCTTGACGTTGCAGAAGACAGCATAATACCTTTCTTCTTTGCCCATAGAGGGTATTTAATTGGATACGCAAGTAAGGCAGAAGTTTACGTAAAAAATGTAAATAATTGGAAAGACTGGGTAAAACAAAAGATAAGGACAAGCAAAGCTCATGAAACTCTTGAAAAATATATCAACACTAGAAAAATAAGAAGAGTTAAAACTTTTTCAACTGAAAGCAAGGGAATATTTTCTCTTTTTGTATATCCCAGAACTCCAAAACAAGTATTGTGGAGTATTGAACTAGCATTTGCAAGATTGTACATGTGGGCACGCACATTCTGGGATACAAAAGCTAAATCAAAACATTACGGCGATAATTGGGAAAGAGTAGATTCTACGAAGTAATTAGCCGAAAAATCCTGTTATATAAACCGAACTTCTTAGCATTGCTTAAAGATTTAATCACAAACTAAAAGATTAAGCAAGAATTAGCCGAACTCATTTAGTGTGCTGGAAGTTTTAAGCGTTGATTGAATGTTTAATTATGTCCTAAATAAACTATTTTGTAAGAATCTGCATCTGAGGTATGAGGATCTACTCTTACTATGTCTCCAGGCACTAAATCTCTTAGGTTTACTTTTCCCTTAGGCAAGGTCACTAAACCTTCATCTCCGCGAGATTCTGAAGCTGCTGAAAATAAATCAGGTCTTCCATGAGGACGTTGCCCCAATAAATGATACCTGTTATCTCTTTTGTACCTTCCTATAAAGAAATCAGTCGTTGGTTCCCTATTATTTTCTCCTTTAACATGAGGTCTGCCTCTTACTTCATGATAGCCTCCATTTCCTTTGTCATCTAGTACCATACTCTAATGATTTTATCCATCTTTTTAAGGATTATTGTGATTTGATAAGATAAGTTCGTTTTAATGAGGTTTTAGGCACCGCCGAGTTCTCTTAATGTATCTTGTACGAACTATTGCTAAGAATTGCTTAAAATACCATCTAAATCTCTTTTTTCTACTTTAGCAGATCTTTTACATAATTCCCTTATAGCTTCAAACCCTTCAAAGTTAACACCTTTT
>Ga0194121_10000973_pt1 | contig 50007 bp, 66 predicted proteins | sample TA2MahCa50mmetaG_FD_148609 | JGI IMG/M metagenome (GOLD analysis project Ga0194121, IMG submission 148609) | Freshwater microbial communities from Lake Tanganyika, Tanzania - TA2015020 Mahale Deep Cast 50m | ecosystem: Environmental > Aquatic > Freshwater > Lake | place: Tanzania: Lake...
CTACGACGTTATGGTTTACATCTTTGGAACAATGATGTTTACAGTGTTCCTCCTTGGAATCATCGCATATTGGTTGCGTGTCCATGGCTGGTCATACAAAGATACCCGTGAGAGATGGGTTGATGAGTTAGACAGACACTTTGAAAGAGAAGGTGTAGGTCTGATACCAGACAACGGAAAATACTGGTAAATCCATTCTTTTCTTCTTTTCATTATTTTAGTTAGCTAGTTTTCAGGTGGCATAAAGTCGGTATCCTTTGACTCATCATATGCCTTTGTTGTAAACTCGGCCTTGTAGTGGTGTCCATCAACAAATGGCACACTGATGCCTTGTGGACTAGGAACATCATTTACCAAAATTCTTGTTTTTGATTCATCCATGTCCCTCATTGGAAATCCACCTTTGTGATATGTTGTCCATGTCCAAAGAAAATGACCCAGCTCAAAGGGAAACTCCTTTTCCCACTCTGCGTATATGACTCCATCATTTGAAAGAGTATAAAGTGAGTGCTTGCATCCATCATTGATTCCAATGTTTGCAGGAATCTCGGCCTTTTGTCCATCTACATAGAGCTCTAATGTAGCGGAAATTTTGTATGGTGTGTTTCTGTCATTTATGCAAACCTTTAGTGGATTGTCTATGTTTAACCACTGCTGAACTGCCATACTTCCAAGGCCAACAGCAATTGCAATTCCTGCAGTTATTGCCAAAAATCGAAGTGTCTGTTTTCGTTTTGCAGGATCTCCCATCCCGGGCCAAATCATAGCTAAACTCACTTCAAATTACTTAAAGTCGTTTCTGTACTAGTCAGGTTCTGATATTACTTCAAGCATATCAAACTGGTCTTGGTGATCTGCAAGGAAAAAGGTGATTTGATCAGAGTCGATTTCGACCCACTCTGATTCTCCCTTGTATGGGATATAGTCTTCGACAAATATGTTATCAGGACCAGAAAGCCTGACTAGAACTCGCTCCTTTTTTGAGTTTGGCGAAAATGGCAGTTTTAGGACTTTGCCGCGTCTTTCATCTTGGATATTAATGGTGTATTTCTGGCCACCAAAGTCTACTATTCCCTTGAAATAACTCTCATAGATATTGAGCTGTTTTATTTTAAAACAAAGAGCCATCTTTGTCTGATAAGACAAGTAGGGCAAAATATCATTTTTGCATAATAAATGAAAAAGAGGAGGTTTGTGGTTTTAGATTACTTGCCAGGGTCGTGTTGCAAAAGTAATCACATAGCCAACTGCAATTATTATTGATTGGTATGCAATGTTGGTATATGGGATTGGCTTGAGAATCGGGTCGCCTTCCACAACAACTGTCTGTCCTGGACCGAGTCCTGGACCTACATTCTGAACGTTAAGCTGAGTGTGGACATGGTAAACGCCGGGCTCAAGTGCTTTTGCAGAAATAGAGTATTGTACCACTCCGTTTCCTGGAAGATCAAAGACGTTTCCAGGTGGGTCTCTTGCTAAGATTTCCCATCTGTTACCGGCATTTGTTGACTCTGAGAATATTGAGATCCATGCTCTCATATCTCTTTCAACAAGGCTTACAAGAGTTCCTTGTACTGTCAAGGTCTCGCCGGTCTGCAGTGATTGTCTGTTGAATGTCTCATCTTCGATTCTTACGAAACGACTCTGTAGTTGTGCTTGTACTCCGTGTGCTTCAGCGGTCTGAATCATCTGGGCAATGTTTGGTCCAAATGTTCCTAGTGCCAAAACTACACCAAGTGCAACGACTAGTATTTTTTTATCGACCATAGTTATCCCGTTAATTATTCCATGAGGCAATCAAGTGCGATATATGTTTTGCCGTATCAGACGATAGCGATCAGACATGAATACTGCTTAGCATCAATGATTATCATTACCATGCCTAATTTGAGATATGAAATTAATCGATAATAATATGATATTTATTATAAAATTTTAATAATTCTAGCTAAAATACCTGTAGAAATTATACCAAAAATCAAGAATTTAGAGCCCTTACTTTATATTCGAAGAAAACATCTGTTCAATCATGGCACAGATGCCGGCACTAATTCCAAAAGAAGTTGAGATCCAGAGACTAAAGAAAATCTGGCTCATCGTAATCGCAATGGGATCAACTGCTGCATCAGTGGAAGTCGACAATTTCGTCGATGGTTCACTACATCAAACTTCTATTAGAGACAGCGCATTCACACCAGCACATTGGTGGCTATACAGTCACTTTGTGGCTCTGCCACTGGGTTGGGGTGCAGTTGCAATCTATGACAGAAGAGTTCCAATTCTTAGAGGTCCAAACAACTCTATGAACACAGGCCTAAAGATGACCATCCTTGGCTATCTTGCAACCATGTTCACAATTGGAATCAATGAGATGTGGCACTTCTGGTTTGTAGAGGAAATCTTTGCAGTACCAAACCACTGGATGTTCAACATGGGTGTAGTCGTAGCATTCATGGGCGCTCTAGCATATGTTGTTAGAGTCTATGCACGACTGGTCGAACTTGGCGCAGAAACACCAGGCGAGAACCCATATGTTGCTGAAATGTACAAGATGGCCCTAGAAGGCAAACTGTACAGCAGAGCAATTCCATAAAAGCGACTTCTTTTTTCTTTTTCTTTTATATACCCTAAAGTTAGATCGGCCACATTCCTTGAAGAAAGACTTAAAAGCATTCTGAATATTATTATCGCACATGACACTTCCGAAAGGATTTGGCTCAGCTGGCGGCGGAGGAGCAGGATCTGCCGACGTTGAACGAATGATTGGCCGTCGTGTTGAAAACATGACAGGTATGATCACAGCATCCTACATTGCCGCATGGTTGGCAACATTTGGCGGAACAGCTGCTGGATATTTCTTTTATCCATGGGCATATCCAACACCAAGTGGTCACTATGCATTCATTGTACTGACGATTGTTGAAGCCATTGGTTATCTCTTCTGCATCAAGGTAACACAGGAGGGCTCTAGAAAGCGAAGCAATGGTATTCTAGCAGCAGCACTTGGCGGAACTGCCGTCGGAACAGTCTTAATAGTACTATTCGTAGGCCACTAACTGTCCATTTTGGACTTTTTTCTATTTTTCATATTCTAAATTAAATACGATCTTTATCACCTAGTAAAATTTTATATACTCAGCCTCTCCTCAAAACCAGTAATGGTCTGGCTAAGACGATGTACACACTACTTGTTCATAGTAGTGGTAGCAGTTAACTCAACCCTGTTGACAATCAACGCGGGTGACTACATCTTCTACACAGACTGGGCTTGGACATCGTTTGTCATATTCTCAATATCACAAACGCTGATGCTCGCAGTAGGTGCAGCATATTATCTGACCTTTACTGGAGTTCCAGGAACAGCAACGTACTACGCGTTAATTATGACAGTTTACACGTGGATTGCAAAAGGTGCATGGTTTGCACTAGGATATCCATATGACTTTATCGTAACGCCTGTATGGCTACCATCAGCAATGTTGATGGACTTGGCATACTGGGCAACAAAGAAGAATAAGCATTCCTTGATCCTCTTTGGCGGAGTACTGTGTGGAATGTCATTGCCACTGTTCAATATGGTGAATCTAATCACCGTGGCAGACCCACTTGAAACTGCATTCAAATATCCAAGGCCAACACTGCCTCCATACATGACACCAATAGAACCCCAAGTAGGCAAGTTCTATAACAGTCCAGTAGCGCTTGGCGCAGGTGCTGGTGCTGTCCTGTCAGTAACGTTTACAGCTCTTGGTTGTAAACTGACAACGTGGACGTATAGATGGATGGCCGCATGGTCAAAGTGGGACTAAAACCCAAACAACCTCTCTTTTACTTTATTTTAATCCCAATCTAGCTCCAGACTTTCTACACTTTTGGTTTTGATTAAAAAATATTGCACAGGTTGTGATCTTTTTTTCGCTCATTAACTAGAAGCCAAAATTGACACCATACCTTATTGAAGCAGCAGTACAGCCAGATATTTGCAACATCACCAAAGCCTTTTGTAAAGTGGGCCGGGGGAAAAAGACAGCTTATCACATCACTAGAAGAACACCTGCCAAAAAAATTCGATACATATTTTGAGCCATTTCTTGGAGGCGGGGCCTTGCTATTTCATCTTTTGAATAAAAGCCCAAATCTAAAATGTCATGTCTCGGATCTAAACTCTGATCTTATCCTAGCATACATTACAATACGCGACAAAGTAGAGCAGCTAGTAGAATCACTTGAACGACACTCTGGCAAATATTTTACAGACAAGCAAGAATACTATTACTCTGTAAGAGAGTCTGCGCCAAAAAACCAGATTGAGAAAGTATCAAGACTTTTGTTTTTGAATAAGACATGTTTTAATGGGCTATATCGTGTAAACAGCAGGGGTCAGTTCAATGTCCCACTTGGAAAATATACAAACCCAAGTATAGTAAACAAGGAAAACCTTCTAGCAGTTTCTAAAATCTTACAATCAAAAAACATTGCAATAAAGTGTCAGGACTTTGCAGCTGTTTTAGATGAGGCAAAAAAAGATGACTTTGTATACTTTGATCCGCCATACCAGCCAGTCAGCAAGACTGCAAACTTTACAAGCTATACAAAGTGCGAGTTTACCTATGACGATCTGAAAAGACTTGCAGAGGTGTGCCAAAAACTTGACAAAAAAGACTGTAACGTACTTTTGTCAAACTCTAACACAAAAGAGGTAAGAAAACTATTTCCATCTAAATGGAAAGTTGCAGAGATTTCGGCAAATCGTGCCATAAACTCTAACTCTAAAAAGAGAACAGGCCACTCTGAACTTTTGATAAAAAACTATTAAGCTTCGAGCGGGATTTGGACCCGCGACCTTTACCTTACCAAGGTAACGCTCTGCCAGGCTGAGCTATCGAAGCATAAAGTTGGCTCCTCAAGTGGTCTTTATAATTTTGATTATGAAACAACAAAAACACTAAACTGTTAAATTTCGCGCAAAAATTAGCTAGTTTTGTGGAGGGGTAGTCAAGCCTGGCCAAAGAAAGCTAGTGCTTTTGGATACGCGAGACTTAAGATCTTAAAAAATGGGTGATCTCGTCTCTTAGGGGTTCGTGGGTTCAAATCCCACCTCCTCCACTTACTTTAGATGTCTAATTCCTTTAGAGTTTAAAATCTCATAAACATCAGGAAGTGAAAACACAAAACCAACATGGAAACAGTTTTTTTCTTCGCAGAGCTGACAGTAAAGCTCGCCTCGCTGAATTGTTACTTCGGCTATTCTATTTTTGATATTGTCTTTTACAATAACTCGATCATCATCAATTGAAACCTTTTCTAGCTTTGGGGCATATTTTGCAAAGGTCTTGTCTTTTTGCATTGTCTGCTCTAGCATGTATGTGATATAGCCTGCAAAGCTGTTTACTCCCTTCATTACAAGCTCTTGCTTGTTTTTTTGGTAAATCTCATAATACCTGTCGTATACTGTATCTGAAACCGTAATTGACTTGAATCCTTCTTTTGGCATGGTACCCTTACCGTACATTAAAGTACGAATTATTTAACATTTCTTGTTGACTCTGTGTCTAGTTTACGTCAGCTTTTCTTCTTTTTTTTCAGTGCTATACTAATTCCAAGCATTGTACCTGCCACAATAATTGCAACTATTCCCACCTGAGATACGATCGAAGATGGCTTGAATGACTCTCTTGGCTCGATCATAAAATAATCAATAAACAAAGCAGCAGCTGCAAATCCAAAAAGCGCGATGATTACTGCAACCTTTACATTTGCCATATCAGGTACTTGATTTTTATTGTTATAAAATAGGCTGGTTGTGGTTTTGTTAAGTCAAGGGTTTATTTTGTAATGCATTTTGTGTTAGAAAAAGTAAAAGATTCTAAATGGAACACTAATTAGATTTTATACGATCTCGTATTTGTACCAGTTATGGCAAAAGGCTACAAGGAAAGCGAGATAAGACAAAAACTAGTCGAGGTTTTGCAAGACTCAAAGACTGGGCTTTCCGGGGTAGAGATTTCAGAAAAACTTGGAATCAATAGAATGACTATGACAAAATACCTTAATGTATTTGCAGCAGAGGGCCTTGTCCAGCAAAAAAACATTGGAAATGTAAATCTGTGGTTTGTAGAAGAAGGAACAGAACAGTTTAGCTTTCCTCAAGATTACTTTAAGGTAAAAACAAAGTATATTGAGGCTCTGATGAGCGCATCATCGCACCAAGTTGTGAATTTGATAAGAAACTGCATCCATTCTGGAGCAATTACGCCAAAAATTATGACAGAGATTATAGTTCCAGCAATTGACTCTGTTGATGACCTTTACAAGCAGGGAAAAATTGGAAAATCAGAGCAGAAATTTCTAAACTGGCTAATTTCACAGTCAATTCAGATCACAAATGTAATCCACACAGAGGAAAACCCGCAAAAAAATGTCATCTTGATTTCTGCTGACACAAAAAACATGCTGCACTCAGAGGCAGCGGCTGTATCGTTTCGATTCAATGAGTGGAAGGTGTTCAATCTTGGTGACATGTCAGATGCAATCGATGTGTTATTTGATCTGGATTTGCAAAAATTGCTTGGCAAGGTATGGAAGCAAAAAAACAGCATCATGATAGTTGTTGTCTTTTCATCATCAGAAGACGGCTTCAAGTTTTTCTCAGAGGCAATCAATGTGATAAAAGAAAAATCAGGAAAAAGGCTGCAGCTTGTCTTATGTAGCAAGCTGAAAAAAAAGACAGCAGTAAAGGCAGACTTGGTAGCAGAAAATCTAGAAGATGTTCTGCAATGGTCACAGACTGCCTATGAAAGTCTTGCTAAATGATATAATGGGCCGAGTGAGATTCGAACTCACGACCTTTCGATGTCTGAATAAGTTTTATCAGTCGAACGCTCCAGCCAAGCTGAGCTACCGGCCCTCAAAAATTTCTCTAGATAGCAGTCATTTAAGTTTGTTCTTTCCACTTTATCGAACAACCAATTGAAGGATCAAAATCTTTTTCAATTTTTTGTCCTGAAAGAAATTTCTCAATATTTTTTATCATAGTTTTTTCAGTTGCGGTATCTTCTGGCTTCATTGCATTGTCTAGTCTTCCATGAAAGACTAGTTTTCGATCCTTGTCAAATAGAAACGGATCCGGCGTACAGACTGCACCATACCTTCTTGTCACATCTTGGGTCTCATCTACAAGATAATCAAAGCCAAGACCTTTTTCTCTTGCAATAACTTTCATGTTATCATAGCTGTCGTCTGGATAGTTTGTAGGATCATTGCTGTTTATTCCAATCACTGCAACTTTGCCCTTGAATTTTTGATGAATCTCTTTTATTACCTCTAGATGTGACTGGACATATGGGCAGTGGTTGCACATAAAAATCACCAAAAGACCGTCATAGTTTTTGTAGGATGCAAGTGAGTGTCTTTTTCCGTCAACTCCAAGCAGATCAAAATCAGGTGCCTTGCTTCCTGACTTTAAGACAATTTCGGATTTTAAGAGCACCATTACAAACAAAACGACTGTAATTCAAATAAAATCTTTCTCTCTCTCAAGACAACAATTAAAATCCACACTACAATCAAAGCATCAGAGGGCTGATAGTTCAGTGGTAGAATGCCCGCCTTGCACGCGGGAGGTCAGGGGTTCAAATCCCCTTCAGTCCACTAACATTTTGTTTTACACAAATTTTTGTATTTTTTAAACAGCGATCATTTTTAGGATACGAACAGCCGGTGGATTTAAATACCAAAAGTTGTCGTTGAAGATAACATGGGATACGAAGAATCTATAGCAGTCTGGATTCCTCTAATTGTAGGACTCGCACCTGGATTGGTCTATTGGTTTGTCATTACCGGAATGAGAAAACGATAAAGGAATTAACCCAAAAAACATCTTTTTCTTCTTTAGGCTCAATGTATAGTAAAACCTTCTAGTCTACCTTGTTGATATTATGATATACTGCATATGATTAATGACTTTGAATACAAAAAATTGATGTGGAAAATCCCACTTGTAGCAATTTTGGTATTTGCCCTACTGCCTGTTAGCACTTCATTCTCGCAAACCTTTGATACCGAGTCACAGCTAGGAATCAAGCTCACAAGCACACAGCCTTTTAGCTACAAAGACACTGATGGAAAGACTGTGGTAATTGGCGAGGTAAAAAACACAAAAAACTATCCAGTCACTGGAGTAAAAATCTGGTCAGGGTTTTACGGCAACAGCGGCAAGCTTTTAGAATCAACAATAGGATCACCTGTTCTTAATGTAATTCCGCCACAGGGAACATCTCCATTTGTTATAAAATCAAACAGTGCAAACTCTGAAATTACAAACATCTCAGTTAATCTGCTTGGATTCAACTCGTCTCCAGTAAAACAGGTCCTACTGAAAATAGAGCCAGACCCACTAAAAATTGGGGCTCAGGTTTTGCTTTCTGGCAAGATTACAAATACTGGTTCTGTTGAAAGCGCAAACACAAAGATTCACTTTATCTCATATGATGCATTTGCTCCGCCAAGACTTGTTGGAGTTGAGACAATTCAGGTAGATCAGGCAATAAAACCTGGCACATCATCTGACTTTGAATTTACTACAGAACACAACACAAGGGCATCTTCCTTTAAACTGGTTGCAGAATCAAACAACTATCTTTCTCCTTTGACAAACGTTGACAAGCTTGCACTTGAAATGCTTACAAGACTTGTTACAATAAATGATGTTTCTTTGTCTGATGCTGATGGAAACAAAATTCTTGCATCAGAACTTTCTGTTGGAAAGCCAATTACAATACAAAGCAGCGCATGGATACAGTATGCAACGGGACAATCACTTACAAGCCAGCCATATGTTTACTATGTTCAGATAAAGCAGGCAGGTGAGCGACCACTTGTCGAGTTTATTGGGATGGCACAGGGAACATTTGTTGGCCCAACAAAACAGTCTCCCAAAGTAAGCTGGACGCCAGAGACTGATGGGCTGTTTTACATTGAGACATACATCTGGGATGACACAAACCGAGCCATTGCATCGCCAGGCCCAATATCGCTAATACATGTAAAACCACAGTAAATTTATTTTCAAGAAAACAACAAAACACATGCCTCAATTCAAGACAGTCGCACTAGGCGGGACATTTGATATAATCCACAAGGGCCATCTTGAGCTTTTACGAAAGGCATTTTCAATCTCATCAAAAGTGATAATTGGGCTGACAAGTGATGAGCTTGCAATAAGAAAGGGAAAAAATCCAGTCAACAACTATTCAAGAAGAGAAAAGTTATTGACATCGGCTATATCAAAAAATTTTCCAAACGCTTCATATGAAATAAGCAAGCTTGTAAATGACTTTGGCCCTGCAGCAATTGAGGGAAGTGTTGAGGCACTTGTTACAAGCGAAGAGACAAAATACCAAGGCCAAGTACTAAATGATTTGAGAAAACAAAAGAAACTTCCACCAGTTGCGGTAATAGACGTTCCAATGGTTATGGCGCAGGATGGAAAGCGAATCTCATCAACTAGAATCAAAAACTTTGAGATTGATGTAGAAGGCAACTTGTCTCAAATTGACAACTAACTTGTCTATCTTTGAGCTAGTGGAATAAAACAAAAAATCTCAATCATAGAAAAATGAACATAGCAGACCAGATGCTAGCAAAGCTTGGAAGTGATGTTGCCAACCTAAAGGAGGGGCTAGACCCAGAAAACCTGGCACTTTGGTACAACAAAATTATTGCAGAAACAATTGATATGGCACCTCCATGGCTGCAAGACAAGATAAAGGTAAAGCAGGATCCAATCTTGCCAATGAAGTTTAATCTCGACATTTCAAAACGCGCTGTACGATATCTGATGATTGCAATTGACAACAACTTGGACGCAATGCCATACTCTACAAGGCTTTATTTTCTTAAAGTTCAGGAAATAATGTCAACTGAGATGGACAAGTCACTTATCTGATCCTTTTTACTTACAAAACATTCTATTGTGAAAATCACCAGTGAGAAATAGTAATTCTCTTTAAATCTTTTAAAATAAATACAATAATGTTGACTGTACCTCAAACATCGAACAAAAAATCTCTTATCATAATTTGCGGAATTCTTGCCGCAATAGGAATCTCACTATTTGCATATCTTATGTGGTATGTTTCCCCAGATGTAAAGATTGAAAATGTTAAGATAATTTCGGTCACTGAGGATGAATGCATTGCAGAAACATCTGACGGATTTCCTGTAAAAATTAGTCCATGTGATGCTAAAGTAGGAGAATTTATTCCTGCACCAATAGATCAAAAGACAAAAGAAAGACAGGCATTAATGAATCCAACAACATCAATTGCTTTTTTGATAATCTTAACTAACCTTTCTCAATTTCTACCTCGTCATTGATTGCTTCTGCGTGAGTTATCCTGTGCTGTCTTTCTATGACTGACTGAATAAAGTCAGTAAAATCTTCGGCCTGCCTTTGATCCTTTAGCAGTATGCTGTGGGCAGATTTGTCTTTTAGCCCAACAATTAATTCGTTTTCAATTACATCTAGCACTTCGGTGATAAAAGTCTCATTTCCTTCCTTTATGAAAATCAAACTTGCCAGTTTTCTTGCTTCGTATTTGTCAATGCAGAGAAATTTTTTCTTTATCAATCCTCAAGCAGGTATTTTTCTAGCTTGTCTCTTGCTTTTTCACGCTTTTCCTGATGTGATTTTAGAAACTGGTTCATCTTTTCAATAAGAATTGCCTTTAGCTCACCTGATAGCATCTTGCCTGATTTGTAATCATCATAGATTTTTTTCAGCTTGGAATCATCTGGCTCAAAGAAAATCCTAAGATACTGGTATGATACATCAATGTCTGGATTTCCGCCCTTTTTTCTATGCTCTTCAATGTCTGGCTGGCCACCTGAGAATGCATACTTGTTTACCTTCTTTTTTACAATCTCTGGATCATCTGTTGTGTAAATCGTAGTCATTTCTTCTGATGCAGACATTTTTCCACCAGGTCCTTGAAGCGATGGTATCATGATGTTGTGAATCAGGGCAGGCTTTATCTTTCCAATTTTTGGTGCAACATCACGTGTTATTCTAAAGTGTGGATCCTGGTCGACACCCAACGGTATCAGAACCGGCTTGTCTTCAAGAAAACATGGCGCTGACTGGAGTGCTGTATAAAAAATCATCCCAGCATTTGTATCATTTGTAAAACCAAATACTGCCTTTGTGTTTGAAAAGTTGATCTTTTTTGCAACCTGCGCTGCAATTGGATAAAGCGTCTTTATGTTTTTTGTATCGATTATTATTTTTGTGTTCTCTGGCTTGAAGCCAAGCGCAATAAAATCAAGCGCATTTTCATTTGCAAAAAGCCTTGTCTCCTCAAGCGTCATGTTTTGTTTTGCATAAAACTTTTCATCATCTGTTAGCTGAAAATACATGTTAACACCAAACTTTTCCTGAAGCCACTTTGCAAAGACCCAGGGCACAAGATGGCCAATGTGTGTGTGTCCAGAAGGGCCACGTCCAGTATAGAGGAAAAACTTCTTTCCTTTCTCATAATCATCTAGGATTCTGCCAAGGTCACGATGCGAGAAAAAAATTCCTCTTCTTAACATAAAGTGTGATTCGCCAGTCATCTTTTCGATTCGCTGCAAAAGCTGTTTTGAAATTTTCTCAGTCCCAAACTGTTTTATCAGCTTGTCATAATCTATTTCGCCTTCTACATGCCACGGTGTTACAATAAAGTCATCAGTTGGCATTCATTTTGACTTAGATTAAGGTTTAAAAAGTCTTTTTAGGTCTTTGTAATATTGTCACAAGTTCTTCATCCTATTGAAAAAAAAATCATCAACGCCTTAAAGGAAACAGAAAAACTTGGAATCGAAGAACTAGAACAAAAAACGGATCTTTCAGCTGATCAGGTTCGTCGTGGAATCGAGTGGTTAAAGCTAAAAGGACTAGCTGATGTCATCGAGTCGCAGGAAACCACACACAAGCTCAGCTCTGCTGGTGACGAAGTTCTCAAAAGCGGTCTGCCTGAACGAAAACTTGCCAATCTGTTAAAAGAAGAACCAAAATCATTTGATGAGGCAAAACAATCACTATCAGAATCAGATTTTCATGCAGCGATAGCAAACGCAAAAAGAAACGACTGGATACAAATTGAAAAAGACGATTCTGGTAATACAAAAATCTCACTCAAGGTGCAGGACCCTCAACCATCTGCAGAAGAAAAAGTTCTCAAGGAAATAAACCAGGCAAGCTTTGATCAAAACGCATTATATCATGATAAAAGTCAGCACGAAAAACTTGTCGGATACTTTCGCCTAAAAAAACTTGGCCTCATAGAAGAGATTGTTAAAAAATCAAAAACAATATTGCTAACTGAAAAGGCAAAAGACATCGATACAAGCCAAGTGGATCTTGAAGAAATCGATGTTGTTGCAGCAGTTCCTGTCACATTTGTTGCAAGGACACATCCGCTAAAGGAAGTGATAAGCGAGATTCGAGAAATTTTTACAAGCCTTGGATTTACAGAGATGCTTGGCAACTTTACACAGCCAAGCTTTTGGAACTTTGATGCACTCTTCACTCCTCAGGATCATCCGGCAAGAGAGATGCAGGACACATTTTACATCAAAGACTCTGTTGCAGAAAAAGTTGCATCACCTGTCCAGATAAGGCAGGTAGCAAAATCGCACAAGCTTGGATGGAACTACAACTGGAACATAGAAGAAGCAAAGAAAATGGTCTTGCGAACCCACACGACATGTGTTACAATAAAGTATCTTGCAGACAAAAAACCAGACGAGGCAAGAATATTTTCACTGGGTCGAGTCTTTCGAAACGAAAAGGTAAGCTACAAGCATCTTGCTGAATTCAATCAGGTTGAAGGAATTGTTGTTGGAAAAGATGTGACACTGCGAGATCTTATGGGACTGCAGCAAGAGTTTTACCGCAAGATAAATTTGCCAAAGGTAAAGTTTTGGCCAACATTTTTCCCATACACCGAACCATCGCTGCAAAGCATGGTCTACAACGAAAGACTTGGAAAGTGGGTTGAGCTTTTTGGCATGGGAATTTTCAGACCCGAAGTCACAAAGCCACTTGGCATCACAAAACCTGTTCTTGCATGGGGTGGGGGAATAGAACGCATTGCAATGCTAAAGTACGGATTAGATGATGTAAGAGAATTTTACAACAATAACCTTGGCTGGCTGAGGACTGCAATACAATGCCAGTAGTAACACTATACCTTGACAGATTGCAAAGACTGGTTGGCAAAACAAGTAAGGAAAAAATAATTTCTATACTTCCATTTCTTGGCCTTGACATCGAAGAGCAAACAGACGAATACGTTCGCGTAGAGTACAGCCCAAACAGGCCAGACTATGCAACAGACTTTGGAATCGCAACAGGTCTTCAGGGACTTTTGGGAATAAAAAAAGGACTAGTCAAGCTTGAGATAAAAAAAGGACCTTACCAGCTAAAGGCAGACCAGTATGTAAAAAAAGTAAGGCCGTATGTTACAGCGATTGTTGCAAAAAATGGAACACTTGACGATGAGACAATACGACAGCTAATCACACTCCAAGAGGATCTTCACTTTGGAATTGGAAGAAACAGAAAAAAATCATCAATCGGAATTCATGATTTAGATAAAATCGAGTTTCCATTACGCTATACAACTGCCACAAAAGAGCACAGGTTTGTTCCGCTTGGCTCTGAATCTGAAAACTCTATGTCTGAAATACTGGAAAACACCGAGGCTGGGCAACAATACAGCAGGCTGCTTGGAAAATCAGAATCTGTGCCAGTTATTTTGGATGCAAAAGGAAATACGATATCATTTCCACCAATAATTAATTCTGCACTGACTACAGTTTCAACATCGACAAAAAATCTTCTAGTTGAAGTCACAGCAACTGACAAAAACACTGCCGAAGACACACTAGCTGTTGTAGCTGCAACCTTACAAAATGCGGGATTTTTACTAACCTCAGTACAAATTTCAGGGGCAGGCAATACAACACCATCACTTAAAACAAAAAAAATGAGCCTTGGTGTGGATCTGGCAAACAAAACTCTTGGACTAAAAACATCATCAGCTATAATTTCAGCTGCACTAAAAAAATGTAGACTGGACGCACTGCCAAAGAAAAACAACATTTCTTGCACGATTCCGCGATTTCGATTTGACATACTTGGGCCAATGGATTTGATAGAAGAAGTTGCACTAGGATATGGGATTGAAAATCTAAAACCAACCCTTCCACAGTCATCTGCAGTAGGAGAAAAAAATATTGTAACAAAACAGCTTGATCTATTAAGCAAAATAATGGTTGGCCTTGGATTTACCGAAGTGATAAACTCTAGCCTTGTCAGCAAAAACACCCAGTATGGCATGACAAATCGAGACTCGTTTGGATTTCTCCAAGTTGTCGAGTCAAAAAGTCAGGAACATACAATTCTTCGTGACATGCTGCTTCCAAGCATGCTTGATACTCTATCAAGAAACGTGCACGAACAATATCCACAAAAATTATTTGAAATTGGAACAGTATTTTCTGCAGAAGATCCAATAAGAGAAGAGCTCTCTTTGTGCTGCATCAGCGCACACAAGGACGCAAACTATTCAGAGATAAAATCAATTCTCCAGTCAGCACTAAAAACTGGATTTAACATAGAGTCTCAAACAAATACATCAACTCATTTTTGTTTTGCAAAAGGAAAAACTGCAGATGTTGTTGCAAACAACTCTAAAGTTGGCATGATTGGCGAGATCGATTCTGCAATAGTTGAGAACTTTAAGATACGCATGCCTGTTGTGGCATTTGAGATAAAACTGTCTGGGTTAATATTCAACTAAATACTAGATCTAGTGCCCAAATCGAGCATGCACGCAGACGGATTAGAATGACGATGATCGTTGTCGATTGCGATGATTTCTAATTCACCCAGGTGTGCAACATGGGCAACCCCGGTCTCAGAGCCAAACGAGGCCAGTGGCTAAAACCTATGACTTTGTGTGAGTCAGAACCGGGGGACATTTTATTAAAAAAATAAAAAATTATTTTCAAGTATTATAAACAAAATTTTGCAATTTAGAATTTCTTTGGTGTGTCTCCATACCAAATAGTTCTTTGCGGAAACGGAATTTCAATTCCTGCCTTGTCAAGTGCATTCTTTACTACCTTTACTAGGACGGGGCCCACTTCATCCCAGTCATCTATTGGTAGCCATGTCAACACCTTCAAGTTTACACTAGAATCTGCAAGCTGCTCAGTCCATATAGCCGGCTCTGGCTCTCTTAGTACATAGGGAAGCTTGGCAAGCTCCTCTTTGATCACTTGCATTGCATGATCGACGTCTTCTTTGTATGCGATGCGGACTGTACAGTCAATTCGTCTTACTTCGCTGCCAGAAACATTTCTTATTTCAGATGTAAACACCTTTTCATTAGGAACTCGAATTATCGAGCCATCAAATAGCTTTATCCTAGTTGAGAAAACAGTAATGTCAATTAGCCTTCCGTAGATGTTGCCAAGTGGTCCGACTGGAACTCATTATATCCAGAAACACTTGTTTTGACAACAAAGACAGGTCACATAAGGGCCTATGGTTCTGACCCTTATGGTGATTACTATACAGATCCACAAATTATTTTTCCAGTTGAAAACAAGGATGACAGATTTCATCCAAAAGAGATAATCTTAGGATTTGATAACGGCAATATCTACAAGGCATACAAACTTGCAGATGTAGAAGAAAAAGCTGTGATAAACGACGAAATTGGTGATAAAAAATTACTTTTGGTTTCATTATACCCAGAAATGGCAAGGGCATTTAATCGAGTAGTTGATGGTATGATTTTGGAATTTCAGTATATTGATGGTAAGATAATTGACACACAAACAAACACTCAATGGAATCTTGAAGGAGAAGCAATCAAAGGTCAACTAATTGGTAAAAAACTTGAAAGAGAAGTCTTCAATCCAGGATTTTGGTTTGAATGGATTGCATTTCATCCAGACTCACTTGTTTATTGAGATTTGAAATGAAACCTCTGCTAAAGGGAATTTTGGTAGGAGTAATAACAGTAATTGTGTATCTTGGTGTGGTTGTAGCTACCACTCCAGCACTTGCCCCAATTGATGCTATTTCTGCTACGCTACAATTGAATTCTATAATCATTGCAGGTATGGGAATAGGAATTGGACTTCAGATGTATCTTTCAAGCTATGCTAAAAGTTTTGGATGCAGACTAGCAATTAAAAGAAAAACATTTGGTGGAAATTCTGGCGGCACTGCATTTACATCATTTTTATCATTTTTCTCACTAGTTCCTCTTGGTTGTTGTGGTTGGTGGCTATATGCGCTTTCACTTCTTCCAAGTATTTTTGGCACTGGAATTTCTGCAGTCCTGATAGAGTACAGTCAACCTTTATCATATTTGGGATTAGTTATTATCTTTGGATTTGCAGGATTGACTGCCTATAAATTAAGACAGGAAAAGAGATTACTGAAAATTCAATAAAAATTCAAATTTGGTTTCATCACTGGGGTTGCTATCAGCTGAAAAATAATGACAACAAACTACTGGCTTGTAAAGCAAGAACCTACAAGCTATAGCTTTGATACGCTAGAAAAGGAAGGCACTACCGTATGGGACGGCGTTCACAACAACTTGGCACTAAAGCACATCAATAGCATGAAAAAAGGAGATCTGGCGTTTTTTTACCACTCTGGTGATGAAAAGCAGATAGTGGGAATCCTTGAGGTTACATCAGGTCCGTATCCAAACCCAAAAGAAAAAAACAAGCGATTTGTAGTTGTCGATGTAAAACACAAAAAGCGACTAAAAAGGCCAGTTACCTTGGCTGAAATAAAAAAAGAAAAAAAAATTCAAAGACTGGGAGCTATTGCGAATATCGCGACTGTCTGTAATGCCGGTACCAAAAGAAATCTGGGACAAAATACTAGCAAAGTCTCAAGCTTCCTAAGACAAGCGGTTTATTGATATATGTGAATATTTTTACTAAAACCATGGCAACTGCCTATGTTTTAATCAACTGCGAACTAGGTTCAGAAGAGTCAATCATACAACAACTAAAGAGCCTAGAAGGAGTCAAAGAAGTCCATGGAACTTTTGGGGCATACGATATCTTGGCAAAAATAGAATCTCCAACAGTTGAGTCACTGCGTGAAACAATAACATGGAAGATTCGAAAAATTGAAAAGATTCGCTCTACTCTGACTTTGATGGGCATAGAAGGCCAATCTTAAATCCTCTTTTTCTTATGTCATGCTTTTGCATTTTATTTTTGTAATAAAAGATTCTAATCTTGGCAAAAGAGATAAAGAGTTTGGCTATGTAAAACAGATGGCGCAGTTTTACAGGGTTTGGATAAAAAATAATTTTGCAAAAGACTTTGATGTGCAGTGCGATGAGATGATAACAAAGCCTCGTGGGTTATTTAACAAACTTGACACTACCACACTGCTAAAAGATCACAGAGAGCGTGGTGAGGGAATCTATCACTTTTATTTATGCCACTTTAGGCCACTATGGACTGACTGTACCTGTGAGGGATATCATGCAGAAAACTTTGGAATGGTGTGGTGGCAAGCTCCAAAAGATCAAGATGATCTAGCGTTTTTGGCAGAAAAAAACTGCACCACAGTCTCACATGAGCTGGCACATGAGCTTTTGCGACAGAATGGAAAGAAAAACTATGTTGATACAGTACATGATGTCTGGACAAAGCACACATTTGCTAATTTATCATTTGAAAAATACGACAAGGATTTTAAAAAAACAAACACAAATCCACTTTTTCTTACACTTGACACATCAAGTCTTGAAAAATAAAAATTTTATAATCTACTATGAAAATCTAAACTAGTTTTGTTACAGAATAAATTCTGTTTTCAAAGTTTGCAGTTTTAAACTCTAATTTATTTTCTGGATCCTGCTTTCTTGACTTGCTTAGCTTTTCAAGGTGTACAAGTGAGTCTCCCTTGAATCCAACAGACGAACCATAAATTGCGTCAGTCAACATTGTTCCATGATCACCGCGCTTTACATCGTCTGCAATTTCATAAAACTTGATTGCTTCTCGCTTCTGCACTGGAGTTCCAGTTGCCTTGTTAAATGCAATTGCAATATACATACCGTTGTTTTTTACAGCAACTGGTATCTTGTGGTTCTTTCCCGATTTTCCAGGAATTGATTCATTTATTAAAACTTCACACTTGTGATACATACTTGAGACATATGCAAAAAATCGGTATTGTGCAAACATGCCTTTTTCATCCTCTTCACAGTCAACAAACACTCGATGGAGTCGTTCAAGCGCTTTGTCATTCATGCTTTGCAGCCTGTCATCAAGTCGTCCCCTATCTAAGAGTTCAGACTCGCAGTCCTTTGCAATTAGTTTCAAGATAAAGTCTGGTAGATTGTAATTTTTAAGCGCAGCAACAAATGCACCTGCCTGTGACATGCCAAATTTCGGAAAACCTTTTTTAACCATTTTCTATTTTTACCTCGCTTTTTTTCAGGATAAATTAAATCCCTGAACCTGTCCCCCCAAACACCATACTAGTATGTCGTTTATGGTTTATAATTGTTACAAATTCAAGGATCAAAAACATATTAACAAGAAAAAATTCAAGCTCGCATTATTTTTCAGGCATACAAGCATTAAATTCTTGGTAAGAGGTACTAGTTGTTATGGAAATAGAAACTACACCTGAGCTTGTTTTGAATGTATACAAAAGGCTTGAGGAAAATATTTCCAAATTTAGCAAACTAGTTGAAAGACCGCTTACACTTTCAGAAAAAATTCTAGCAGGCCATCTAGAAAATATACCAAGCAAGGCACCGCAAGAAGGAAAAGACTATGTATTTTTAAAACCTGACAGAGTTGCACTGCAAGACGTTACTGGCCAGATGGTGTTACTGCAGTTCATGCAGGCAGGCCTAAAACAGGCCACACTGCCTACTACAGTCCACTGTGATCATCTTATTCGGGCACAGGTTGAGGGAGAAACCGACATGAGAATATCTTTGAATGAAAACAGCGAGGTATTTCGGTTCTTAGAGTCATCTTGCAGCAAGTATGGAATTGGTTTTTGGAGGCCAGGTGCAGGAATAATCCATCAGGTCGTTTTAGAAAACTATGCATTTCCTGGTGGTCTTATGATCGGAACAGATTCTCACACTCCAAACGCTGGCGGCCTTGGCATGATAGCAGTTGGTGTTGGGGGAATTGATGCAGCAGAGACAATGGCAGGCCTTCCATGGGAGCTACTTTATCCAAAAAGAATTGGCGTTTATCTTACTGGTAAGCTAAACGGATGGACAGCACCTAAAGACATCATACTGTATGTTGCCGGCAAGCTCACAGTATCAGGTGGAACAAATGCCATAATCGAATACTTTGGGCCTGGAACAAAATCAATTAGCTGTACTGGCAAGGCAACCATAACAAACATGGGTGCTGAGATTGGTGCAACATGTTCGATTTTTCCATATGATGAAAGAATGGAAAAATATCTTAAAACAACAAATCGTGAAAAAATTGCCGAGCTTGCAAACAAGCACAGCGAACTTTTAGTTCCAGATCCTGAAATTGAACAAAATCCAGAAAAATACTATGATAAAGTAATCCGAATTGATCTCTCAACACTAGAGCCATACGTGGTAGGACCGCACACACCGGACCTTGCAAGGCCAATATCACATCTGGCTGATGATGTAAAGAAAAATGCGTATCTTGATAAAATATCAGTTGCACTCATTGGCAGCTGCACAAACTCTTCATATGAAGACATGTCTCGTGCAGCAAGTGTGGCACAACAGGCAAAAGCTAAAGGACTGAAATCTAAAGTGCCGCTGCTTGTTACGCCAGGCTCTGAGCAAATCCGTGCAACAATAGAACGAGACGGACAGATGGATTCACTAAAGGCAATTGGTGCTACAGTTCTTGCAAATGCATGTGGTCCATGCATCGGGCAGTGGAGCAGGCCTGAGCTGAAAAAAGGAGAACCAAATACCATAGTCACATCGTTTAATCGAAACTTTCCTGGACGAAACGATGGAAAAAGAGAAACGATGAACTTTATTGGAAGCCCGGAGCTTGTCATTGCACTTGCACTTGGGGGGAGTCTTTCGTTTAATCCGCTAAAAGATTCACTAGATACTCCAAGCGGTAAATTCAAGCTTGAACCGCCAGAAATAGCTCCTGATGTTCCAAGCAAGGGATTTTACAATGCAAGGGATGGCTATGTCCAACCGTCACAAAATCCAGAAACTGTTCAGGTAATCATTGACAAGGACAGCAACAGACTGCAAAAACTAGAACCATTTTTGCAGTGGGATGGAAATGACCTTGAAAAACTTGTAGTTCTTGCAAAAACAAAGGGAAAATGTACAACCGATCACATCTCTCCTGCAGGTGCATGGCTGACCTATAGGGGGCATCTTGATAAGATAAGTGACAACCTGCTTTTAGGCGCAGCAAATGCATTCAACGACGAGGTAGGAAAGGGGAGAAATATACTAAACAACAAGATAGAACCGTTCCCACAAATCGCAAGACAGTACAAGCAAAATAAAATAAGATGGATAATAATTGGAGGCGATAACTATGGGGAGGGAAGTAGCCGCGAACACGCTGCAATGACTCCACGGTATCTTGGGTGCGCAGCTGTTATTGCAAAAAGCTTTGCAAGAATACATGAAACTAATCTAAAAAAACAGGGAATACTTGCACTGACATTTGCAAACTCCTCAGACTATGACAGGATAAAAGAATCTGATAAAATTAGCATCATTGGACTTTCAAACCTTGAGCAAGGAAAACCAGTAAAGTGCATCATTTCTCATGAAGATGGCAAAGAAGAGATTTTGCTGAATCACTCATACAACAAGTCACAGATAGAGTGGTTCCGTGCAGGAGCTGCACTAAACGTTTTGCGCACGCGGGTAAAATAGCCTAAAATACGTGGGGCCGACCGGAGTTGAACCGGCGACCTACGGGTCACTACAGCTCCAAACTCACATCATCTTGTAATCAGTAGCTTAGTTTAACCTCTGGAGCCCTTAGCGGTGATCTAATCGTAGACACTGTCGCCCTACCAGGCTAGGCTACGACCCCACAACTAATGAGAAAAATTGCTTGAATTTTAAGTTATTTTTGCCAACAATTTATTTGCAGTTACACTTACGATCATAGAGCATGGTAAAACCTGTTTTGTTGATTGTCGGCGCAATACCAGTAATTTTAGCAATTTTGATTGCAATACCAATGATCACAAAACCTGACATACCGTTTAGTGCAGTTGTTCCATCTGACCAAATCGAGCTAGAATATGCAAAACATCAGCTGCAAAAAATTTCATTTGGTGTTACTGAAGAAACCAAATCTCAAAAGACAGAAATTCTTGTAATAAAAGATGACGGAACCATCCGATATAGTGTTATAGAAAAAGGAAATCCAAAACCAGACCAGCGCTCAACTATAGGTGAAGAAAAGGTACGAAAGCTAACTGCACTAATCAAGGAGACTGGCTTTATGGCAATACCGTCTGAATCATTTGAGATTGGCGAGGATATCTCAGAGTACAAAAAATCCTCACTCAAAGTAACGCTAAACGGGCAAACAAAGCAGATACACTGGCCAGAACAAAATGCTACCAGCCAGTTTATTCCACCGATTATAACTATGGTGGAATTAGAATTAGATCAAATAATCAGTGATCTTCAAAGTAATGATTGACTAATTTTTGTACAGTCTTAACATCTTTGCAACAACATTTACAGCAACCATAAAGATTGCCCACCCAACTAGCTGTGAGACAAGTGTTGCAAGACTTGGATCATAATCCAATGTAAGTAGATAGTATCCTAAACCCCATCTTACGATAACATAGATGACTTCGCTTATTCCAATTGAGGAAAAAAACTTGACAAGATCAGCCCTAAATGTTGCTTTGTTTTTTCGATTATCAAGATAAAATAATAAAAAAAGTGTGGAAAAAAATCCTGCATATTCTACAATCACAGTATATGTGGTAAGAAGATAATCTTCTTCTCCAGCAAATAATTGTGCAGAACTTGCTGAAATTGTAATTCCGACAATAGCTCCAATTATGATAGTTTTGTTTAACTTGAGAATCTCAACATGTTTTGGTTTCATCTTTTTCTCTTGTTATGGAAATCTTTACTATAGAATAAATATCGATTCAATGCTTTTACAGTATGATTCCACTTTCTGGCGATATATCAAACGCAAAGGGTATAGTGCGTGAGAACCTAGAATCAAAACCAATCGCACGAGGAACATCTACCCTGAAACGTGGTTTTGCACACATGCTCAAAAATGGTGTTGTAATGGATGTTACAACAGTAGAGCAAGCACAAATTGCGGAAGAGGCTGGTGCGGTATCTGTCATGGTTTTAGATAAACTGCCATCTGATGTTAGAAAGGCAGGAGGTGTTGCAAGGACAGCAAGCATTAGAGTAATTCAAGACATCATGGATGCTGTGACAATTCCTGTCATGGCAAAATGCAGGATAGGTCATGTATATGAGGCCAAAGTCTTACAAGAAGCTGACGTTGACATGATTGATGAATCTGAAGTTCTAACTCCTGCTGATGAGGCCCATCACATCTGGAAATGGGATTTTACAACACCATTTGTGAACGGAGCACGTTCCTTGGCAGAAGCATTGCGAAGAGTGGAGGAAGGTGCCGCAATGATTAGAACAAAAGGTGAACCAGGTACTGGAAATGTTGCCGAAGCTGTAATCCATATCAAAAAACTAAACGACGAGCTTCGAACGATAAAGTCAATTTATGATTCCAAAGACAACCAAGACCTTGTAAAGATGGCAAGGGAATTCAAAGTATCATATGATCTAGTTGAAGAGACTGCAAGGATTGGAAAACTGCCTGTTGTAAATTTTGCAGCAGGTGGCATATCGACACCAGCAGATGCAGCGTATCTTATGTCACTTGGCTGTGACGGGATATTTGTTGGCTCTGGAATTTTCAAGGCAGAAGATGCAAAGGAGCGTGCACGTGCAGTAGTCTTGGCTACAACATTTTGGGAAGATCCTGACAAGGTTATGGAAGCACAAAAGATGATTGATGAAAGACACTCTATGCTAGGCCTTGATGTACACAACTTGGAGCTTCGCATGCAAGAACGTGGAAGTACAGCATGAGTCTAAACATTGGAGTTTTTGCAGTACAAGGAGACGTCGAGGAAAATCTTGTTGCCACAAGAACAGCACTTGATGAGCTTGGAATCACAGGTACAGTAAGTACTGTAAAAACACCTGATCAAATAGCAAAACTTGATGGAATAATACTGCCAGGAGGCGAGAGTACCACAATAGGCCAGCTATCGCTTGTAAACGGTTCACTAAAAAAAATCAAAGAAAAAATCGAATCTGGAATGCCTGCAATGGGAATCTGTGCTGGACTGATACTATTGGCAAAAGAAGCAAAGGATAGAGTAGTTGGGAAAATGGAGCAGCCACTTCTTGACCTGCTTGACGTCAAGGTGGAGAGAAACTCTTTTGGAAGACAGCGAGATTCATTTGAAGCTGACATTTCAATGGAGTCAATTAATATTCCAAAATTCAATGGAGTCTTCATAAGGGCGCCATCAATTTTAGAAGTTGGAAAAAATGTAGAGGTAATTTCAAAGCTAAATGAAAAAACTATTGCTGTAAAACAAAAAAATATTCTGGCTACAGTCTTTCATCCAGAACTGACACACGATATATCGCTGTACAAGTACTTTATCAATATGATAAAATAGGTCATTTTTACCAAATAAGGAATCTTGGCATCAAGAAGAAAATCAAAGAGCAGATCACGAAAATCTACATCGCGAAGTTCAAAAAAGAAAAAACCGTTTGGCGGTTATGCAATTAGCTTTGCAGGAAGAAAAGAAACCGTTGAACAAGTTTTTGGAAGAGCAAACGTTGCTCCAAGCCAGATGACAAAAAAACTGTGGAACTTTATCAAAGCAAAAAGACTAGCTAGACGATAACCAAATACACTTTCTAACTTTATTCTACTTTTGTTAATGCTAAATTATTTTAGATTGTGCATTGCTTGCAAATCTTTTTTGAATGATTCCAAATTTTGTGGAACTGCAATCGAGATTGAATCCTTTAGCGAAAGACCTTTGTCCTTTTTTTTATTCCACACTTGGGAGTTAAACTCTACTATTTCTTTTGTAAATTTGCTCATGTCTACAAGAGATTCTGGCTCTACCTGACGCTCCTTGTGTATGCTAGTCTTTGAGTAGAGCTGTTGCCACAAATGATCTGAAATAAAAGGCGTTATTGGTGCTAGCAGCTTCAAAACAGTAGACAACACCTTGTGAAGTGTGTATATCGCTGCTTCCTTTTCATTATCTGAAAAACCAAGTCCATAGGCTCTTGCTTTTACCATCTCGATATAGTGTGCTGCAAAAAGATTCCACGTGAACTCTCTTATCGCAGTTGATGGAATAAAGAAATTATATTCCGTATATCCTTTTTTGCATTCTGATATCAGCTTCTCAAGCTCAGACAGTATCCACCAGTCAGCAGTTGTTGGCTTTGCTGAATTTATCACTTCAAAACTAGATAAAAATCGTGCAACATTCCATAATTTACTTAGAAACTTTTTTGTTGATTCGATTTTTTGCTCAGAGCATCTAAAATCGTAACCATGATTAATTTCACTTGCACTCCAAAATCTAAAAGTGTCTGCACCAAACTCTTGAATGACAGGCAACGGGTCTATTGCATTTCCCTTGCTCTTGCTCATCTTCATTCCTTTTTCATCAAGACCATAGCCCATAATCCAAGCCTCTGACCATGGAGTTTTTCCTGTGAGCTGCTCACAGCGCAAAATGGTATAGTAGAGCCACGTTCGAACGATATCTTTTGCCTGAGGGCGAATTGTGGCTGGATATGTCTTTTTGAAAAAGTCCTCATCTTTTTGGTATTTTGCTACAAAAAGAGGCGATATGCTTGAATCCATCCAGGTATCGAATGTTCGTTCCTCGCCTGAAAATTCAGAATTTCCACATTTCTGGCATTTAGAAAATGGAGCCTTGTCCTTCCATGGTCTGTAATATTTCCCAGGTGCTGGTACGTGTGGCTCTGAACATTTTTTACAGTACCATATTGGAATCTCTGTTCCATAAAATCTACGTCTTGAAATTGGCCAGTCAATTGTTATTGAATCAAGCCAGTTCATCAAAATCTGTTTGTGCATATCAGGATAGAATGTGATCTGGGATCCAAGCTGTCTTATTTTTTCTACTGACTCTTTTTGTTTTAAATAATATTCTTCCATCGGTATAATTTCAATTGGATTTTTGCTTCGCTCAGAAACTGGTGTTCGATGTATAATGTCTTCTGTTTTTTCAACAAGTCCTTCATTTTTTAGATCCTCGATAATTTTTTCCCTTGCTTGCTTTACCTTGAGGCCTTCGTATTTTCCTGCAACCTTTGTCATCCTGCCATCTAATCCGATCGCAACTATTTCTTCTAGATTTAATTCTCTAAACAGTGCTACATCGTTTTGATCACCATAACTACAAACCATCACAGCACCTGAACCAAACTCCATCTGTGCAGATGGATGCGTTATTACTTTTACATCTCTGTTGAAAATTGGTATGGTTATTTTTTTTCCAACAATATTTGCATATCTCTTGTCATCTGGATTTACAATAATTGTTTGACATGAACAAAGCAGCTCTGGTCTGGTACTAGCAATTGTAACTGTATCATTAGAATCTTTTACTACAAATTTCATATAGACTAGCTTTGTTTGGATATCAACATAGTTTATCTCAGCATCAGCTATTGTAGTGCCTGAAATCCAATCATAGTTATTTGGCCTGTTTGCAAGATAGACTAGATTTTTTTTCCACAACTCGATAAATGTTGCCTGTGTAAGTGCTCTGTATTCTTCTGAATCTGTTCTATAGTAGCTTGCAAAATCACTGCTAATTCCAAGGCTTTTCATTATCTGAATCATCTCTGCTTCAAGCTCATCTAGTGCTTGCTTGCAAAGCTCCAGAAACTTGCCACGCTCAGTTTCACGCATTCTTATGTTGTACTTTTTTTCAGTGTATAGCTCAACTGGGAGGCCATTTCTGTCAATTCCTATTGGAAAATAGACGTTTTTTCCAGCCATTCGTGCTGTGCGTGCAATCATGTCAATTTGAGAATAGTGAGCTGCAGCCCCAATATGCCAAGGCCTTCCTGAAGGATATGGCGGAGGCGTATCTATTACAAAATTTTTCTCTTTAGGACTAAAATCGTAGAGGTGATTTTGTTCCCACTGTTTTATGATTTTTAATTCTAGCTCTGGATTCCAAGCAGTTTCTTGGATCTTTGGTTCCATTGTCTATGATTTTGCAATGTTGGATATAATATGCGCACCTTTGTTGTATCCTTCGTATATGTAAACTCCTATTGCCTCAATATTGGATGGCAACTTTGGTGCAAGAATTTTAATTATTTCAGTTGAGAGATTCTCAACCGTAGCCTCACCTTCTAAAAGATATGTTGTGTCTTTTGGAACTTGGAGATCAAACATTCCCTTTGGCCCTTCAAATGCAATTTGATAATGTGAACTGTCTTCATTTTTTAGATATTTTCTATTGATAAAGAACTTGTGATCAAGAATTGATATTGCGTTTTTGATAATTCTTTTTGCCTCGCCAAAATCAATTAGCAAATTATTTTTCATTTGTCCTACAAGCTCTACCATCACAGATGATGTGTGTCCATGTAAGATAGAACACTTTTCCACTAGAGGTAAGATATGTGCAAAGTCTAGTGCAAATGATGGCTCTTCTAAAAATATAGAGCCTGTCTGGGGATCCTTTGCGTCATAGAACATTATCTCATCTAGCTCTTTTAGCTGGCCTGCATACTTTGGATGGCCTATTGCCATGATTTTTGTGTCAGGCATCTGCTCTTTGATCATTTTGTATTTTGCAATGTCATCATCGCTGTCAATTATCTCAATTAGTCCATGTTGTGTTTTAAAATCAACAAAGACTGTTTTGAGGTTGTTTAGTGTTATTTTATGGCCGTATTGGTAGTCTTGCTTTAGAAATGAGAGCATTTGTGCAATGGCAAGCTCTGTTCTACTCTTTAGCAGGTTTCCTTTATTGTCAATATACTTAAAATCCGAATCTAAAACTTGGGGTTTTGTAGCCATTTTGCAAAGCTTGCCTTGCTTCTGTATATAAATTCTCTAAAGTGAGTTTAGAATTTTTGCAAGCTTGACATCATTTTCTGTAACTCCGCCTGCATCATGGGTCATCAAATCCACTTTGAGCTTGTTGTATACGTTAAACCATTCAGGATGGTGATCCATCTTTTCTGCATGGATTGCAGCCCTTGTCATAAAGCCAAATGCTTGGTTAAAGTCCTTGAACTGAAACTCTTTGTGCAGTTTTCCGTTTACTAGTTGCCATCCCTGCAATTCTTTTAGTTTTTCTTTTATTTGATCATCTGATAGTTTTGCTAATCCCATGATAAAATTACCTTAATGTCAAATTAATAGGTTAAGATAGCATTTGATCTAAAAATTTCATTAAATCCTAAATCATATCCATATGAAACTGGAACAAAATTTGAACCATAATGGTATCTGGCTCTAATTGGATTCGGTTCAAATTTCTGGAATTTTTATTGTAAAAAATTTACTATTTTCAAAGATTTTGGGGTATAGACAACGAATTCGAATTTGACGTTTTTTTACGATTATAGTGAAAAACCATGTTTTTTGTCCCAAATTTGAACCCCAGTTTTATTTTAAATTAAAAAAATAGATTTGATTCATGTTTTAGAGTAACTACAGTGTAGACGCAATGTATTTTCATTTCCAGAATTATTCATTAGCAGTTTTTATTAGATTTAACACGCCATTAATTATCTTGGTATGATCTACAAGAGGATCAGTACTAACTAGCACCATGTGATTTTCATCTATAGGGAAAGACATTCTTTTGACTTTCTCATATTCGGTCATTGAATATAGTGCCTTGCCAATCTTGTGTGCCAAGTGCTTTCTTCCTTCCCAACGTTGACATGCATGATAAATGACCATGTTAAATTCATCAGTGGTTAGAAAGTGCTTTAGATTTTCTCGATGACCGCCAGAAATTCTTTCTCCACTTCGATTTAAAACTACAGCTAGCCTAACATTAGGATCAAGATTCATTATTTCTTTATACAGCCATTCGAAATCCATCTAGGCAAGATACAGCTGTTTATTATTAAAACACGATCGTGTAAGTATGAATTTAATACAAATAGCACACTTTGTATAAAATAGCATAAATAATTTTTTACAAGTGGGCCCAAAATAAAGACGTGTTAGTACTAGTCTCTTCGGGGCCCAAGTTCGAATCCTTTGGTTTCCGAACTCCACTTTTCTAAAAACTAATTTATTTTCATAACGACAAAATGTCATAAAAATGAGTTATTAGAGATTAAAGATAATAATGTCAATTCAGAATTTTGCATATATGAAAGCACTAGTCTATGAAGAATATGCAAGAAACGACGACTTTGCAAGCATCCTACATATCAAAGACATTGAGGATCCAAAACCAAAACCAAATGAGGTAGTTTTTCAGGTAAAGGCTGCCGGACTAAACTACAATGACATTTGGGGGATGCGAGGCAAACCAATTCAGATTCCAATGCCACACATATCTGGAACAGATGCAGCAGGAAAGGTAGTTGCTGTTGGAGATGATGTAACAAACATCAAAGTTGGAGATAGAGTTGTATCTCATGGAAATCTATCATGTAGAGTATGTATGGAGTGTACTGATGGAAGAGAGTATGACTGTCAAGACAGAAAGGTATGGGGGTTTCAGACAGGACCGCTATGGGGAGGATATTGTGAATATACTCATTTGCCAGAAGTAAACGTCCTCAAGATCCCACATAATGTAAGTTATGAAGAGGCCGCTGCAGCTTCAATGACTTTGATGACATCATGGCACATGTTAGTTACTAGAGCCAAAATAAGACCAGGACAGACAGTTCTGATAATGGGTGGCGGTTCTGGGATGGGCACATTTGGCATTCAGATTGCAAAGCTGTACAACTGTGATGTTATTGCAACTGCAAGTCCTAACAAACTTGAGGAATGCAGAAAACTTGGTGCTGACTATGCAGTAGATCACAGAAAAGAAGACTGGCATAAAGAAGTTTTTGCTATCTTAAAAGAGATTGCAAAAAAGAAAGGAACAAGTCCCGGGATTGACATTATCTTTGAACATATTGGCGGATCGCATTGGAATAAAGAGCTAACTCTACTAAAATATGGAGCCACTATAGTTACAACTGGTGCTACCACAGGTTACGATGTAAAAACAGATCTACGACACATATTTTTCAAAGGAACAAATGTTCTTGGTGCAACACAAGGAACAAGGGCAGGACTTGAAGAAGGATTATTTTGGATGTCACAGGGAAAAATAAAATCTGTTATTGATTCAGTCTATACATTTGAAGACGCAGCTGAAGCTCATACCAAGATGCTTAATGGAAACTTTTTTGGTAAAATTCTGATGAAACCTGGTTAAATTGACAGGAAAATTTGGCACAGCACTTAATTGTATGGATGGAAGAATTCAACTGCCAATTTTTCATTGGCTACAGGACAACTTGGGCATTAATTATGTAGATACAATAACAGAACCTGGAATAGACAAGTTGTTTTTTAACTCGCTTAAAGTTTACGAATTAAAATTCAAAGTTCTAATTTCTGTTAATATGCATAAATCAAACGTAGTACTAGTTTCTGCTCATCATGATTGTGCAGGAAATCCAGTTTCAAAGTCTGAACACGTAAATCAAATTAAAAAAGCAGTTTCCGTCATCAAATCTTGGAATTTACCAGTAACTGTAATTGGAGTGTGGGACGTCTGCACTGGAAGCACAAAGTATAGGATTCTAGTTCACTTCCACATTTTCTGCAATTTTCATCAGGCATTTTTACATTCATTGACTAGTTTATCAAGTTCTCAGGTCTTTAGAAATTCCCGTATAGATTAGGTAATTACCATACCACAATGTAGCCTAATATCTGATCGTAACCACTTTGTATCCCATGTTACAACTTTTGATATGAAAACCAAAACAGCTGAACTACTGGCCGAGATGCAAAATGCTATAAAAAATACAATTCTTACAAAAAAATTTGGAATAGCATTTTCAGGTGGAGTTGATAGCTCGCTTTTAGCAAAAATTTGCTCTGATCTTGGATATGATGTTACATTACTCACTGTTGGTTTTAGTGATTCTCATGATGTTGTGTTTTCAAAAAAGATTTCAAAGCTGCTTGATTTGCCTCACAAAACCCTTGAAATAACTTTTGATACCTTTGATGATATTTCACACAAAATAAGACAGAAAATTAATACTGACAATCTATCATGGAATGAAAACTGTATTGCATTTTACCATGTCTCAAAGCTAGCAAAAAGCCTGAATCTCGATACAGTAGCAACAGCAAATGGAATTGACGAACTATTTTGTGGCTATAATGGCTATAGAGACGCAATCAAAGAAGGAGAAAAACAAGTCACTGAATTAATGAATAAAAAAATTGAAAATGAATTAAACATGATGAAAGCAGTAAATACAGTTACATCTGAATTTAGTGTAAAAATCATCCAGCCATTTCTAAATCAAGATTTCATAAGCTATGCAAAAAAAATTCCAGTTTCTGAAAAAATCAAAAATCAGGATGATCTATTACGAAAACACATAGTCAGAAAACTGGCGCTGGAGATAGATGTTCCAGAAGAGTCTGCAAACAAGCGAAAAAAAGCACTACAGTATGGCTCGCAAATTCACAAGGCACTAGTAAAATCTAGATAAATTTTTTAACAGTTTTTGTAACTGTCTTGTTTACATTGTTAATTATCATCAAAGATGCACCAAAGTGATTCTCTGGGACAAATATTGATTCTATTTCTCGTTTAGTAAGAGCTGAAGAGATAAACTTGTCATTTCTTACAGCATCGATAAAGTCCATTTCCTTATCATGAGCAAAAAATGCTACCCTCTGAACTACACGATACGCCTTGAATCTAGGTATGCTCTTATTGAGCAATGCTTTGAGCAAAAACTCTGAAAATATCTGCCCCTTTGTGACATAGAGGTTTTCTCTAATCTTTTTTGCATCTACATGTAGAGTCTGGATTATTTTGATCATGGCCTCTAGCATCTCATCTAACAGAATAGAGCACATTGGTATGGTAAAGCGTTCATTTGCAGAGTTTGAAAGGTCCCGCTCATGCCAGTGTGGTATGTTTTCAAATGATATGTGTACCTGACTGCGCAAAAGCTTTGATAGCGAAGTAATTCGCTCGCTTTTTGTAGGATTTCGCTTTACTGGAACTGCGCTGCTTCCCATCTGTCCTTCCTTGAAGTATTCAGCTACTTCGCCAATTTCTGTTCGCTGCAAGTTGCGTATCTCTACTGCAATTTTTTCAAGTGTGGAACCCAAAAGTGCAAGCGAAAACACATACTCTGCATATCTTTCTCTTGGAATTATCTGAGTTGTTACCTCTACAGGATACAAAGATAGTTTCTTTGCAACTCTTTTTTGGACCTCAAGTGCCTTTGCACCCATAAGAGAACCAGTACCAACAACTCCAAGTGTCTTGCAAAGCAAGACTCTTTTTTTAATTTCCTCAATTCGCTCAATGTGCTTTGCCATCTCTGCAGCCCAGTTTGCAAATTTTAAACCAAACGAGATTATGCTTGCGTGTTGGCCATGTGTCCTGCCAACTGCAGGGATATTTTTGTATTTTATTGCCATCTTTGATAAAAGTAAAGCTAGTTTTGCAACCTTTGGCTGGATTATAGCTAGTGCATCACGCATTTGCATTGAGGTGCTTGTATCTACTAGATCATTACTTGTAAGACCATAGTGAACCCAAGGTTTTGCCTCTGACTTGCACTTTTCACTTAGAGCCTCAACTAGTGCTGCTGTGTCATGATCACTTTTTGCCTCAAGCTGTTTGATTCTTTTTGCAGTTATTTTACCTGATTTGGATGCCATGAAGATGTTTTTTCCCACATCTTTTGGAATCATTCCTATCTCGCTTTGTACCAAGGCAGCAGCCCCTTCGATTTCTAGCTGATAATTTATTTTATTTTGCTCTCTGAAAATTTCTACCATCTCTTTTGTGCCATAGCGGCCACTGTCTATAGGTAGAATCGACAACATTGATTCTTTTTTTATATCGAAAATAAATCTATGTTTTAGAGAGTATAGTTTGAGGATGCGCCATCAAAATTAATCACAACACCAGAAAGATACTTGATGTTGTTTTGAACAATTGCTTTTACAAAATCGCCTATCTCTTTTGGCTTGCCAAACCTTTTCATTGGCAGGGTTTTTTTAATCTCCTCTGCGTTTTGGATTAGCTCACGCATCCTATCAGTATCTATGAGGCCAGGTGCGATATTGATACAACTAACATCTCTTGCACCAAAATCCTTGCTTAGCAATTTGAAAATGCTGCTAAATGCCAGTCTGTATGCACTTGAAATAACCAATCTTGGATTTGGCTCTTTGATCACACTTGAGCTTATCAAAAAAACATACCCTCCATTTTTTATTATGATATTTTGCAAAAGAACACAAAACCCCAAAAACAGCTGGTTGTGATATTTCTGCCAGTCCTCTACTGTAACAGAAGAAAATTCCTTTGCTGGAGGACCGCCTGTATTCAATACTAGAATGTCTGTTTCCCTGTTGTTTTGCGCAAATTTTTTCACGCTATCAAGATTTGATGTATCTAGCTCTTTTTTTGATGTAGCAATTACATCACAATCAATTGTTTTTAGCGAGTCTGCAATAGCTTTGCCAATTCCTCTAGAGCCTCCTAGAACAATTGCTTTTCTCATTTTACAACAAAATAAGAAAATCACATTCATTTTAAACTAATTGTTTGGTTTTTAGAAAAAACAAGACTGTAACAAAATTATGATTTAAATTGTGTGCGGTTTTCCTTCTATTCGTTATTGATGTCACAATTATCTCCAAAAAAAGTAAGCAATATGGTGTATAGAATAGAGCCAGACAAAAGCCGCGGCATGATGGTGCCTGTTACAATTTACGCAGATGAAAAGCTTTTAGAAAAAATGATGACTGACAGAACAATATCTCAGGCAATCAACGTCTCAACTTTGCCAGGAATCCAAGGCCATGCAATAGTATTGCCTGATGGTCATGAAGGCTATGGCTTTCCTGTTGGAGGAGTTGCAGCAATGGATGCAGAAGAAGGAATGATCTCACCTGGTGGTGTTGGCTATGACATCAACTGTGGAGTACGGTTGTTGCGTACTAATTTGACAGAGCAGGATGTAAGGCCAAGACTAAAAGATATTGTAACTGATCTTTTCAACTCGATACCATCTGGTGTTGGCTCTAAAGGTGCAGTCAGGCTAAACAATTCTCAGCTTGATGAGGTTCTAGTTAGAGGTGTCAACTGGGCAATTGATAATGGATATGGCTCTGAAAATGATGCCGACGTCTGTGAAGAAAATGGACAGATAAAAAATGCAAACCCAAACAAAGTTTCTGATAAAGCACGAAAACGAGGAATGCCACAGCTTGGCAGTCTGGGTTCTGGAAACCATTTTCTTGAAGTGCAAAGAGTGTCAGAAATTCATGATGAGGTAGCAGCTAAAAAAATGGGAATTAAAAAAGATTCTATAACAATTTTAATTCACTGCGGATCGCGAGGATTTGGTCATCAGGTCTGCAGCGACTATCTGAGAATATCAGAGCAGGCACAAAAAAAATACAACATAACCCTGGCAGACCGCGAACTTGCATGTGTCCCAAACACATCAGAAGAGGGCGAGTCTTATCGAACTGCAATGTTTGCAGCCCTTAATTTTGCGTGGAGCAACAGGCAGATGATCACCCACTGGACACGAAAATCATTTGAGCGTGTCTTTAAAAAATCAGAATCGGATCTTGATATGAAACTAGTCTATGATGTGGCGCATAATATTGCCAAAGTTGAAAAACACAAAATTGACGGCCAACTAAAATCTGTAGTGGTACATCGTAAGGGTGCAACTAGGGCATTTCCTGCAAACCGCGAAGAAGTTCCAAGAAAATATCGTGATATTGGCCAGCCGGTTCTTATTCCAGGCTCGATGGGAACCTCAAGCTGGATACTATTGGGAAAAGAAAACTCGATGAACCTTAGTTTTGGTTCTACAGCTCATGGTGCAGGTCGTATGATGTCTCGCTCAAAGGCAAGACGAGATTACACAGAAGAGCAGGTAAAAAAATCGCTTGCAGACAAGGGCATATTTATCAAATCACTGACAAGGGATGGTGTTGTAGAGGAGACTCCTCAAGCATACAAAGATGTAGATGCAGTAGTTAACGTATCACATGAGCTGGGAATAGCAACCAAAGTAGCAAAACTTGTACCGATAGGCGTGATAAAGGGATGAGCGAAGAGGACAAGGATCTTGAGGCACTAAAACAAAAGCGCTTGGCAGAAATGCAAAAAAACATTTCATACAAGAAAAAACAAGAAGAGATCAAATCATCACTTGAAGAGAAAGAAAAGAACAAACCATCACCTCGTGAAATAGTTGTAAAACAACTGGGCTATCGTGGTCTTGAGGTTCTAGAGCAGGCAGAGATTCAATTTCCTAGCCAAACAAAATTTGTGATTGAAAAACTTGCAGAACTCGTATCATCAGGTGAAGTAAATGAAATACTTGATGGTGGCCAACTTTTGGCACTATTCAGATCCATTGGGGTTAATATCAGATTAGAAACGAAAATCAATATTGAACAGGATGGCAAGTTTATCTCGCTATCAGATAAGCTAAGCAAGTCTAAATCAAATGACACAAGAGAATCATGAAGACAGTTTTAGAGATTAGTGTCATCAAGTATGATGAAGAAAAAGAATGTCTCATTAAAGCACTAGATGAGCTTCAAACTCTTTGCAAGGTTACAGAGGGTTATGAGCTAAGTAACCCAACATCTCGTTTTGGATGGACCTTTTTCAAAGTCTGGTTAAGACCTAGTCTTCTTTTTTGTATTCATGAAAAGTTTGCAGATATGATTAAAAAATCTAAAGGTCACAAAACTGAGGAAAAGTTTTCCAGATTTATATCAGATTTTTTTGAATCGCGTGACTGTAATATTAAACTAAAAGTAGTGGAAGACTAGACTCTTCTTCCCCTTTTGCCACCCTTCTTTCTTGTAGTATCATGGGGAATTGGTGTGACATCATCAATTCGTCCAATCTTAAAACCGCCACGTGCAAGGGCTCTAATTGCAGCCTGGGCGCCCGGTCCTGGAACTCTTGATCCAACGCCACCCACTGCTCTTACTCGTATATGAAAGGCTGTAAACCCTTTAGTTTTAGCAGATTCAACTACAGCATTTGCAGCTTTCATTGCTGCAAAAGGCGAAGATTCGTATCTATCTGCATTAACATGAACCCCACCTGAGCTAAGTGCTATAGTTTCTGCACCAGTTAGGTCTGTCATATGGATAATGGTATTGTTATAACTGCTGAAAATGTGTGCAATGCCCCATTTTTCTTTCCCAGGAGTCTCTTCTTGTCTTGAACCTTTTTTCTTTGATTTTGTATCAACAGAATCTTCTTGAACCTCTTCCTCTACTTCATCCATTTCATCAATTTTTGATTCTGCTTCTGACAATGTTAACCCACGCTTTGAAGGGTTTAAAAAACATTAGTTTGAAAAATGCATCCAACCTAGATTTTTAATTCGTAGTATCTTGTTGCCTTGCCAGTATTCAACTCCTTTACCTGCTGCAACAAACCCTATCTCAAAAAGTGAAATTTTTTGCCTTTTAGCATTGTTTTTTATCTTTTGTAGCCTTGTAGGATTTACAGTAGCCACAATTTCATACTCTTCGCCTCCATTGAAAATCAAATCCAAAGGATCAAGTTTGTTTTTTCTTGCAAACTCTAAAAGATCCAAGTTTGTTGGAAGGTTTGTTATAACAAATTTTTTTCTGCTTTGCTTTGCCATCTCATGTAGAGTAGTGGATAAACCATCGCTTGAATCCATAGATGATGTAAAATAATTACGGTTTTGCAGTCCAAACCTTAGTCTTGGCTTGGGTTTGAATACTGTGCCTGTTGCTTTTTTAGAAAATTTGCTTGCCGCCTTTTTATTTTCAAGCAGTATCTTCAAGCCTGCAGCAGAATAACCAAAAGGACCACTAGTTATTATGATGTCATTTGTCCTAGCAGTTCTTCGTGGAACTATGCTGCCAGATGTGCCTATAAGAAAGACCTGAATGACTAGCTCCTTGCCTTCATTTGTGTCTCCGCCAAGTATTTTGATGCCAAATTCCTTCGATGCAAGACCAAAGCCTTTGGCTAGATTTTGTATTTTTGATTTTGTAAATTTTCTTGGAACTGTTACAGAGATTATGCCATAAAGTGGCTTGACGCCTTTTGCTGCAAAATCGCTAACACATGCTACGATACTTTTTCTTGCAACATCTTGCAATTTTATTTTAGGCGGAATGTCTGTACCTTCAACAAGTGTGTCAAGCTTGACAAAGCATGGCGTCTTGCCTATTTTGAAAGTCTCAACGTCTTCAGAAACAAAGTTTTTGTTAAGATGCCTTTGAAAAATTTTTATTATTTGCTCCTCATTTAACCTGCTCATGACTTTTCTTCACCAAATCTAAAACCTGTTCTTTTATCTCCTGAGCTTTTTTCAAACTGTTTGATTCTGATGAAATTCTGATAATGTCTTCAGTGTTTGATTTTCTTATCAAAACCCAGCTATCCTCATCAACTATTGCCTTGACTCCATCAATTGTAATGATATCGCTATACTTTCCTTTCATGTTTTCATAGAGTTTCGCTATTGTTTTATCATGCAGATTGGAACTGATAGTGATTTTGTCCCTGCTTTGATAGTAATTTGACATGAACTTGAGAATGTCATTAAAGGTAATAGTTCCAAGCATGGATGCAATAAAACCGCTAGTTAGTAGCCCGTCTCTGCAAAAATTAAACTCTGGTAAAATAAAACCTGCACTGCTGCCTTCGCCACCTGCTTGTGCTTTTGTCTTGAGCATCAGATCAATCACATTTGCCTCACCTACCTTTGATCTTTGAACAGTTCCCCCGTTTTGTGTGACAAACTTTTCAACCGAAATGCTGGTGTCTATGCTAAAAACATATTTTTTGTATCCAAGTTCTAGTGCCTTTGCAACTCCAAGTCCCAGGGTTACATCAGATGACTGTTTTTTTCCATCATACACAACAACAAGTCTGTCAGCATCCAAGTCAAAGGCAAATCCAATGTCTTTGCTGCCTGTATTTGCTATGAGTGTTTCCAGATTATCTGTAGTTGGGTCTGGGTCACGCGTAGATTTGTCAATGTTTTCATTTATGGTCTTTACATTACAGCCTAATTTTTTTAAAAGCGATGGCGCAACATCTCTTGCAGCCCCACCTCCAATATCCACTACTGTCTTTGGCTTGCCATCCACATTGCCAATTAATTTAGCAGCATCATCGATGTAGCTAGATTCGATCAAAGTTTCAGTTCCAATTTTTGTCTTTGATGTGACTTGCTCATTTACAACAGAGTTTAGCTCGTCTTCATTTATCCCTCTTCCATCAACAGTAAACTTGAGGCCGTTCCATTCCAGCGGATTGTGAGACGATGTTACAACTATTCCTGCACCATACTTTCTTGACTCTCTGAACACAACAGGCGTTGGCATCATTCCAAGGTCAAAAACATCAATGCCGCACTGCATCAACGCAGCAGCTGCTGTCTCTTTTATTATGTGACCAGACGGCCTTGTATCTCTACCAATTGCACACTTTTTGGATTTTACAAGCGTAGAAAAGCTGTTGCAGAATTTTAAAACATCTTTTTGCGTAAAATCATTTCCAAAAATTCCCCTAATACCGGAGATTGATACTTTCACTGAAACCAAACCAGAAAGGCTTTTTATAAACTCTAATAGGAACCGATGCGTGCCTCGATAGCTCAGCCTGGCAGAGCGAACGCCCCGTAAGCGTTAGGCCACGGGTTCAACTCCCGTTCGAGGCTTTATCAAAAATTGTAAAATCAAAAAATCTAGTTATTATCAACAAGGGTCTCTATGTCAACTTCAAGTTCCTTTCCTAGTCCTTTCCACCAGTCTCCTGCCTCGCTCATATGCCCTTGTTAATACCCAAAAGTCTCCTTTATAGATCTGTCGGTTGAGCAAAATTTGATCAACAAAATCTAAAAAACAATTTAAACAGAAAATAGATGCTCTACTTTTTTCGCTTTTTTTTGCGATAAATGATAATTGCCAATGCACCAGCGGCGCAGAACCAAAAGACTGGCCACCCAAAAGGATCCTTTTGTGGTATTAATCCTAAAAAGGCATAAATCGTTCCTCCAATAAGCCCAAAGCCAATCAATTCAAGTATTTTTGACATTTCCATTCAACCATCTCAAAAAGATATATTATTTTGTGATCTTGCTCTCACATGGACAAGTATCTGCTAATTGTCTTGATGTTTTTGATTGCAGGAATGGGTATAGCAATAACAAGAGATCCTCCTGTTATTGTAATGTTTTATGCCATGCTTGGCGGGGCTGTTTTTGTACTGATTTACAGTGCAATGAAGGAAAGAAAAGAACGAAAAAGCATTAACAAAAGCCGTAAATCAAAAAAGTAATTTTTTAAATCTCTAATCCAAAAGTTTCTGCTATATCTGAAAACTGCTTGTAAGAGTCTAGATATTGTCTGCCTCTAGGAGTTATTACAAAGACGTTTTTTCCATCATACTCTATCTTGTTTATCAGGCCAGCGCCGGTTAGATTCTCGATAAACTTGGCCAGTCTAGAGTGTGAAAGATTTGCTTTTGTAAGCAGTGTTGTTGTCTTTATTCCCTCTTGGCCACATTGGTCTGTTGCAGTAAGAAGGTCAGCTACTATTTGCATACTAGATCTATACACTACCATACAATTTTCCCTTCAAATACTGCAATATAAGAGTATTACCTTCTTTCACTATCAGATAAATATAATACTCTACATCTTGGGTTCGTTGCAAAATAAATCTAGTCTTCCGCCTTGGTTTGATGATTTTCTTGGGGTTGCCTACAGGTATTATGACCTGAGAATGAATGTAGTCCCACTGTTTTTGGAAAGAAAGCAGGCTGCAAATCTCTGGAATAATACAATTCACTGGTGGAATGATCATACCATAAAACTGCGCTTTGTTGAAACAGGTGACAAATACTGGTTTATTCTTGGCGCAGACTCTAAAAAACCAGAAAACAACAAATCACTTTTCAAAACCTTATCAAAGTCTGAGCATTATGAACGATTCAAGAACGGATATGGTGGAGAAGCATATCTCAGGTTGGGTATTTATTCGATAATGCATAAAAAAGGTGCAAAAGATGATACGGTTTGTAACTGTGGACACAGACTAGATGATCACGAAGAAGGAAGCTCAGATGCATGTCTTATAGAAGAATGCAACTGCAGAAAATTCAAAAGTTTTCAGGTGAATCTCTTAAAAAGAAAAAAAACCATTACTGATATCAAGTTTCTTTCAGAAGATCAAGTAAAAGAGGATCCACTAACATGGAATTGTCTTTATGCTAACAAATACAAAGAAACGAATTGATAAATTATTCAACTTTTGTCTGAATCAGACAAATTAACTCGTACATGCTTTCCTGGATAGTACTCAAAAATTTTTTTAGAATAACATTTTCCACACATAAAACCATTCATCTTCCATTCCTTCATTGGCAAGTATTTCTGTTCCGTTGCCTTGCCGCAAAGCACACATTTGTCTTCCTTTATCATGGTGCAATTTTCGATTAGTTCTATATAAAAATCAGATCCTGCAAGAAAAATCTAGTTAAATATTACTGCATTATAGGAAAATTGCGGTAGAGTCTGGCCAATGTAAACCTCCTGCAATTTTTACATGGTTAGATATCTACCGCACTTTAATTAGAGTAAATTGTGTACTAGTTTCTTAATGCTCTCAATTTCATCTTCTTCTTGCTTTATTTTCTTGTCTACAACCCGTAACATTGAGTCACTCCACACATTATGAGAAAAGAAATTGTGCTTTGTGTTGGCTTCATTTATTTCATCATCTACAACTGAATCTTCAAGAAATTTGGTAACTACAGTATCTGCAAGTTTGAGTATTCTGCCATTTAGCTTATAACTTCGGAATATGGGCTCTAACTTGCCAATATCTTCTTTGAATTCGCCTTTTGAATCAAGGATTTTCTTATTTAATATTCTAAAGTAAACGGCTACAAAAAATAGCGTAGCATATCTTTTGGTCTTGTGGCCTCCTCGCTTGCCATAGCTAAGCATTTTCTTAGAGTATTCCTTTACAAGATATGGATAAAGCAAAAGACGATAATCATCTTTTAGATTTTCATTAAAGACTTCGTCATATTTGCTGCCACGCGGTAAAAACTGGGCAGGTGAGCTGTATGACTCAGTAGGTCTTTGCTCTAGTCCTGCTACTAGTGATTGGATTGCATCTTTTGCGACTATGACCTTTTTGTGATTTTCTGGAAGATAGTTGTTGTAAATTGGATCACCATTATACTCGCCTTGTTGTGATTTTGTCTTGCTATCAAAGGATCCTGCCTGAATCTCGTAAAAATATTTGAGATTTTCTAGTTGAGATTTTATTGATTTATGAAAGTCCATTAAAGAGACTAGATCTTTTCCTCGTACCGCATTTTGTGAATTTCTATACTTTGTTATGTTGTTTTGATCCTGCTCGTCATCTGCCTTGATAACTGTTACAGTTATGCTTCCATCAAGATTGTTGGTGCGTTTTGCCTTATCAATAATAGAGTTTGATGTCTGTGCACCATTTACAATTTGAGGCGCATATAGGACAAGAGTATTGTTTTGTAATTCCTCAAAGTCGCTTACTACTATAGTTATCCCATTGTTATAATAGAAGAATTTGTGTGGATTGTTTTGTAGGGTTTCGCGAATTCCCTTGTTTACCGAAGTTTTAAACTGCATCCACTGTCTTATGTTTGACTCAAACACATAATCGCGGTTCTTGATTACAAAGTCTGTCAGTTCTCTTAGTTTTAAGATGCCAAGTATGGTATTATCATGTCTGAGCATCTTTTCTAGTTTTATGTTTGATTTTTTTCCTGCTGCCGGTTTTTTTATTCTAGCCCATAGCTTTTGTATGATTTCCTCAATGTCTATTATTTCGAATGACTCATCTCCCTTGTCATCTACTTGTTGGTCAGTAACATAGCAACACTTTATCTGGAGATTTTTCTCACGTATTTGAGAAACAAGATGTGCAAGCTCTGGACGCATTTTGGTGATGTCACGACCAAGCAGTCGTTTTACGTCTTCTTTGAACTTGGTTATTGCATCTATTGAATGAGATGTACCATACTTTGATTGAAATAGTCTTATTGTATTGTCTGAAAAATCAACTGGTAGATATGCATCTATGCCTAGATCATTTGCTCCATCAACGATAGCATCTGCAGCATCGTCTTCTGTTGCCTCAAAAACTCTAGTTAAAATCCAATGAAGAAAATTATTTCCTTTCTCCACCTCATTTTTTGCATCTTCAACATACTCTCTTATACTACCTCGGATATTTTCTGAAAATCCTTCTAATGGTTGGCCGACAGTTTGAACTACTAGTGACTGTGAGCCAGGAATGTATTCAAGCAAGCCATTGTTGTTTAGCTGGGCCAAGTAGCTTTTCTATAATATTCTATATTTAGAAAAGCAGGTAATTACATAATAACTGAACTAGATCAGAAATTACACAGAAGGTGAGGGAGGGAGTCGAACCCCCTTGTATAGGCTCTGCAGGCCCACGCATAACCGCTCTGCCACCTCACCGTAGTCAGAAAACAACTTGACAACAATTAAACTCTTAGATTATAATTTTGCAAATGGCTTTGCTGCTAGTTTGATATCTTCGGCCTTGATAGTTTTTCTTCCAGCGTGAATTGACATTTCTACTGCACTTTTAGCTATGTTAGTAGCAACCTCTTCTAGTATTCTCCTTAATTCATCAGCTGATTCATCGCTAACCCTCTCTGCACCAGATTTTTTTAAGATCCTGTACATAGCTGATAGCCCAAGCTCGGATGACTTCATCAAAAGAGTCTTTAAAACCAACGATAAAAAACTTTGAGTAAAAAATTACCACCTTGGAATCGATTTATACAGACTAATTCAGTAGGTAATTACGAAAAATCATGAGCTGGCTAGTAGACTCTCATATTCATTTATCAGATCCATTCTATGAAAAAGAAATAGATCTTATCATTAATGGCATGCAAAAAATGCAGATCAAAGGATGCTGCGTTTCTGTAGACCATACAACCTCGATCAGAACGCTTGAGCTTTCTAAAAAAAGTAGCCTGATACTGCCATTTGTTGGAATCCATCCACAAATGGCCAATCAAGAGATTGAACCGGTATCAGAACTGATCAATCAAAATTCAGATAAATTGGCAGGAATTGGCGAAATCGGATTAGACAAGACCTACATAAATTCCAAGGAAGACTTTGAAAGACAAGAACATGTTTTTAGACAATTTTTATCACAAGCAGAGAAACTACAAAAACCAATTTCAATTCATTCAAGAAAAACGCTTGATGAGATTTACCAGATTCTTCCATCATATTCTTTGAAAGGCGTACTACTGCACTGGTTTGATGGAAGTAAACAGCAATTGAAAAAGGCAATGGATAGTGGATTTTACGTATCATATGGTCCTGTCATGGTATATGCAAAGGACAAACAAGTTTTGCTGGAAAACACAGATGAAGACAAAATACTAGTTGAGACAGATGGACCAGTAAGGTTTGCAAAATGTTTTGGTCTAAAACCAGCACAGCTTAGTTTTATACCAAGTGTTGTTTTTTGTGCCTCAAAGATACTAAGAAAATCATATGATGAGCTATCAAAAATTTTAGAAAAAAATTCAGATGTGTATCTTGGCATATAGGTATAAAAAACCCACCTTGATAAGCGGATGAGTGGATAGAATCAAAAGACTTGCGCTAGATCTTCTCAAAAACCACAAAGACAGATTTGGAACAGATTTTGCAGAAAATAAAAAAGCGTTAGAACAAGTTTCTATAATTCGCTCTAAAGGCTTGAAAAATGAATTGGCAGGTTATCTAACTAAATGTATTAAACGTGAGCTTGAAGAGATTGAAAGCGAAAAACAGGAATTAAACCAAACAGTTGAAGCTGTAGAATCTGAACCTATCTCAGAAGAAATTGCTAGTTAAGATTTCATAGAATAAGATTAATTTCAAGTTACAGATTAACAAAACTAAGTTGATTATAGTCAAACTGTTTGGCGGCGCAAAAAAAACTTTTTCAACTGACCAAATTATCGTAAATCAAGACAATCTTACCATAAAAGAGCTACTTGATTTTCTAGCAAAAACTAAACCAAAAAATACGAACGAGCTTGATACAAACAATCTTCTTGTAGCTATTAACGGGGTTGATTCCTCCACAATAGGCGGGTTTTCAGCTAAACTAAAGGCAAATGACGTTGTTAGCATAATACCGATAATCCATGGCGGCTCAACTCGAATCCAATTTCTAATATATAATAAAACAGTAGAGATCTTTGCAATAAAAAAACAGAATCCTAATATTGAGTTTCTTGATAAATTAAGAGAAAAATTTCCAAATATTATAATTCAAGGAATATCTTCAAATTTTATACTTGGTCCTAGTCATGTAAAAAAAATAATTTTACTGTCACTTTATGCCAAGAAAAATAATATTTTGCTCTCAAAGAAGCTTGAAACCGATATTATTATGAGATTTGCAGGAACAAATCAAATTATTCAGGCAATAAAGATTGTAGGTGTAAGAAATAATGAAGATTTTATAATCGTTGCAATAGGCAAAAAGCTACTTTTAGACAGGCTATATGATTATCTAAAATCATTTTTGACAACGCTTCCAAAAAATAATCAGTCATTTCTAAAAAAACAATTTAATATATCAAGCAAACACCTAGATGCAGCGTCATCAAAGACACCGCTAGAAGATTTACTGACAGAAAGAGCAGCAGTATTATTCAGATAGGCTGCGTTTTATTTTCTGCACGCTGATAATGGAATCCTCTCTTACCACTGACACACCGCTTTTGTTTCCAAATATCTCAACTAATAGAACCCAGTCTGGATTTTCCAGTGACACCTTATTTTTCAGGTCTTTTGCAATTTCTGTTATTATTTCCTTTGAGGAGATGTCAGAATTTCGTTTTTCTACAACTATTTTGAAGCTTTCATGATCTTGAATCACTCCTGTTAATTTTTTCATTTCAGATACAATTGCATCAATGTCTGTTGTTGATGTGCCCTGTATTGGAATTATTCTAAGTGAGTATCTTACTGACCATGGCTCATCATCGAGAATTTGCTTAATTTTTCTTATAATGGAGTCATATCCTATCGATGTTTTTACACTAAGTATCCCCGACAAGTCTGTAATTGTGATTTCAGGTGTTTTATCACCTATCTCATTTAGAATATTTTTTATCTCATTCTTTGTTTCTTCTTCAAAATTTCTTGGACATGTTACAATTAGATTCAAAACAGTTTCATAATCTCCGTCTTTGATACAGCTCCCTCTCTATGTACTACTAATTTGCCATCAGCTACCTCAACAATGGTTGATTCACCTGAACCGTTTATTGCTCCACCATCAACAAAGATGTCATATCCTGATATGTTCTCAAGACAATCGTCTGGGTTTGTAAATGAACTCATACCTGAGATGTTTGCACTTGTTCCAACAAGCAGTTTGCATTCTTTTAAGAGTGATAATGCACATGTGTTGTTTGGAACTCGTACGGCGATTTTGCTTTGAGCGTTCATGGATTTTTTGATTTTATTATCTTTTATTTTCAAAACCAAGGTTACTTGGCCTGGCCAAAATTTTTCTGCGATTTTATTTGATTTTTCATCAAAAACTACAATGTCTACAAGATCCTTTTTTGAATAAGCAAGAATTGGAAACAATTTAGCTGATTCTCTTTTTTTGATTTCGTAAATTCTTTTAATTGCTTCTACATTGTAAGGATCACAACCAACGCCATAAACAGTATCTGTTGGAAAGACCACAACCCCCCCATTGCGGACAGATTTTACCGCGATCTCTATGCCTTCTTTGTTGCAAGAAACTTTCATGTACTTTATGTGCTACTATCTTGAATAATAATCAAATCACGGTAAAAATCATGGCTGTAACTACAAAAACAATTACAATAAAATCAAAAGGAGAAAATGACATACTAGACATAACTCAACAGGTTGCAAAAATTGTACAAGAATCAAAAATTCGAAATGGCAATGTAACGTTGTTTGTTTCAGGCTCTACTGCATCACTAACTACAATCGAATATGAACCAGGACTAATCAAGGATTTTCCAAAAATGCTTGCAAGAATAGCTCCCACAGATATAGAATATGATCATGAAAAAATGTGGCATGATGGAAATGGTCACTCACATGTTAGAGCATCGTTGTTAGGACCATCACTAACGATACCATTCAAAGACAATCAATTACTGCTTGGAACTTGGCAACAAATTGTCTTTGTAGAGCTTGATACTAGAAGTAGAGAGCGAAATCTTGTAGTGCAGATATTAGGTGAGTAAATTATTTTTATAACAAAAATTTCATTGTATTGTCAATGTCTGCAGAACCTGATTTTGAAGAAAATGGTTTTGAAGATGATTTTGACGATGATCTAGATGATTAAATGGTCAGACCAAAATTGTCTGCAAATCTACTAAACGTTTGATAAGCAACAAGAAACTCTCTTCCAGACTGGCTAATTTTGTATTTGCAGGCACTTTTAGAATCAACCTGTTCTAGCAGTCCTTGTGATACAAGTGTGCCAAGTATCTTTGAAATTCTTACATGAGATATGTTTGCTTTTCTAATCAGATAAGTAACACTGGCGCCATTTTCATCAGGCGCATCATCTCTTGCGGTTGTAAGAATCTCTCCAACTATCTTCATGTGTGTTCTATAGGTTGACACGGACTTCATCATATCCTGCTTTCGAATATGATAGTTGTAGGATATTTTTCAATATACTATTAAGATAAAAGAATTTGACAATGAAATTTGTCTTCTTTATGCCTAGACTCACGCATAAAATACCTATTCCTCAAACTTGTCAAATTTTATTTTAGTTAACGGTACCTTGCTTACGGGTACAAACAGCAAAAGCAATCCCGCAATTTTGACCACGATTGATGCTGGATACAGAATGGTTTCTGGAAAAACAAACGAATACCATGCAAGAAACTCGCCTAGTGCAAGCAAGGCAAGGCCGAATGCTACAAAGAGCGCGCCTTTTTTCCTTCCTTCAATGTATGAAACAACTGTTTCAATTGCACCATATACTAGCAAAATAAATGAAATCGATCTTATGATGTGCTCAATTGAGATAAAAGAAACTAGGAACAACGGAACATAACCAACTGATCTAAAGTATCGCGATTTTGGGAAAAATGATTTTATTGTATGTGAAAATGCAATAAAGAAATAACCAACTGTCTGAATCGCAATGCCTAGAGTCTGTACCCATCTTTGTATCTGGCCAGTCTTTAGGATAAAATCATCTACCATGTAGCCTGTCCATATTACAAAAAATCCAACGCTAATTGAAAAAAATGCAATTGCCAGTCTAAATAAGGTGGGGCTTCCAGTGTTTTTGAATCCAATATATGACATTATACCAATTGCCAGCCCTACTGCAAATCCTATCAAATTGAGGATGTTTTCTAAAAGAAATACCAACTATGCGCACTAGTCTCTAAAATTATTAAATCTTATAGGTTAATCCCATTCATCTAGCGTGCCTGCTGTTTGACCTTCAGTGGTGCCAGTATAATCTCCTAGTATGTCTGAATATTTTGAATCATGTTGAGAAACAAATTTTACATATTCTCCGTAACTCATGTCTAGATTGCAATGTTCACACTTTACAGATGAATAATCAGGTGCAAGTTCTGCAACCTCTTTGCACTTTGGACACTTTATCTTCATGTATTATCTAATAATCGTTATTTATTATTGATTTAGGTTCATAAAAAATAAAAGGAGTTTTTATGAGCTAAACTTGATGGCCAGAATCTGCACTAAATGCAAAAGCTCAATTCCTGATAACGAAGAGCTAGATCCAAAAGCAGCTACATATCCCTGCTGTAACAATTGTTGGTCGCAATGGAAGGAATACCGTGTAATGGTAATGAATGAAATGAGATTAGACATGTCATTATCTGACCACAGAAAGGTTCTCAAAAAACACGAGAAAATTTTTGTAGGTGTTTTGACACAAGAAGGAGATATTGTAGATTTTAGTGACGAAAAGAATCGAAAGCCAGATGTTCAAAACCCAATGTGACTTTTTGCACTATCTGGTATTATCAAAAACAGCCTGTGTCTTGTTTTTGTATCAAGATTTAAAATTATTTTCCTTATTGTCTCTGCAAGAGTTTCTTTTTTTGAATCATCAAGTGACAAAAAGATCTCAAGAATTCCATCAAGATTAAAGTTGATTAGCTTTTGCGGAGAATTTATAACTTCATCAATATAGCCTGAAAAAAGATATGTCCTTTGCTCCTCTGAAATTGTTGTTAATACCTCAAGCCAAGTCTTGAATAGTTTGGCAAATTTTGAAAATGGAATGGTTGGTCCAGCCTCTAATGCGTTATTTATTATCTCTTTTCTTTCCTGCTCACTCATTGAAAAAAATTCCAGCATTCTTTTTTTCAGGATTGGTTTTCTAAGAAAGTCAGGGAGACTAGCTAGATTGATAATTATACTTCCAGCATAGTTTGGCTCTGACAATATCGATCATCAAAAGGCTGTGAAATAAAATAATATTGTAACAATTTAGATTAAATACGTCGAATTCAAGCTCAAAAACGTGCCCTCTACTGTTATTATTGGCGGTTTTTTTGGTGATGAAGGAAAAGGAAAGATAGTTTCGTATTTGGCATTAAAGGACAATCCATCAATTGTAGTGCGAGGAGGTGCAGGACCAAATGCAGGTCACACGATAGCTGATGGTGATAAGATCTACAAAGTTAGAATGCTGCCAAGTGGTTTTCTAAACAAAAGCTCAAAGGTAATGATTGGACCAGGGGTTGTAGTAAATCCAACAATTTTGCTCAAGGAAATAAAAGACTTTGGAGTTTCAGATAGGGCGTTTGTTGATCAAAGATGTGGTATTATTGAAGAAACTCATGTAGAACAGGATTCTGTGCTGAAAAATACTATTGGAAGCACGGGATCAGGTACTGGCCCTGCAAATGCAGACAGGGCAATGAGAATACTAAAACTTGCTAAAGATATTGACTCGTTGTCTTCATATCTTGAAGATGTTCCAACTGCAGTTAACCAAGCCTTAGATAAAAACAAAGGAGTTCTAGTTGAGGGAACACAAGGAACGTATCTTTCGTTGTGGCATGGAACCTATCCATATGTAACCTCAAAGGATGTTACTGCGTCTGGGATTTGCTCAGATATAGGACTAGGACCAAAGAAGGTAGATGAGGTTATGGTCGTATTCAAATCGTACGTAACACGTGTTGGAGAAGGACCGCTAGAAAATGAGCTTGCTTCTGATACTATATCAAAAAAGGGATGGTCTGAATGGGGGACAGTTACGGGCCGTCAGAGACGTGCAGCCGAATTTAATTATAGTCTCGCAAAAAAGGCCATCATGCTAAACAGTGCTACACAAATAGCCATAACTAAATTGGACGTCTTGTTCCCTTCATGTGCACATAAAACATCCTATGCGAGCCTAGATGGTGAAGCAAAATCATTCATTAAAAATATTGAAGACAAGTTAGACATCTCTGTCACGCTCATAGGCACAGGCCCTGCGATAAATGATATCATTGACAAACGGGGCTAACTACCGTCATACAAATTCGGCTAACTTTTAATTTGGCAATATTTGCAAAGGATCGATGGACAAGCGACCAAAATACATTCAAGTTTCATCACCATTAGAGTTTTCGCGTTTGGTTTGCGCTTTAGAAAGAATTCCACGCGTTTCATTTCTTCATGAACATGAAGGAACAAAGGTTCTATCGGTTCAAATGGATTTGTTAAAAGAAAGGCCAATCGTGTATTATGCTCCAATTGAAAATGTAGGACATTATTTGTGCTATGGCTTCAAAGCAGGAAATGAAGAATCATCAATTGTAAACTCTACCTCAGATTCTGCATGTCTTTATTCGCCTATAGTTAAAATCAAAACACTTCCTGATACGCTTAAAGCAGAAGCAAACAATGGCGAGGCAAAATACCACCCAATCGAGCTAGAAGATCTTGCAAGCCTTGCCAAACTAAGCTATGGTTTTGAAGAGGCACCGTTTCCATTGTTTGCATTCCCATACAAAGGAAAGTGGCTGTTGGGTGTATTCATGAATTTTAATGAAGAAGGGGACTCCTATTTCTGCCACGTAGTTTTAGACGAAAACCCAGAAAAACCATTTCTAAAGTATGCTACTCACAATGGGAGCCAACCATCATTTGTGGCAAATCCAATAGAGCACGGCTATTCTTACATCAAAATAATAAAATTAAAAGAGACACATCCATTGGTCAGTTATGACCAACTTCAGAGCTAGAATAAAACAGCTGTCTGAAGATAAAGGTCGTATAATACTAGCAAACGATTACAATTCTAGTAAAAACATAGAATCAAAAACTATCAAAAACATTAAAGCGCTGAATAATTACCTTTGCGGTTTAAAGCTAAACTTTCACGTATTACTCCCACTTGGAACAAAAGAGATAAAAAAAATTAATGACATTGCACATGACCATGGACTTGTAACTATAGCTGACATAAAACTAAACGATATTG
>Ga0194121_10000974_pt1 | contig 49971 bp, 46 predicted proteins | sample TA2MahCa50mmetaG_FD_148609 | JGI IMG/M metagenome (GOLD analysis project Ga0194121, IMG submission 148609) | Freshwater microbial communities from Lake Tanganyika, Tanzania - TA2015020 Mahale Deep Cast 50m | ecosystem: Environmental > Aquatic > Freshwater > Lake | place: Tanzania: Lake...
CGGATGAGGGATCGTTGGAAGCCCCCTCACCCGCTCTCGACGTGCGTCGAGATCACCCTCTCCCCGTCGGGGCGAGGGGTCAGGACGATCCCGGCCACTCTCTCTCCGTCGGGGCGAGGGGTTTGGACAAAACGTGGTCGTGTGCGCAGACCTTCGCCCTGGAAAGGGGATTCGCTGCAGCTGCCCCTTCGCCCTGGAAGGGAGAAGGTGGTCGGAGACCGGATGAGGGTCCGTTGGAACTGCCCCTTCGCCCTGGCAGGGAGAAGGTGGTCGGAGACCGGATGAGGGTCCGGACGAGGGGCCGGATGAGGGTCCGGATGAGGCTGCAGATGCCCCCTCACCCGCTCTCGACATGCGTCGAGATCACCCTCTCCCCGTCGGGGCGAGGGGTCAGGACGATCCCGGCCACTCTCTCCCCGTCGGGGCGAGGGGTCGAACAAACCTTCGCACTGGAAGGGAGAAGGGGGGAGGTGGGGGGTACGAGGGACGCGGAGCGGCGAGGGGTGTCCGCCCCTCGCCGCCGTCAGGCAACCGGGCAGACGCCCCGGGGGCCGGGGCGTCTGATCGACCGGCAGTAGTGGACATGGCCGCCTCGGCCAGAGGCGGCACCAATCTTGTCGAGCAACGGTTCCGGCGCCCGCGTGGACCCTGCGGTCAGGGCTAAGACGTGTTGCCTGACCTGGAATTGGCCCCGCTATCAGGAATCCGGAACTGTGGGGCTCTGGCTAGACCTTGGCCACGCCGTTCGTGGATTCCGCGGTCTGCTGGTCGAGCACGTCGATGCCCTTGCGGACCTGGCCGAGTACTTCGGCGACCCGCTCTTCGAGCGCGAACAGCACCTCTCGGGCGTAGTCGTCGGCACCCTTGCGGCGCGCCAGTGCCTCGGCCTCGGCGGCTCCGACGATCTTCGACTTGGTGTCGGTCTTCGCCTTGGCGAGAATCTCGTTGGCTTTGGTCTCGGCCTCGCCGAGGACGTCTTTGGCGCGCAGTTCGGCCGCCTGGAGCACGTTCGTCTGCTCGATCATCTTGCGGGCCTTTTCGGTCGCAGTGTTGATTGCGGAGCTCGTCTGCTCCTCCGCCATCTGCCGGATCGTGGCCGCTTCCTCATCCGCGTAACCGCGAATCCGGCGAGCCTCCAGCTCCGCCTGCTTCACGATGCTTTCCTTCTGGCGAATGACGGTATTGGCGTCGGCGATCTCCGCCGGCAGTTCGTCGCGCATCGCCTTGATGATTGCGGCGAACCTGTCCATATTCACCAGACACCTGGACGTACCAGGGACCTTGCCTCCCTGAATCAGATGCTCCAGTTCGTCTAGCTGCTCGTAGATCCTCATCGATGCCCCCTTCGGCAATGCCTACTATTCGGCGCTACTCTGCGGCCGATTTTTTAACCTCGAACCAATGGAGTCCGCGACGTGCCGCGGCACGAACGCGCTGATGTCACCGCCCAGCATGGCGATCTCCTTCACCCGGCTGGAGCTGACGTACTGGTTGTCCTGCGAGCTGATGAGACAGACCACCTCGATATCGGGGCCGATCTTCTGGTTCATGAGCGCCATTTCTCGCTCGTACTCGAAGTCGGCGCCGATTCGAAGCCCCCGGACGATCACCGAAGCGCCGATCTGGGTTGCGAAGTTCACGGTCAGACCGGAGTAAGGACGGACCTCGACTCCGGGAAGCCTCTCGAGGGAGCGCTTGAACATCTCCACCCGCTCGCGCGTCGTGAACATGAGCTTCTTGGGAGGGGTGTCGTAGACGGCGACAACGAGGTGGCCGAACAGCTTCGCAGCTCGACTCGCCATGTCGATGTGGCCATTAGTAACCGGGTCGAAAGTCCCCGGGAAGACCGCATTGACCAAGTGAAACCCCTAACCCTCAAACCTGTAGACAGTCACGGCCGTATCGCCGTACAAGCGCCGGTCGATCTGCCTCAGTCCCGGCAGGGCTTCCGGCAGCACCCTCCGCTTGGAGTGCTCAGCGATCACCCTTGCACCGGGAACCAGGCGCCCGGACTCGACCAGCAGTCCAAACACTTCCGCAAACGGATCGTCGTCGTACGGCGGATCGGCAAACACGAGGTCGAAGTCGGCCTCGAGTCTCCGTACCACCGCAGCGGCGGCACCCCGATGCACCACACCACGCTCTCCGAAGCCCAGGTCCGCCAGCGCGGCGCGGATCGCACGGCACGCTTTCTCGTCCCGTTCGACGAATTCCGCCCACGCTGCGCCCCTGCTCAGGGCCTCCAGCCCGAAAGCACCGGTCCCGGCGTAGAGGTCGAGGACCCGCCTCCCCTCTGCGCCCCCAGGCCCGAGCATGGAGAAGAGCGCCAGGCGCACCCTCCCCGAGGTCGGTCTTATGCCTTTAAGGTGGTGCTGGAGCCTTCGGCCACCAGCTTCACCGCCCCCGATTCGCACGGACCGTTCCCCGGGCGATTGAACGCCTGTCACGCAACAGCAGGTCGATTATTCCGATACGGGGTCGATCGCTTCAATGTGATTGAGGTTCGAGATTCGCGGGGTTTCTCGCGTCGGTGACACCCCGGCCAGTGACAGGGGGTGGCATAGAATGTCCGGATTGGCTACGGCCAGACGTTACAGTCCGCGCCTGGCCGCGGTTCCGCTTCCGTCGCACGTCTGACCCTGGATATCGGGATGTCTTCGACAGAGCAGCAATCAGGTGAGCCTCAGGCCGCGGGCGATGCCGGCGTAGCCGAGGCGCGCCTGATGCAGAACCGGATCGAGAAGGCGGGTCGCCTGCGGGCGCGCGGGATCGACCCGTACCCGGCGCGCGTGCGGCGTACCCACTCCTCGGTCGAGGCAAAACGGCTGCTGCACGACGCCGAGCAGCGAGGCGGTCCTGAAGCGAGGACGGAGCCGGTCGCGCTCGCGGGCCGCGTGATGGCCAGGCGTGGGATGGGCAAGGCGGCATTCATCGACCTGATGGATGGCGCAGGACGCATCCAGGCGCATCTCCGCTCCGACATCCTCGGCGACGCCTACGAACTGCTCGAGGACGTGGACATTGGCGACTTCATCGCCGTAGAGGGCCCGGTGTTCCGCACCCGGCGGGGCGAACCGAGCGTCGAGGCGAAATCGCTACAGCTTGTTACCAAGGCGATCAGGCCGCTCCCGGACAAGTGGGCCGGCCTCCAGGACATCGAGAAGCGATCACGCCAGCGATACCTTGACCTGATCGTGCGAGAACGCTCGGTGGAGGTAGCCCGGCTGCGCGCCGGTATCGTCGCCTCGATGCGGCGTTTCCTGCAGGCGCGCGGCTTCATGGAGGCGGAGACGCCGATCCTGGTCTCGATCGCGGCAGGCGGGATGGCGCGCCCCTTCGTAACTAATCACAACGCGCTCGATCGCACCCTTTACCTGCGCATCGCGACCGAACTCCACCTGAAAAAACTGGTGGTCGGCGGGATCGAAAAGGTGTTCGAGATCGGGCGCATCTTTCGCAACGAGGGGATCGACGCCGACCATAATCCGGAGTTCACGACGCTTGAATCGTATGAGGCGTACGCCGACTACGGCGACGTGATGAGGATGGTCGAAGAGATGGTGGCGCACATCGCGACCGAGGTAACCGGCTCGACGCTGGTACCCGCGCCAGAGGAGGGCGGGAGCCCCATTGAATTGGCGCCGCCGTGGCCCCGGCTCGACCTCCGCCAGACGATCATCGACCGCTGCGGAATCGATTTCCTCGAATGCCCCGACGTCGCATCGCTTTCGCTTGCCATGCGCGCCCGGAAGATCCACGTCGAGCCTGGCGCCTCCTGGGCCCGGCTGCTGGACAAGGTCATCTCGTCGCAGGTGGAACCCGGGATTCGCTCCCCGGCGTTCCTCGTCGACTACCCGCTCGCGATGTCGCCACTGGCCAAGCGCAAGCCAGGTGCCGAAGGGGTGGTCGAACGCTTTGAGGCGTTCGCACTCGGGCGTGAGCTGGCCAACGCATTCACTGAGCTGAACGATCCCGTGGAGCAGCGCGCCCGGTTCGAGGAGCAGGAACGGCAGCGGAAGCTCTACGGCGACGAGGAAGCGGACCGCCTGGACGAGGACTTCCTGGTCGCCGTCGAGCACGGGATGCCGCCCACCGGAGGGCTGGGCATGGGGATCGATCGGCTGGCGATGCTGATTGCGGGCGAACGCTCGATCCGCGAAGTCATGCTGTTTCCACAGCTTCGTTCACAGTAGGGAACAGACACTGTGTTGAGCCTTGATCTGATCGTGAACGAAACCGAGAAGGTTCGCGAGCGCCTGCGCGCACGCGGCGAGGCGGACTCCGGGCTCGACCAGGTGCTGAAGCTGGACGCGTCCCGCCGGGTACTGATCAAGGAAGGCGACGACCTGCGGGCAAGGCGCAACGAGGCCAGCCGGCGGATTGGAGCCGCCGGCAAGAAGCCCTCGGCCGAGGAAGTCGCAGAAATGCGTGCGGTCGGAGACCGGGTCAAGCAGATCGAATCAGAGCTCGAAACGATCAAGGCGGAGCTCGAGGAGATCATGCTGGTCCTGCCAAATCTCCCGCTGCCCGATGTCCCCGTTGGGACCGACAGCACCCATAACGAGATAACACGCCAGTCAGGCGAGGTGACCCGGCCGGCCCACCGGATCCCCGCGCACTGGGATCTCGACGCGCGCGTCGGGATCGACATCGAGGCGGGCACCAGGATGTCCGGCGCCCGGTTCTACGCGCTGACCGGGAAGGCCGCGCAACTGCAGCGCGCGTTAACGTCCTGGATGCTCGACGTGCACGTGAATGAGAACGGGTACACGGAGGTCAGCCCGCCGTTGCTGGTCAAGGGCGAGACCATGACCGGGTCCGGCAACCTGCCCAAGTTCGCGGACAACCTGTATCACGACGCGGAAGAGGACCTCTGGCTGCTGCCGACTGCCGAGGTCGCGCTGAACGCCATGCACGCGGGGCAGATCATCGGGCCCGGTGTGCTTCCCCTGAAGCTCGTCGCCCGCACGCCGTGTTTCAGGCGAGAGAAGGCGGCGGCGGGCCGCGACACGCGCGGCATCAAGCGCGTGCACCAGTTCGAGAAGGTCGAGATGTTCAGGTTCGTGGAGCCCTCCGAGTCGGAGGCGGCGCTCGAAGAGATGCTGGCCGAGGCAATGACTCTGTGCGAACGCCTCGGCCTCACTTACCGCGTACTGAAGCTGTGCACTGGCGATATCGGATTTCAGTCGGCGAAGACGTTCGACATAGAGGTGTGGGCGCCCGGTTCCGACGAGTGGCTGGAAGTTAGCTCAATTTCCACCTGCACCGACTTCCAGGCCCGGCGCAACAACACACGCTACCGGCCGCGCGCGGACGCCTCGCCTCGCCTCCCACACACGCTCAACGGGTCCGGGCTCGCCATCCCGCGCATCCTGATCGCGGTCCTGGAGAACAATTTCCAGGCAGATGGCTCGATCAAGGTCCCGGCTGTGCTACAGCCATATACGCGCTTCGATCGCATCCCATGACGCGATCCGGCCTGCGAGGCCACCCGGCTGGTGGCGAGGAAATGGCTCGGGGAAGGCAGAGGATGTACTACAAAGAAAACGAAGAGACCAACGTGGTTGAAATGCCGATACACCACGGGGTCGGAACGATCGTTCGTCGCAAGTTCTTCCCCGGGTCCAGCCAGCTTCCGATAAAGATGGAGATCTGGGAGCTCAAGCCTGGAGTCAGTGAGGGAAGTCACACCCACGACGGGGATCATGCGCTCGAAGAGATCTACTATTTTCTCCAGGGAAGTGGCGTCATGTGGTGCGACGGGAAAGACGTACCTGTTGCCGCCGGCGACGCCATCATGGTGCCTCCCGGAGTAGACCACGGCTTTCGGAATACGGGCACCGAAATACTGAAGCTGGTAATCATCTGGGGCAAACCTGCCCAGGCATAAGAACCAACCAGCACACGAGCGGCGTCTACCTGTGGCTCGGTAAGCAATTACGGCCTGGGCCAGGGCGTAACCGAAGGCGATTCCTCGATCGGCTCGAGGACGGACTTGTCGAGCAGGGCTAGCGGCCAGAGCCGGGGGAGCCCGCGACCCCTAACGAGAAGTGCGCGGGGACCATCGAGGCGGGCGTGAGCGCACTGACCGCGATGTACAGCCGCTCGCCGGGAACAATCTCATTGACTGTCAGCAAGCCTGTTCCGGAGTGGCTTACCGGCAGCGGTAGTACAACCGCCGTCTGGCCGTCACGTACACGGACCACCTGCACCAGCCACTCTTGCGGGATGCGGTCGCTGATCCTGGTGAAGCCCCGGGCCAACCAGCCGCTGTCCGACCCGGACAGGTCCGCCCAGCCGATTTCCGGGATTTCGAAGCCGTTGAAACAGGCGCCCTGCAGGTAGATCGCATCGTCGGTGATGTACTCGAGGCGCAGCAGGACCCGCTTGCCGGCGAATGGGGTCAGGTCGATCCGCTCCTCGACCCACCTCTGGCTCCTGCCCGTGTAACCGCTTCCGAACGCGTTGCCGTTGGCATTCCGCGCGGTCGTGTGGAGGCCGTCGAGGACCTGCCAGGTCGTTCCACCATCGGTGGACACCTCGACATATGCGTAGTCCCATTCCTCTTCGATCTGGTACCAGGCCGAGAACTTGAGAGTCGCGGTCGGCGTCGCGGAGAGGTCGACCTCGCGCGTCAAGGTCGTGTTGATTGAGTCGCCCTGATTGGTCCACCAGCAGGCCCGTGCGCCCCCGGGCTGTGAAATCAGAGCGGTCGAGGGCTCCCCTTCGAACCTTATGGTCACGCGATCCCGTCCGGGCGGCACCTCGTAGTACATGACCCCCATCTGTGAAGCGACCCCAGTCCGGGTCGAGTCGATGTTCAGGCGCGTCACCGGGACCAAATCAGGTTCGCGTCCTTCGTAGCCGAAGGCCGTGCCTGATTCGCCCAGGAGGTTTGCGACCACCCAGTCGCGAAATATGTCGAGCGGCGGGACGCCTCTTCCGGAACGCCTGAGCGACGAATCCACGCCGGCCAGCCCGTCGAGCGGGTCAGCAATGAGAGCCTGGATGATGGCATCGCCACCGTAGTGCTCGTGCAGGTACTGGAGGAACAGTAGCGCGCCCCCGTAATTCGATCCCGTGTTCCGGTCATCCGGCCATGCGTTCAACTGTGAATTCGGATCGGCGACGTAGGCCTGAACGCTCTGGGTCGGGTAGCCAAGGAGGTACACCGCCAGTTCGGACAGACCCTCATTGATCCAGGTGTCCTCGGTAGGATCGACGTAATGGTGCAGCGCGTGCTGTAGCTCGTGTGTGAGCAGGCCGTAGTAGGGCTCTGTGGCCAGGGTGGCCTTCTTGCCGTCCATGTAGATGATGCTTCGCTCGTTGGAGAACGGGTGCACAGCCCTCGGATAGGCATCGCTTGAGCTGAAGTAGCCGGCCATGCCTGCGTCGAGTTCGGTGTGAAAAATGGTGATCCGGCGGTCGCCATCGAGTCCGATGCGGTCCGCGGCCGGGAACAGTCGCATGACGCGAGGCCAGATCCGGCTCTCAAACTCGGCTATCGAAGCGTCGAGCTTCCCGGGTTCGACCCGCATCGACTCGTCGAAGATCCAGATTGCGTTCGCGCTGACCCGGCGCACGACCGCCGGCGCCTGGCGGCCGCCCCCTCTCTCTCGTAGCACCCAGAGCGTAAGGCGATCACCTTCCCGGATCTCGGGCGGCGTCTTCGCAGGTGTGACGTCGATTGGCTCTGCCTGGCGGAGGCGGAGTCTGCGCGCGAGTTCGACCGGGTCCCGGTCGGGCGGCGTCGGGATGGTCTGGACCGGTGCAGGGGAGACAGGTGTCAGCGATGGCGAGGCCACCGCGGTTGCGACGGCAGCCGGGGTCCCCACAGTTGCGGTCGGCAAGGAGGGCGGACGCGCTTCCGGGCGGCACGCTAGCGCCAGCAGCAGGAAAAGGGCAACGAGCGGTGCGCGGACGCGGGCGAAGTTCGGGCGAACCTTCAATTGAAGCCGTTCATGGCGGCATCTGGCCCGTTGCGCAGGATCGTTTCGACGGCGTCGGCCGCTCGCTTGACGGCGTCAATGACCAGGGCTCGATCGGCCCGATCGAGCGGACTCAGGACGTGGTCGATCTCGGCGCCCGGGGTCCCCGGCCTGCCGACTCCGATCCGCACGCGGATGAACTCGGTTGTGCCGATCGCGGCGACGATCGACTTCAGGCCGTTGTGCCCGCCTGCGCTGCCCTGCGCTCGTACGCGCAGCTTGCCAGGGAGAATATCCATGTCATCAACCAGTACGATCAGGCCACTCGCCTCGGCTTGATACTTTCGAAGCAGGTAGCCGACTGCCTGGCCGCTCTGGTTCATGAAGGTACGCGGCTTCCCCAGGACGACCGGGACGCCGGTCAAAGTTGTCTCCGCGCCGTCGACCCGCGGGTCGAAGCGCTTCAAGCGGGCGCCGGTGCGCTGCGCCAGCTCTTCAAGGCACCAGAATCCCGCGTTGTGCCGCGTGTCGCGATATTCGGGCGACGGGTTTCCGAGGCCGACGATTACCCAGCCTGGTCTCGACCATCCAGCTGGCCTGGTTGACGCGCTTGATCTGCGGAACGGCAACTGGTCCCAGAGCTTTCTGTGCAACCTAAGCGCGGCCGGCCGGAGCGTCGCCCGCGCGCGCCAGTTCCGGTTTGTTGAGCATTTCGACGAACTGCTCCTCGGTGATCGTCCTCACACCCAGCCGGTTGGCGTCATCCAGCTTTGAGCCCGGCTCAGCCCCGACGACCACGAAGTCCGTCTTCTTCGACACGCTGCCCGAGACCAGCCCGCCCAGGGACTTGATGCGCGACTGCGCTTCGCTGCGTGTGAAACGTTCCAGGGACCCGGTGACGACGAAGCGTTTTCCGTCGAACGGTCTCGGGCCGGGCCCGACGCGCGGCGCTTCTACGGGATTGACGCCTGCCGCTACCAGGCGCCCGATCACGTCTTGATTCTCCCGCGCCTCGAACCAATGCGCTACGTTCCGGGCGATCTCCGGGCCGATGCCCTCGACTTCGTCGATCTGCTCGATCGTCGCCGACTGCAAGCTTGCCAGGGACCCGAACTTTCCCGCCAGGAGCTCTGCCGTTTCGGCGCCAACGTGCGGTATCCCGAGCGCATAGAGGAGGCGTGCCAGCGGGCGCTGCTGCGCCCCGCGGATAGCCTGGATGAGGTTGTCGACGCTCTTCTCTCCCATCCTGTCGAGCTGGAGCAAGTCTTCCCGGCGCGCTTCCAGGGCAAATACATCGGCGATGTCATGCACGAGGCCGGCGGCGATCAGTTCGGCAGATAGCTTCACGCCAAGCCCTTCGATGTCCATGGCCCCCCGCGCAGCGAAATGCTCGAGGAGTCGATGGAACTGGGCCGGGCACTTTGCATTGACGCACCGGACGACCGCCTCTGCCTCGTCGCGCACGGCCGGCTGTCCACAGCTCGGGCACTCACGCGGCACACGGTACTCGACCGTGCCTGGCGGCCGCTTCTCCAGCACCGGCCCCACCACCTGTGGAATCACTTCGCCGGCGCGCTGGACGATCACGGTGTCGCCCTGGCGGATGTCCTTGCGGCGGATATCGTCCTCGTTGTGCAGCGTTGCCTGGCTGACCATCACGCCCCCCACGAACACCGGTTCCAGCACGGCGTACGGGTTCAGGCTGCCGGTCCTGCCGACGTTTACGCGGATCTCTTTCAGGACCGTGGTCACCTGTTCCGCTGCGAACTTGAACGCGGTGGCCCAGCGGGGCTCGCGCGCGACGTGCCCGAGGCGGAGCGCCACGCGCCGTTCGTCGGCCTTGACCACGATACCGTCGATCCCGAAGTCGAGCGACTTGCGGAGTTCGACGACCTCATCGAACGCGGCAAGCACCTCGTCGAGCGACTTGGCGCGGCGGGCCCAGGGTGGAGTGTGGAACCCCCACTCCTTCAACTGCTCAAGGGTGTCCCACTGCGTAGTGGGCAGATCGCCGCCATCAGCGTGGCCAATCGCGTACGCAAAGAAGTCCAGCGGGCGACGCGCCGTCACGCGCGAGTCGAGCTGGCGCAGCGCCCCGGAGGCCGCATTACGGGGATTCACGTAGAGCGGCTCGCCTTCGACCTCGCGTTCGCGGTTGAGTTGCTCGAACGCTCCGGCCGGGTAGTAGACCTCGCCCCTCACTTCGACGATGGGTGGGTAGCCGCCGGAGTGAAGGCGAAGCGGGATCGAGCGGATCGTGCGCAGGTTCGCCGTGACGTCCTCTCCGCGTTCGCCATCGCCACGTGTGCCCCCGCGCACGAACACCCCGTCCTCGTAGGTAAGCGACACCGCCAGTCCATCGATCTTGAGTTCGCAGATCAGGTCGAAGCCCTTGAGGTCGCCGTAGTCGCAGGCGCGTCGATACCACGCCTCGAGCTCTTCCCTGTCGAAGACGTTGCTCAGACTCAGCAACGGGAGCGGGTGAACGACCTCTGCAAAGCCGGACGCGGGCGGTGCACCGACACGGCGCGTCGGTGAATCAGGGACCGCCAGCTCCGGATAGCTAAGCTCCAGGTCGACGAGTTCCCGGAACATGCGGTCGTACTCGGAATCCGTAACTTCGGGTTTCGCGAGCACGAAGTACAGGTGATTGTGGCGGGAAATCTCTTGCCGAAGTCGCTCGGCCTTCGCCCTCGTCTCGGCGGAAGCCTGTGAATCGCTCATATCCTTCCGATCGAAAACCGGCGGTAATTTGAACGAGATTCATATACGAGAACAGATATGGCCAGTATAGCAACGGGCTTCTGCGCTTCCCCCTTGCTCCCGGCGCGCCCGGCGCGGCGACCATATACTCGGAGGTCCGGGGCGAATGTGCCCCCGGACCAGAAGCGAGCGAGTAGCGCGTGGCAGACGTAAGGCCTTTCAGAGGGATCCGGTACGACGACCGCCAGGCTGGCGCGCTTTCGTCGAACCTTGGCCCGACGTACGACATGATCTCGCCCGAGAAACAACGGGAGCTGCTCGACCGCTCGCAGACGAACGTGATCCGGCTGGAGCTGGCGCTCGACGCCGACCCCGGCGAGAAGCTGGATGGGCGGTACGACAGCGCCGCTGCGATGCAGGCCAACTGGTTTTCGGCAGGAATCCTAAGGCGCGACGCGGAGCCCTCGATGTACGTGATCGAGGAGTCGTTCAACTTCCGGGGCGCCCGGTACCGGCGTTTCGGGCTTCTGGCCGCCGTACGCCTCGAAGACTACGACCGGGGGATCATTCTGCCGCATGAGTACACGCGCGCCGGGTTCGTAGCCGACCGGCTTCACCTCATGAAGGCGACGCGGGCCAACTTCAGCCCCCTGATGGTCCTGTTCCGTGAGCCGCCGGGGGCCCCGATCAGCCGTGCGCTGATGGACGTGGTGAGCAACCCGCCGGACGCCAACGGGAATCCGCCGGACATGCCCGCGATTCGGGTCTGGCGGATTACCGACCCCGAGAGGCTGGCCACCCTGACCGCGGCATTCAAAGACACGAAGTTGTATATCGCCGACGGCCACCACCGCTACGAAGCGGCGCTCCTTTACCGTATCCAGACTCGGTTCGGGCACCGCGCGCGGTCCGACGAGCCGTCGAACTTCCGCATCATGAACCTGATCGAGATCGGCGACCCGGGGCTCTTCCTGCTTGGCTACCACCGGCTCGTGTCCAACGCCACCGGCGAGGAGCTGGAGGCGTTGAAGAGGAGGCTGAAGACGCAGTTCGCGCTGCGGCCGTGGCCGGCGCGGCTCCCACTGGACTCGGAGACGATCGATTCGCAGTTGAACCGAGAGACGCGCTCAACCCTGGTGGTCGGGATCGCCGGCCTTGAAGGCGCCGACCTGCACCTGGGCGTCCTTCGCAATCCTGCCCACGCGACCTCCGAACGGGAGTCGTCGGATTACGCCCGGCTCCATACCGAGGTTCTCCGTGAAGTGTTCGGTGAAGCGCGGGAGCCGCAGGTGATCTCTTACGCGGCCGACCCGGTCGAGGCCATCAAGAACGTCAAGGCAGGGCGGCGCCAGCTGGCCTTCATCATGCGGGCCCTGAGCTCGTCGCAGTTTGAAGGCGTGGTGAGCCAGGGCCAGCGGTTGCCGCCCAAGTCGACCTACTTCTACCCGAAACTGCCCGCGGGCGTTGTCATGCAGAGCCTGGACGGCGTGCTCTAGGCGCCGCCGGGGCTCCCGCCTAAGGCTTGATGATCGTCCTGGCGACGGTCCCCGAGAGCATGTCCTGGAACGCCTCGTTGATCTCCGTCAGGGGCCGGAACCGGGTTTGCAGCTCATCCAGCTTCAACCGTCCCTGCAGGTACAGCTCGATGAACCAGGGGAAGTCGTGGCGGGGTCGCCCGGTGCCTGCCGATGACCCGATCAGCTTGCGGTCGAGGAACAGTGGGCGCATCGGGATCGTGACCTCGCCGTCGGTCGGCGGTACGCCCACCATGCACGCGGTGCCGCCGGCGCACACCGATTCGAACGCCTGCCTGACAGTAGCGGGCTTGCCAATCACCTCGAAGGCGTAGTCGACGCCGCCATCGGTCATGTCGACAATCGCCTTGACGGGGTCGGTCTCGGAAGCCAGCACGGTGTCCGTGGCCCCGAACATTTTTGCGAATTTGAACTTCGAGGCCGCGATGTCGACCGCGATGATCCGGGACGCGCCGGCGATCACGGCGCCCTGGATCACGTTCAGGCCGACGCCGCCACAACCGTACACCGCGACCGTCGACCCCGGCTTTACCTCGGCGGTGTTCACGACCGCACCCACTCCGGTGACGACCGCGCAGCCGATCGAAGCGAGCTTCTCGATTGGCACGTCGTCGCGCACTTTCACGAGCGTCCATTCGGGGACCACGGTGTACTGAGAGAAGGTGGCAAGGCCGTGAAAGAGGGGAGTGCCGTCGGCCTTCGAAAAGCGCTGTGTACCGTCGACCATGAAGCCGGGCTTCGCCTTGATGCCGTTGCACAGGTTGGGGCGGTTCGTCGAGCAGTACTTGCACTTCCCGCACATTGGACGGATCGCGAAGACGACGTTGTCGCCGGCCTTGAAGGCCGTGACGTTCGGGCCGACCTTTTCGACGACGCCGGCGGCCTCATGGCCCATTACGAGCGGCACGGCTGCCGCTTTCGTGTGACCGTCGACCGCGTGGTAGTCGCTGTGGCAGGCGCCGGTGGCGGCAACCCGGACGAGTACCTCGCCCGACTTCGGGTCGCTCAAGTTCACTTCCTCGACCCTGATGGGCTGTCTTGGGGCGTAGAAAACGGCAGCCATGGTTCGCATCAGATAGCGCTCCTGACAACGTTTTTTGGCGACGGGCCACAATCAGGCGCAGGGATGATACCGCGAAGGGACCAGGCGCCCCGCCTGAGCCATGGCCGTTCGACAATCAGGCGCTCCAGGTGTAGCCGGCTGCCTGTCGTACTTCCGCTGGATGAGCCGGTTCGATCCCGGCGGCCCGGCGGCTTCGGCGCCCTGGTCCTGTACAGGCTCCAGGACCTCGCCGGAGTCATATCCCTGGTCCGCGATCACAGTCCGCGAGCACGCCGGTGGCCTTTATCCCGCGCAGCAATGGCAGAGCTGCTCTACATCTGGAGCCTCGCCCACGGCGGGGATGAAGCGTGCATGCTGACCTGCGGCATCGACCGCCAAGTGGATCTTTGTGGTTAATCCACCCCTGGAACGCCCCAGAGCCTGGTTTGGCGCCCCCCTTTTCCACTGGCAGGCTGCCGGTGGGCACGGACGAGCTTGGAGTCGGTCATGACCCACGAATTCTTCGGGTCTTCCAGCAGGACCTTGAAGATCCTCGCCAGGATTCCGGCCTTCGCCCAGCGTGTAAACCGTTTGTGCGTACTCTTCCAGTTGCCGTACTCAGCCGGCATGTCCTTCCAGCGTGCGCCGCTCCGCAGCACCCAGAGCACGCCATTTACGAAGGCGCGGTTGTCCTTTGCCGTCACCCCAACATGTCCTGGCCGCCCCGGCAGGAACCCCTCGATCTTGCGCCACTGCGTTGCACTCAGCTCGTACCGCTTCATATGGACCCCACAAGCTGGAGGCCTGCAACCTGCTATTCCCTGCCTCGGGCCAGCATCGTGGCCTGGCCGCAGGTTTCTCTCAATTGTCGATTGGCCCTAGTTGGTAACCGCCTTGAGTTGTTCGATGATAGTGGCGGCCGCGACGTGTTCTGAGTAGCGCTTTCCGATGAAACTCCACTTGAGCTGGCCGTCCTTGCCCACGATGAAGGTGGAGGTCGATGCCAGGCCGTCGCCATGGAGATTGAAGACCCCGTACTTCCTGGGGACTGCCGAATCGCCGCTCGTATAGGCGATGTGGAAGGGCGCGCCGAACTGCTTGACCGCGTGTTCCGCCCCGGTCAGGTCATCGGTGGATACTGCGATGACCTCGGCGTGAAGCGCTTCGATCTGTTCGTACTGGTCTCGCAGCTGCACGAGCTGCTGGCGGCAGGAGGTTCACCACCAGGCACGGTAGAAGACCAGGACGACGTTCTTCTGGCCCAGGTACTGGCTCAGGGCGACTTCGCCACCCTGCGCGTCGGGGAGCTTGAAATCGTGCAGCCCCGGGCCGAGTTGCGTGGCTGGCGGGGCGGCCGGGACCGTCGCGGCAGGAGCGCTGACCGGAGCCGTGGTGGGTGCCGCCGTGGCCGCCGGTGGCGAGGTCGGGGGTGGGGTCGCGGTCGCGATCGTTACCGGCCGGGACGCTACCTGCGTCGCGGTCGGAACCGCTTCGCCGGCGCACGCCAGGACCAGCGCGCTCGCGGCGGCCGCGGCTACGGCCCTGAGCCGGACCGGAGAGCGCCTGGGCACTGCCGTGCAAGCGGAACGCATGTCCCCTCCGTTCGACGCCGCCCCGTGTTGCGGCCGGCAATACCTCTGGTACGGCGCCGGGGTGGCGGCGGATGTACCTAGCGGCCGGCCCGCATGGCCGCAATCGACTTGCCGATCGCCTCGAGGGCGCTGTCCACGTGGTTCGTTTCAACCCAGCCCATGTGACCGACCCTGACGATCTTCCCGGTCATCTGTCCCTGGCCGCCGCCGATTACCGCTCCGTAGTTCTTGCGCACGCGGGCGACCAGCGCCTTCCCGTCGATCCCATCCGGCACGCGGATCGCGGTCACGGTATCGGACGCGAATCGGCGCTCCGGAAACAGTTTCAATCCGAGCTTTTCGGCGCCATTGCGGCACCGGTCCGCGGTCCGGTGGTGACGTTCGAATACGCTCTCGATCCCTTCGTCGACGATCCGCTGCAGGGACACCTCGAGCGCGTACATGGCCGGCAGGCAGGGCGTGAACGGCGGCTGGCCGATCTTCAGGAAGTCGCGGTACTGCGCGACGTCGTAGTAGTACTTCGGCATGCGAGCCGTCTGGTACGCCTTCCAGGCGCCGGCGCTGAATGTGATCATCGCGATCCCCGGAGGCGCGATCCAGGCCTTCTGCGAGGCCGTTGCCACGACATCGATGCCCCAGGCGTCGACTGCGATCGGCATGGCGGCCGCGCTCGACACGGCGTCGACCAGCACAAGAGCGCCTGAGTTCTCCTTCACGGCATGCGCGATGTCTTTCAGCGGATTCGCGACGCCCGTCGAGCTCTCGTTGTGCGTCACGATCACGGCCCGTACGTCTTTTTCGGCCTTTAGCTTTGCCTTCAGCGCAAAAACATCAACCGGCTGACCCGCAGGGAACTGCATCGCGACTACGTTCGCGCCGTACGCCTTCGCGATGTCGCCGAACCGGTCGCCAAAAAACCCGATCGTCAGCGACAGCACCTTGTCGCCCGGCGACAGCGTGTTGACGATTGCCGCTTCCATCGCCCCGGTGCCGGAGGACGTAATGAAATAGGCGTCGCCCGCGGTCATGAAGACGGTCTTCAGGTTGGCGGTCATGCGCGCCAGCATGTCGGCGTACTCAGGCCCGCGATGGTTCATCATCTGGGTGCCCACCGCCTCGAGGATGTCGTCCGGGAGCGGGACCGGTCCGGGGATGCGGAGGTTCTCACCCGCCAGCCGTGCGGCGGTGGTCTTATTGCTGGTCTGCGATGCCATTAGGCGTTCTCTTTCATGAAGTTGCCGGAAGGAGCGTCCAGTTTACGCCCGGCTTGCCGCACCTAAGCCAGGTTCACGAGCCGGTATGTCCTGGCGCCCCGCCTCAGGATTATCACGCGACCTTCGATCAGGTGTGAAACGCGGACGGGGAACCTGGGATCGTCGATCCTCAGGTCGTTAAGGTAAGCGCCTCCCTGGTCGACGAGACGGCGGGCCTCGGCGTTCGAAGCGCATAGCCCGGCCAAGACCGCGAAGCGATCGAACGGCGTTCCTTCGCCTTCGAGCAGCGACCGCGCGATCTGGGCCCGCGGCGCGCCACCGAGCACGTCCTCGATCTGCTCCGCGCTCAGGCCGGCCACGGAGCCCCCGAACAGCGCGTTGGTCGCCTTTTCCGCCTCTTCTAGCCCATCCTGACCGTGGACTGCGACCGTCACCGCGCGCGCCAGGGTTCGCTGGGCCACCCGCTTCTTGGGTTCCAACCGGACCGCCTCCTCAAGATCGGCGATCTCCGACTGGCCGAGGAACGTGAACCATCGCAGGTACTTGCCCATGTCGCGGTCGTCCGAGTTCAGCCAGTACTGGTAGAAGCGGTAAGGCGAGGTCAACGCGCGGTTCAGCCAGATGTTCTGACCCTGCGACTTTCCGAACTTCTCGCCGCTGGCGCTTGTCAGCAGCGGGTAGACCAGGCCGTGGGGTTCGCCGCGCCGGTAACCGGTGACCGCGCCGGATGCGGCAGTGACCGGCTCGACGCGCTTGATAAGGTCGACTCCGGCCAGGATGTTGCCCCACTGGTCGGACCCGCCCAGTTGCAGCCGGCAGCCATGGTCCCGGTACAGCGCCAGGTAGTCGTACGCCTGGAGCAGCATGTAGCTGAACTCGGTAAACGAGACCCCGGACTCCCTGCCGAGACGAGCGCTGACCGATTCCTTCCCGAGCATGTAGTTGACCGTGAAGTGCTTCCCGGTGTCGCGCAGGAAGTCGATCAGGTTCAGGTCAAGCAGCCAGTCGCCATTGTTGATCAGGCGTGCGGGATTAGTGGTGGTCTCGAAGTCGAGAAATCGGCCGAGCTGCGCCCGGATGCCGGCGACGTTCCGGGCGATCGTGTCCCGGTTGAGGAGCAGCCGTTCCTCGGAGCGGCCGCTGGGGTCTCCGATCATGCCGGTCCCGCCGCCTACGATCGCGATCGGGGAGTGCCCGTGCTTCTGGAGGCGGGCCAGCGCCATGATCGGGATGAGATGTCCCATGTGCAGGCTGCTGGCCGTTGGGTCGAAGCCCGTGTAGCACGTGATCTTCTCGCTCGCGAGCATCTCTTCGGCGCCCGGGGTGGCGTCGAAGATCATGCCGCGCCATTTCAACTCTTCGAATACGTTCATGTCTTGCCAGACATTGTCACACCCCGTCGGCTCGGTCCTGTAGTTGAGCCGCCGCAGACTTGAGGGCAGACCGCGCTTGCAGGACATCGGCGGTCATCTGGCGCACGAGGGCTTCCACCGACTCGAACCTGAGCTCCGGTCGCAAGCGCTTCACGAACACGACGCCCAGGGTGGATCCGTAAAGGTCGCCATTGAAATCCAGCAGGTGTGTCTCGATCGTGCGCTTGCCGCCGCCGAACGTCGGTCGGACCCCGATGCTCGTCGCCGACGGGTGCCGCCGCGCCGAAGGCGTGCCTGGCGCGACGATCGCCCAGGTTGCATAGATCCCGTCCCCTGGAATCGCAATGTGTGGGTCGACCCCGACGTTAGCCGTTGGAAACCCGAGCTGCCGCCCGCGGCGATCGCCGGTCTCGACCGTTCCGGTCAGGGTGTACCGGCGCCCCAGCATCGTGCAAGCGTCGTCGACTTGCCCGTCGGCCAGGGCCTTCCGGATCGCGCTGCTGCTGACCTGATGCCCGGCGTGGGTGGCGGGCTGGACCGTATGAACCTGGAAGCCAAGTTCCATGCCCAGGCCGCGCAGTACCTCCGGAGTGCCTGAGCGATCACGTCCGATCACTGCGCCGGGACCAAGGATCAGGTGCTTCATGGCGACCCGCGTCGACAGTTCGCTTGCGAACTCGCGCGGGGAAAGGGACCGGAGCGACTCGTCGAAATCCACCGGGATCACCAGGTCAATGCCAGCGGCGCGCACCAGCGCCAGCCGGTGCTCGATCGACGACAGATATGTGACCGGTCGGTCCGGAAGCAACAGCGCGCGCGGCTGCTGGCGGAACACGATCACGGCCGATGCACCGTCTTTCAGCGAGGATGCCCGGGCGACGGTCGCGGCGAGCAGCCGGCGATGTCCGACATGCACACCGTCAAATGTGCCGACCGTCACCGCAGTCGGGCGACCGTTCCTGCTCACGGAATCGAGCTGTGACTGAAAGGTCATACGCTTAGTATCTATCCAGCCAGTCGGACGCGCTTGCCGAGCGCGCTGGGGCCGCCGCCGGCACTACTCCTGCGCGATCACCCCTGGCGGTGAGCCGAACGATCCCGGAGGTTGGCGGCGTCGCGCAGGTAGATGTGCTTGATTTCAGACTGCTGCTTCTCGGTATTCCAGAGGACCAGGATTCGGATGCAGCGCGCTTGTCCATGCGGGACCGCCATCTCGTGTCCGCACATGAGCGGGACGTGCTCCCACTTGAGTTTCTCGCGGGCCGCGACGGCCGGGAACTCGGCGGTCAGGTCCGGGCTGGTCGAAAAGATGGTCGCGGCGACGTCGTCGGAAGCGATCCCGTTGGCCTCCACCATCCGCTGCAGGAGGTCGGTGGTCGCCTCGATCACGCCGGCCCGCGTGTGGTCGTGGGACGTAGTGGCGCCGCGTACACCTCTGACCTTCATCAAGACCCCTGCCCTCTGTGGCCTGTCGGCCTGGCCGCGCCGAGCGCAAGCCCCCTGATATAGGCCTCGGCGCGCTCCGGCGCCGACTCCACCGGGCCGTCGCGCATCGCATCGATCAGCGCGCTGCCGACAACCACCCCGTCCGCGAACTCCCCGGTTTCCTTGACGTGCGCGGCCGTCGATATCCCAAAGCCGACTGCTACTGGTAACGAAGTGTGGCGGCGCACCACCTCAACGAGCCCCCGGACACGCGCCGAGAACATTGCGCGGGCGCCCGTGACCCCGAGCAAGCTGACACAGTACACGAAGCCGCGCCCATCGCGACATGCCGCCGCGATCCGAGGCTCAGGACTGGTCAGAGCGAGCAACGGGATCAAGTCCAGCCCTCGCTTTTCGGCTGCAGAGCGCAACGGGCCGGCTTCTTCGGTCGGCAGATCCGCCACGATCAGCCCGTTGACCCCGGACTCGGCCGCCGCGTCGCAGAAGCGTCCCAGCCCGTAGCTCATGAGCGGGTTGTAGTAGCCCATGAAGACGAGAGGGATCTTCAAGCCATCGGCGCGCAGCCGGGCCGCCGAGGCGATGCAGATCGCCGGCGTCACGCCCTGGCCGAGCGCATGGTGGCTGGACATCTGGATCGTTGGGCCCTCGGCGAGCGGATCGCTGAACGGAATGCCGAGCTCCACCAGATCCGCGCCTGCCGTTGCTACTGCCTTGACGGCGTCCAGGCTGGCGTCGACGGTCGGATAACCGATCGTCAGGAACGGCGCGATCGCCGTTCGCCTGCGCCGGCGCGCGTCCTCGAATGCCTGTTGTATTGGTCCAGTGGACAATGATGAAACCTCGGAATGGCGCCCACCGGCGGGCTCCCGTCAGGCGCCAACGCCTGACGCCGCGACCACGAGCACTACGACATTATTCAGCGCGTGGGCGAACATGGCAGGCCAGATGGAGCCGGTCTTCACATAGACCCAGGCCAAGACGATACCAAATATGAACGTGGGCACGAAGACCGTCGGCTCCACGTGAAATAGCGCGAAGAGCACTGCGCTGATCACCACGCCGGCGACGAGCCCCAGGTCGCGGCGGAATCCCGAGAAGGCGAAGCCTCGGAAGAAGATCTCTTCCGTGAACGGGGCCACCACGCCGACCACAACGAACGCGAGCCACAGCTCGACGTTGTGCCTGAGGAGCTCGCGGGCGCTGTCGGTTGGACGCAGGAACTCCCATCCCATCTGGTCCACGACCTGTACCCAGCCGAACGAGGCACCCACTCCGGTGAGCCAGGCGAGGACGGCCCACGCTACCCAGTGATCGGCGCGGGGGCGCACGAACCCGAGGCTGGCGAACGTGCCACCCCTTCGGACGATGACGTACCACAACGCCACGGCCACGAAGAAGAATTCGAAACCAGCGCTGATCAGCAGCGCTCGCCGCCCTCCTGCCAGCGGCTGGTCGCCCGGGAGGGCACGTTGTAGCGAAAAGGCCAGCCAGATCGCGAGGACGGCCAGCGCCCCCGCGAGCGCGCCCAGCAAGACTTCCCTCGATCCCCAGTTGACTCTTCCAGCCATCGAATCTCCGAGCAGCTAAGCTATATTTTCAGTCTGCGCCCGATTCATCTCCCGACCCAACCGACGGCTGCTGCGAGGGCCCGATGACATCTCAAGTTCACGGATTCAATCTGAGGCTCGGCCAGGGTGGCGACCGCCTCGAGATGCGATGTGAGCACCAGAACGGCGTGCTCTACATGGTCCCGGCCGACCGCAGTTGGGTCTGCACGGACGAGCATCGCCATGCGCACGTGCTTGCCGGTTTCTTCAAGGAGCTAGCCTCCCTGGAGGATCCGAGGGTAAGGCAAGCCATGAACAGGTGGGGGCTCTACTACCGCGAGCGGCCGCTCGACGAAAGCGCCGGGCAGTAGTTCTTTTCCGATTGCGGGTTCGGCCCGAAGTACTCGCCATGCAAGAGGCCGCCGGGAATACACCCGGCGGCCTCTTGATTCGTCTGAGAACTGAAAAGGGCGGCCTGTACTAGGCCGATTGCGGGTTCGGGTCAGGCATCCGTGTCCCGCCCTCGACGACCGTCTTAGGATCCTGGTCACGCGTTGGAGGCCTGGGGGGCGTCGCCGGCTCGGAGTCGGGCCCCCGGGGGTCTTCGCCGCGCACGATCCGGCGGACCTCATCGGCGTCGATCGTTTCGTGCTCCAGCAGGTACTGGGCCATTCGCTCGAGCGCCTTGAAGTTCTCCTTGATCACCCTCTCGGCAGTCGCCCTTCCCTCTTCCAGGACGCGATCGAGTTCCCGGTCGATGATGGCCTCGGTTCGGAGGCTGTAGTCGCGCTGCTCACCAAGCTCACGGCCGAGGAAGACCATCTCTTCTCGCTTGCCGAACGACCTGGGCCCGAGCTTTTCGCTCATGCCGTATCTGGTGACCATCTGGCGTGCGATCCTGGTTGCCACCTCGAGGTCGTTCGAGGCGCCCGTTGTGATCTCACCGAACTTGAGCTGCTCGGCGACACGTCCGCCCATGGCGGCCGCGATGTCGGCTTTGAACCCTTCCAGTGTCTCCAGGTACCGGTCCTCCTCCGGGAGGTAGCGGGTGTAACCGCCCATCCGTCCACGGGAGACGATCGAGATCTTGTGCACCGGGTCGGCGTGCGGCAGGCTCGAGGCCACCAGGCCGTGCCCGGCCTCGTGATACGCGACAAGCTCCTTCTCGTGAGCGCTGATGACGCGGCTCTTGCGCGCCGGTCCCGCTATCACGCGGTCGATCGCCTCCGTGAGTTCGTTCAGGCTGATCGACTTCTTGTTGCGGCGCGCGGCAAGGATGGCCGCCTCGTTGATCAGGTTCGCGAGGTCGGCGCCGCTGAATCCCGGCGTCTGGCGCGCCACGCGGCTGAGGTCGATTCCGGTCTCGAAGGGCTTGCCCTTGGCGTGGACCTCGAGGATCGCGGTTCGGCCGCGGATGTCCGGAGTGTCCAGGATCACGCGGCGGTCGAATCGACCCGGCCGGAGTAGCGCCGGGTCGAGAATGTCCGGTCGGTTGGTGGCGGCGATCACGATGACGTTGGTCGAAGTGTCGAACCCGTCCATCTCGACGAGGATCTGATTCAGAGTCTGCTCGCGCTCGTCGTGGCCACCGCCGAGGCCTGCGCCCCGGTGCCGGCCCACGGCGTCGATCTCGTCCACGAAGATGATGCAGGGCGCGTGCCGCTTGGCCTGCTCGAACAGGTCACGGACGCGTGACGCGCCGACTCCAACGAACATCTCTACGAACTCGGAACCCGAGATGGAGAAGAACGGGACGCCAGCCTCGCCCGCCACTGCGCGCGCGAGCAGCGTCTTGCCGGTTCCGGGCGGGCCGAGCAGCAGGACGCCGCGCGGGATGCGGGCGCCCAGAGCTACGAACCGCTCCGGGTATTTCAGGAACTCGACGACCTCCTCCAGCTCCTGCTTCGCCTCGGGCACGCCTGCGACGTCGAAGAAGGTGACGGTCGCCTTGGCCCCGACGAACATGCGCGCCCGGCTGCGGCCGAAGCCGATCGCCTGGTTCGAGTTGCCCTGCGCCTGGCGCATCATGAAGAGCAGGATGCCGCCGAAGATGATCAGCGGCAGGAAGTTGATGAGCACGCTGACGAACGTGCCCATGCCTGAGGAGCCTTTTACCTTTACCGAGACGCGGCCGGTGTCTACGCCGGCGTTCTCGAGGATCTGGACGATGCTCGAACCAGGCTCCTTCCGCGATCTGAAGGTCTGGGAACCGTCGATGATCGTGAGATTGTCGCCATTGACTTCTATCTGGATCGACTGAGAGACCTTGGCCCGTCCGATCACTTCGCTGATCGGGATCTCGCGGCTCTGACCGAGCCCGTCGTCGAACCACAGGAAGAACACGGTTATGACCGTGATGACGATCAACAGATAGATGAGGCTGTTCCGCATCCAGCGGCTGCTCATGAAGACCTCCAGGGGGTCGGATCAAGGCGTGGATCGGTCGGGGAGACCGATCAGGGTGCCTGTTCTTGGCTCAGTCCGGGATGGCTCCGATGCCCGGCAGCAACCTGCATGTTGAGACGTCAGGCACCTGGTCGTAGATTCATCCTAGCATACGAAACTCGTATTTCCAGATTTGGGACCCACTGTTCCTGAGGCTACCTCCGGGCCTGTCCCTTCAGCTTCCCCCTGGCGGTGATTTCACAGCGCGGGTTCAAGTCGTTCCCGACGCACTTGATCAGCCTTGCGCGCTCCAATTCGGCGCACGCCTGGCGGCCTTTCTCGCCCGCAGAGAAAGCGAAGCCCGGGAGGCCATGACGGCGTGCATCACGCGCCATTTCGCATGCCTGCAACCGAAGTCCCCGAATCTTGCTGAGGCTTGATCTTCACCGGCGCGCCGGTGAAAGCGGGCACAGTAGCAGCTCGTTTGCCTGTTAGTGGCACAGCTGGTCGCCATCAAGTGAGCATGGAGGGCGAAGCCGAAACGGGGGCTGCCTCCCACCCGTCTGTGTTGACCCCGTTCGTGGAGTTTCCATCTGGAATGCCGCTGGATCGGGTAGTCGAGACTATCCAGGAGGTGTGCCAGCGGATCATCACCGCGATCGAGAGCGATTGGCGTAGCGCTCAACTGGCCGCCCCTCGCTTCGAAATGTGCAAGAGGCTTTCGTTGTCGTGGCACTGATGAGTGCATTAGTGCCGTTTTCGTTGACTATAAAGCTGGCGTCGTGCTATGTTTCTAAGCTAAACCGAAGCTGGCACGCTGGCTGAGGCCGGCCGATTCGCACCAACAATCAGGGGGTCTGGAATAGCTCGAGAATACCGCATCAACCGGCAGATACGCGCCAGAGACGTCCGCCTGATCGGCGGAATAGGGGACGGATCAAACGAATCGGTAGTGGTGCCACTGGAGCGGGCGCTGGCGCTTGCCGAGGAAAACGGTCTGGATCTGGTCGAAGTATCGCCCAACCAGAACCCGCCGGTTTGCAAGCTCCTCGACTACGGACGGTTCAAGTTCGTGCAGGCGAAGAAAGCCAAGGAAGCACGCAGGACGCAGGCCCGCAACGAGCAGCGTGAAGTTCAGCTGACCCCGCGTATCGGCGAGCACGATATCGAGGCCAAGATAAAGACCGTCCGGGGACTACTGACCGACGGCGCGAAAGTAAAAGTGGCTGTAAAATTCCGAGGTCGGGAGATCACTCACCCCGATCTGGCGGTCAAAGTCCTTCGGCGCGTTGCCGAGGCGGTGGCTGCGGAAGCAAAGCTGGAGCGGCCTCCGATGATGGAGGCGAGATCGTTGAGCATTATCCTGTCGCCTGCCGGCGCCCAGCCGGTCGGAGCGGCAACCGGAGGTACGGGCGAAGATGCCCAAAATTAAGACTCACAAGGGCGCCGCACGGCGCTTCCACGTAACCGGCAGCGGCAAGGTCGTCCGCACCAAGGGTCCCAAGAGCCACCTGCGCCGCAACAAGGCAAAGCGGGTCAAGCGGCTGTTCGGGGGCAAGGTCGAGACCGCACCGGTGTTCGCCAAGAAGATCAAGCCCTTCCTGCCGAAGTAGGTCGGCACTGAACCAGAGACGGCCGGCGTCGTGACGCCACAGGCCGAAGCCCAGGAGTAGTCCCGTGCCCAGAGTTAAGGGTGGTACCACCCACCATCGTCGTCAGCGGGCGGTTCTGACCGCTGTTCGTGGCCACAAGCAGGCGCGCCGCACCCGTTACCAGACGGCCCGCGAGTCGCTCCTGCACGCCATGGCCTACCAGACCGCACATCGCCGGAGCCGCAAGCGTGACTTCCGGGCGCTCTGGGTGACGCGGATCAATGCCGCCGCCCGAGCGCACGGCCTTTCCTACTCGCGCTTCGTCCGAGGCCTGATTCTGGCCGGCGTCGCGGTCGATCGGAAGAACCTGGCCGACCTCGCGGTGCGCGAGCCGGCCGCGTTCGCTGAGCTGGCGACCACCGCCCGCGGCGCGCTCGCCTAACCCTTCCTCAGGAAGGACGCAGCCGCTCGGCGGTAACCGCTCATCAGGCGGCCATCGCCGACTCCATGAAAGGCGCCACCCTCGCCCGTTATTAGCCGCGCCCGGCGAAGTACGCCGGGCGTGCCGCGCGCGCCCGACACTCAGAACGCGTACGCGTGCGAGCCCGACCGCACAGGGACCGCTCGGCAACAGGGCCCCGCTTCCGAGAATCGCGCCGAGTCGGGCTGACGGGCCGGTCGGTGGCCAGCCTCAGCGTTCAACGGGCGGCTACTAGCCGGAGCTGGCGTCGACGGCGACGAAGGTGAACAGGAGCGCCAGATACAGGAGCGAGTACAGGTAAAGGTCGAGCGCGGCCTGGCGGGAGCTATCGATCATCATGCGAGCCGCCAGCGCAAGAAACACGGAGCCGGTCGACAGCGCGCCTGCGAGGTAGAGGACGCCAAGTGCGGGCGTGGAGATCCAGAGCAGGACGGAAAGGGCAACCACCGTAAACGTGTAGAGCAGGATCTGGACCCGGGTCGCTGACACCCCGGCGACCACCGGTAGCATCGGTATGCGCGCAGCCGTGTACTGGTCCTTGAGGATGATCGCGAGGGCCCAGAAGTGGGGCGGGGTCCAGAAGAACACCAGCGCGAACAGGTACCAGGCAGGGAGCGCCAGGCTGCCGGTGACGGCAGCCCACCCCACCAGCGGTGGGATGGCGCCTGCGGCGCCGCCAATAACGATGTTGTGGGTCGTAGAGCGTTTGAGCCAGAGCGTGTAGACCAGTACGTAGGAAAGGGTGCCCGCCATCGCCAGCAAAGCTGCGAGCAAGTTGGCCCACAGGACTAAGGTTGCGAAAGCCAGGACTGTGAGCACCAGTCCGAAGGTGAAAGCTGAGGCCGGGGCGATCCGCCCGCTGGCGACCGGGCGGCCGCGCGTGCGGCCCATCAGGGGATCGCTTTTCCGTTCGATCCAGTGATTGAGCGCGCTGGCCCCTCCCGAGGCGAGAGCGCCGCCGACCATTGCGGCGACCGTGAGCACTGCCGGCGGGGGGCCTCCGTAGGCCAGGACCATCGCGCCGTAGGTCGTCAGGAGCAGCAGCGACATGATGCGCGGCTTGGTCAGGGTCACATAGTCGCGAATGGCGCCTCCGGTCCGTGTTTCGGTCGGCGCGCTCGTACTAACCACCCGTTTTGAGCCACCCTTTCGCGGCCGGATCCACCGAGCGCAGCCCCGTGAGGATCGCCAGCAGCACCGCGGTGGCCCACATGAGAGTGCCTAGCGTGAGGTGCAGGGCCCTCGCCCACTCCTCAAAAGTGGTCCATGGATTGGCCGCCCCTACGATGATCTGGGCCACGACGATCGCCATTGCCGCCAGCGCAACCCGGCGCAGCGCCACTGAAGAGGACGGCAGGCGATAAGCGCGGTGAGCGGCAAGAAGCAGGATCAGGGAGCCGACACCCGCGAGCACGCGATGGGTCATGTGGACCCACGCAAGTTCGCTTTGAGGTAGCAGCGGGCCCCCGCACAGCGGCCAGGAAGCGCATACGGCCCCCGCCCCCTGCCATACCGCGTAGGAACCCGAGAGGAGGGCGACCAGTGTGGCGCCGCCTGCAATCCAGGTGAGGCGACGGACCGCGGCGTCGTTTGCTGGCGCGGTCTTCATGAGCGACCCGGCGCCAAACGCACGGGTCGCAAGAGCGAGCGCGCCGATCGCAATGGCGAGGTTGGATTCCGCCAGTCCAAGGTGGAGCGTCCGCAGGGCCGGGTGCAGTTCGCTGAGCACGACCGTTGCCCCAATGCCGCCTACGACGACGATCACGCCGAGCGCGGCGGTCGTCAGCCACAGGACGCCCTTTTCGTGGCGATGGCGCGCCCAGACGAGAACCGTCGTGGCCAGGAGCGCGATCCCGACCAGTGACCCGATCGTGCGGTGGGTCCATTCGATCCAAGCTTTCAGATCCGGGGGTGGAATCAGTCTGCCGTAGCACAGTGGCCAGTCCGGGCAGCCCAGGCCCGAACCTGTAACCCGGACGATCCCCCCCACCGTGATCTGCAGGACTATGCCAATAACGACCACACACAGCAGTGCGACCAGGGTCGAGTTTGGTCCGGACGCGGCGCTGGGGCGTGCCGGCCCTTGGAGTCGCGGTGAGGGATCTGAGGGGGAGGTTGAGGCTTGTTGCAAGGAATCTCGAGATGCTAATTCTCGGCGTTAGGAATTATATCTGCCGCATCCCACGTGCGGCAACGAATCAGCGACGTTCTGCAATGAGCCGGGCGGTCACGAGCAGGCGATGGTCGCAGACCAGCGGCGGCACGCATGCGACCAGTGTGATCGTACCGGTCGGCGACTTGTAGAGATTCATGTTGTCCTGGTGCACGACGCGGCTAGCCGCAACCCGGTACGGGAACGCCCCAGAAGCGCTCTCCAAGATCACGTCTACCGGGTCCTGCTTGATCAGGTTTGGGCTCTCGGGCAGCTGGTAGAACGCGTTGCCCTCACCAGCAATTGGGCTTTCGAGGTGCCCGAAGAGCCATGTGCTGCCGTTTTCACCGGCATTGGCCGTGCCTGGGATGTGGCCGACCACGTGGGCCGGGGTTTCATACGCCCTCGAATCCCCGAGATCGAGGATCTGGAGCCTGGAAACCTCGCTTACAACGCCGATCGATGGGATCTCGATGCGCCGGGCGTTCGAGAGGGTGCCGAGGCTCCGTGTCGCGTCAAATCTGGTAACGAAATCGTAGCCTCCAGGCAGTCACGGCCCTCCGTACGGGGAGCTTCCGGCCCACAGAGGAGAGTCCCAGTACCTGGGGTTCGTAGACGCGGCCGGGTACCGCGCTCGTACGTCGATGTGGCGACCGGCGAGCGAGGTGGGCTCGGCCATCGGCGTCGTGACCGCCAGTGTGCGGCGATGTCGGGGAAGCCGTCGCGCGGGCTGCGGCCGCCGTTGGGACCGGCGGTTGGAGCCAGCCGCCCCGGACGTCGTTCGGCACGCTCGCTTCGAGCCTGTCGGGGCGGCTGCAGGCAATCTGTGTGTAAACGAGGTACGCGATCGCAAGCGTTGCCATGAGCGCGCCAGTGCCGGCCAGGCGTATTCGAACAAGCGGCTCCAGGGACGGTGGCGAGCGGTCGCGCTGGTCCCTGGCTTCTTGTGGGACTCGGTGGTCACCGAGTGCCTGTCTTCGATCCAATACGCGTCAGCTTTGCCGGGGACGGATCCCGTCCCGCTGGCGAGCGCGTCCAGGCGCCGGACGCGTCGCCCCTTACAATCGAGTCCTGGCTACGGTGAAGGAGCAACCGTGCGGGTCCTGGGGATCGAAACATCCTGTGACGAGACTGCCGCGGGCATTGTCGTGGACGGCCGCCACGCGACCGCGAATGTCATCTCGTCGCAGATCGACGTCCACATACTCTACGGTGGGGTCGTACCTGAAGTGGCCTCCCGGTTGCACATCGAACGGGTATCGAAGGTGGTGGCGGCCGCGCTGACCGCCTCATCGACCTCCTGGGACGAGATTGACGCCGTCGCCGTCACGAACGGCCCGGGGCTCGCGGGCGCCCTGGTGGTCGGCGTCAACTACGCCAAGGGGCTAGCGGCATCGCTCGGCAAGCCGCTGGTCGGTACGAACCACCTCGCGGGCCATATCTACGCCGGCTGGTTGATCGAGGACATCCCCGACCCCGCGCTCGACCCAGGTTTTCCGCTGCTGTGCCTCCTGGTATCCGGAGGACACACCGATCTCGCGTTGATGGAGGGCCACGGGCGTTTTCGGCTCGTTGGGCGCACGAGGGACGATGCCGCCGGTGAGGCGTTTGACAAGGGGGCACGCATCCTGGGACTGGGCTATCCGGGCGGGCCCGCGATCGAGAACGCCGCCCGGGGCGCGGAGGCAACGGAGCAGATGCCGCGCGCGTGGCTCGGGAAGTCCCACGACTTCAGCTTTTCCGGGGTAAAGAGCGCGCTGTTGCGACGGGCGCGTGCTGCCGGCGTGGAGGCAGCTGTGCCTGGCCCGGCATCCCAGGAAACCGACACCGCAATTGTGGGCGCGCTTGCCAGCGCCTATCAGGAAGCCATTGTGGAGGTGCTCGTCCGGAAGACCGTGGAAGCCTCCGAAGTTTTCGGCGTGCGTGGAATTCTGGTCGGGGGTGGCGTGGCCGCGAACCGCCTGCTCAGGGACGAACTCGTTGCGGCGTCGAGCGTGCCGGTCGTCGTTCCGCCGCCCGCACTGTGCACCGACAACGGCGCGATGATCGCCGCCTGCGGTTCGTACCTGCTGGAAGGCGGCCTGCGGTCGGACTGGTCGCTTGACGTGTACCCGAACCTGAAGCTCGACTACGCGATCGGGTAGCGCGGCAGCCTGGACACGGGGGCAGCGGGCCGGTTGACGAGGCTCTCCCTTGCGGACAGCAGCGCCATGGCAAATTCACGTGCTGCGGCCACATCGGATGTGTTGATCGGTATGCCGCGCGCCAGGGTTCCTGCATGGATCACGATCTGCAGGCCAGGCTGGCGGAAGTGGTACTGGACCAGGAGCACCCCGCTGATTGCGGCGACCGACAGCGAGCCAAGCAGGCCCACGTTGGGGTTGCTGGCCACCCGCCATACCCCGAATGCCGCGATCAGGCCCAGGATGCCCCACACGAGGAGCCCTCGATCACGGGCGCGCGACTCGATGGCGACGCCCGTAATGGCGGTTAGCGGCACCGAGCCCCAGCGGCTTCCCGCGCTGGTCTGGCCGTGAAATTCAACCCGATCCGTGAACAGGGTCAGCTGGTGGCCGTCCGAGCCGGCGAGTGACCTGGACACTTCCTGGACTGGCAGGGTAGAAGTTGAATCCAATTTCAAACCACCTGGTGCAGGAGCTTCGTTTCGCCCCGTTCGATCCGGGCGAGGTTCTCGAGCAAGATGTCGATCACATTCTCCTCGTATTTGCGCGTCTCGCCAGCCGTGTGCGGGGTGACTATCACATTCTCGAGATCCCAGAACGCGCTCGAAGCGGGTAGCGGATCTTCCGTGAAGTGATCCAGGGCGGCGCCCGCGATCTTCCTGGTCTTGAGCGCCTGCAGCAGAGCGGCCTCGTTCACGCAACCACCACGGGCCACGTTGACCAGGAACGAGGACGGCTTCATCAGCCCGAGTGAGCGTTCATTAACTATCTCTCGGGTCTCAGGAGTAAGCGGGCAGTTCAATGTGAGGAAGTCGGCCTGCCTGAATACCTCGTCGCTCCGGTCGGCCGGCAGGACAAGATCGGCCTTGCCCTTGTACGTCGAAGGGTCGCGCTTGGTGCCGACCACGCGCATGTTGAACGCCTTACCGAGCTCCGCGACTCTCGAACCGATATGCCCCAGACCAATTATGCCAAGCACCTTGCCGCCGAGTTCGTCCTCACGTTCCGACAGATTGGAAATCAACTGGCGGTAGCGGTGCTTTGCCTGGTTGTCGCGGCAAAGGTGGATCTGCCTCGAGAGCGCGAGAAGAAGCGCGAAGGTGTGCTCTGCGACCGCGTTTCGATTGACGCCATAGGCCCTGGTCAACGGTATGCCGCCAGCGCGCAACTTCTCGATTGGAAACTGGTCGTAGCCTGCGCCGATCGACTGTATCCAGCGCAGGCGCGGGGCATTATCCAGCAGCTGGTTGTGCCAGAGCCCGGAAATGACCAGCACGTCGATCTCGGGCATGCGCCGGATCAGTTCAGCCCGGTCGAAGACCTGGAAGTGCCTGATACCAGTGGCGCGGCTCTCGAAGACTTCCTTCATGCGGTAGGCAACATGCGCGAACCCGATGTTCAGGACGTCGCGCGAAGGTAGAACGACCCCCAATCCAGCCTCCTCAGAACCTGTCACCTAGCAGATCGCGCGCATCGCTTCGTTGCCCACGGGCGGTCTCGCCACCACCTTCCCGAACGACGGGCAGGATGAGCCGGGACGGGCGGCTGTGATCATGGAATACCGTCTGGTGCGCGGTCCGCAGCTCCGAGTCCGACCAGAAGTTGCGGCCGGTGTTGTGGTTGCGGTCGAAGTTCGGGAAGTCAGAGCTCGAGATGTCGAGCCTGATCCGATGCCCCTGCCTGAACAGGACTCCCGTGGGCATCATCCTGATGGTGTACTCGTACGGCTTACCTGGTTCGATCGGCCTGGGATCGTCGTACGAATCACGATAGCTTGACCTGACGATCCCATAGCAGAGATTGTAGGCGAGGCCGTCTGGCCGGACGTCGACCAGTTTCGCGGTGAAGTCGGTCTCCGGCGCGCTCGACGCCGCCCAGAGCTTGAGTGTCACCGGGCCGATCACCTCGAGTTCTGCCTCGATCGGATCGGTCTGGTAGACGAGGATGTCGGCGCGGTCATCGAGTATGGACTGGTCGCGCGGCGCTGCCTGAGCGTCTTCGGCCATCAGGCTGGGGACCGGCCGGCGCGGATCGTAGTCGAACGTGTCGGGAGGCTCGCCTGCCGGTTCCGCGCGGGAGAGCGTCCCATCTCCGTCCGGCGTTCTTGCGTTGCCTCGACTGTGCAGGTGGAATTCGGTGAACCGCGTGCCCGGGAGCGGCCAGCCTGTCTCGTATCGCCACGTGTTGGCGTTGATCACGAACAACCGGATCGGCGGTTCGGACTCGACGCCGTTGTCGTACTCCTTGAACTGGTAGTCGTACCAGCGGGTGACGAAGTCAACGTAGCGCGCGTCGGCTGCCGGGCCCAGGTCAAGCGGTCCCTGGCGGCGGGTCCAGGTCGTATTTCCGTGCCCCCACGGACCGATCACGAGGCGATGCTGGTCGCGCAGCCCGGCAGGACCATTGGCGACCATCCCTGTGAAGTTGTCGATGGTCCCTATGAGGCGGTCCCACCAGCCCGTGACCTGGCAAGTCGGCACGTTGACCTGCTGGTGTGCCATGTCGAACGCCCAGAACTCCTTGTCCTGGTTCCGAAAATAGGCCTTCAACTGTGGCGCCAGCGGGCCAAAAACGTGATCGGGGATCGAATCCAGCGGCAGCTGCCATAGCCAGCGCTCGCGTTCAGATTTCCGCCACTGCTCCGCCGCCGCCCGCCATTCGGTCGGGCCAGAGCGGTCGCCTCTTCGCAGCCGGCTGTCTACCGCCATCTGATAGGTCCATTCGAGGCGTCGGCCCGTCTCGAAGATCCCGAAATTCAGATCGCGAATCCGGGCCGACATGCCGCTGGCGAACAGCGCCTTCAGGCTTGGAGGTCGGGTGGCGGCCAGCCGCCAAACACACCAGGAGGGATAGGAATGGCCCCATGTGCCGGCACGTCCATCAGACCCCTTGAGCGCCGCAGCCCACTCGATCGTTTCGTGGCCGTCCCGCGCATCGAAAGTCTCCGACTCGGGCCTGAACTGCCAAATGAACTCACCGTCGGACTTGTACCGCCCACGCAGGTCCTGCACTACGGCGATGTAGCCGCGCGCCGCCAGCGTGCGCGCCGTGTCTATGTAGTCGGGTCGGCGCTTGTCATAGGGCGTCCGGCACACCAGGACCGGGTACCGGCCATCGTCGTCGGGCCGGTAGACGTCGGCCCGCAACTTCGTGCCGTCGCCCATGGTGGCCGGCACGTCATCTTCGATCTTGATCGGCCGGTTGTCGGAAGGGAAGACCGTCATCGCGTGGTAAGCGAGCGGTAGAGGTAGATCAGGCCTTGCTGGCCGCGCGCTCCGCGTACTCTCTCCGAACGTCCCAGCTGTGCCAGGATCCGGAGCGACTCTCGCTCGACGCTGTTTGAGGGGAGCCTTGGGAAGACCCTATACGTGGCGAGGCACCGTTCCACGACGTGCCACCGGCCCGCTTCGAGGGCGATCGCGTGGAGCGCCGGGAGCACACAGTTGATCACGATCACCGAGGCGCGCGCGGCGCCCATGGGAGACCGTTCGCCTGGCGCCCCTCTTACTGTGAGAGCTTCGATGAGGCGGCGTGGGCGAGGGGCAGCCAGCACCTGGTCCTCGAGGCACGCTGCCGGTCCGCCTGCGCTCATCCAGCGTTCGGCAAGGACGGCTGCAGCCCTGATCCGGTATTCGGGCCTGTTCTGTGGCCTGCCAACGGCCGTCGCCCACTCAGGGGATGCGCCCGGCAGGCGCCCGATCCGCGCCGCTGCATCACCGGACGGCGTACCGGGGGCCGGCAACGTCCCCAGGCCACTGGCCCACCACAAGACCGGCTCGATGGCTTCGGCCGTGTAACCCGGGCATGCCTCGGCCAGAGTTGACCACGGGAGACGAGCGGCCAGTTGCCGAAACCCCCTTCGGTTGCGGCTATAGCCGAGTCCTTCCAGGACCGCAGCCCAGATCACGTCATCAGGCCGGTGCAAGCGCAGCGCAACCTGGAACCCGCTGCTCTTGGCCAGGAATCGGTGATCGCCGGCTTCTGCGACTGAAATGTCCGGCACGAGATCGGAAAGGCCTCGGGCCGCCTGCGCCAGGCCTTCGGGTCCGGCATCTTCGTTCGAGTTGACCGCGGGAAGCACGACCAGTGGAATGATCGTTCCGGAGGAGTTCACCGCGTCCGACCGCCCCTCGGACGCGACGTGGAACACGACACCGTTGTAACGGCGATCGGTTCCGTGCCCGTGTTCGTGCCATCCGGCTGCCCGCACGTGGATCTCAATATCGCCCCTGATCAACTCCCCGCCGGGCGCCTGCAGGACGGCATCGCGAAAGTCAGGACCGGGCCCATCCGAGGGCCGGCCCACGTAGATCACGCGGTAGGCGTTGCCATCCCTGGTTCTTACCGCTCCCGTGCCACCTGCAGCCAGCCGCCAGGCTGCGTGCAGCACGGCCTCGGGTCCCACCTCGAGCACGTATTCGGCGGGGGGAGGGTCCGCTACGCGTGGCTGCGCCAGAGGGTGCTGATCAGGGCTGCCGCGCCGCCTCGTTCCCAGCCCGGTGGCAGCGTGTTGCGCCGCACGACGGGGCCGGGAACGCGACGACGCGGCCAGCATTGCTTGCTAGGTGCCCTTCTTGGCCCGGGCGTTCTTGCGGGCGAAGTCGCGGGCGAACCCGAGCATCATCTCCTGGATTCCGGTCCCTGTCGTCAGGTCGGACGCGACGTGTTTGCCCGCCTTGCGAGCACGCGCTTCCGCGTCGTCGGTCAGCTTCTGGCGAGTGGGGTGATCCGGTTCGCCGGGGTGACCGAGGGAGGCCGCAAAGTCGTGCGGTCCGCCGGTGATACCACCAAGTCCTTTTACCTTGAGGATTGCGTTCAGGTTGTCGTAACCGAGCTTGGACTCGATCTGGGCGGTAACCAGCATGTTCGCGTTGGACCACCTGGCGAACTCGAGCTTGCCGCCGTACTTCTTCGTCAGGACGTCGAGGTCGTTGAACTCGGTCCCGCGGCCGCCGCCCCACGAGCGCTTGCCGTCTGGCGGGAAAAGGCAAGCGTCGGCGAACGCCTGCGCTTCTGCACCGGTCTCGACGTGCGGACCGACGATGCCCTGCACTCCACGGTCGAGCCACAGGTTGATCGTGTTGGAGGCGATGTTGGGCACCCGCGCGGTAACCGACATCCCGAGCGCGTTTGCGATGCGGACGATGTCGTCGACATCCGATGGCGAGAACCCGCCGTGCTCCCCGTCCAGGCTGATCGCGTCGAAGCCCGCAACCCCTGCGAACTCAACCAGTTGAGTCGATGGAAAGGTCATGGCGAAAGAAAGGGCCTTCAGCCCCTTCTTGTTCTTCTTGATGATCGTATTTTCGATCAATTACCTGCCTCCAGTTGTTTAGCATCAGCGTGGGCGGCAGTATAAGGGAGACACGGGTTCGTACGTGCCGATTATCGATCGACCGCGGGCAGCCGCAAACCGGGCGATGTCAGGGCTGTCATCAGAGCCGGCTAGATGCCACGCCTCCGGGGCGCCCCGAGCTTCTGGAATGGGTGTTTTTTCACCAGCTCCTCGTTAAGCGTCAGCCCAAGTCCGGGGCGGTCCGACAGCTCGACGTAGCCTGCCTTCTGACGCGGCAGCCCGGCCACAACCTCAAAGTAGTGCGGCTCGTAGAACTCGGCGTGGTACTCCTGGATCAGGAAGTTCTGCATCGTCGCGTCGAGGTGCATCTCAGCCACCGTGCCGACCGGGCTGTTGGTGTTGTGCGGGGCCATCGAAAGGTGCTGGGCCTCGGCGATCGCCGCGATCTTCTTCAACTCGGTGATGCCGCCCGCATTGCAGATATCAGGCTGCAGGACGTCGACCGCCTCGGCCATGATGAGCTGCATGAACGGGAACTTCCCGTACAGCCGCTCGCCGGTCGCAATTGGGATCGCCACGTTGCGCCTGACCTGGGCCATCTCGTTCGGGTTCTCCTGGGAGACCGGCTCCTCGAAGAACAGCGGGCGGTACTGCTCGAGCCGCTTGCCGAGCTGGACGGCCGTCGCAACGTTGAACTTGGCGTGGACCTCGACCAGGATGTCGATGTTCGGCCCAACCGCATCCCGCACCGCAGCCACGCGGTCCTCGGCGACCTGCGCTTCGCTCAGCGAGATGTTGAAGAAGTTGTCCTGGCCGAAGGGGTCGAACTTCATTGCCGTGTACCCCATCGCAACGACCTTGCGGGCCTCCTCGGCATTCAGTTCCGGTGCCCCCGGGTTGGTGTACCAGCCGTTGGCGTACACCCGGATCCGCTTCGTGTGAGCGCCCCCGAGGAGGGTATAGACCGGCTTGCCGAGGATCTTCCCCTTCAGGTCCCACAGAGCAATGTCGACCGCCGACAGCGCGGTGCCGGCAACCCTTCCGCCGCGCACCAGGAAGTCGTTGTGCAGCCTTGTCCAGTGGACTTCGCTATCGAGCGGATCCTTGCCCCGCAGGTAGGTGTCGCACCACTCCTCGAGCAGCGAGACAACCAGCTGTTCCTGGCCAAGAATGCTGCCCTCACCCAGCCCGTACACGCCGGGTTCGTCGGTCAGCACCTTGCACAACAGCCAGTTACGCCTGGCGTTGTGATGCCTGGAGTTGAATGTAAGGGTCTCGATGCCAGTTATCTTCATTTCGCGCGACTCCTGAGGGTACGTTCGGGCAGCTGACCGGGTGCCGCCGGAGTATAGCTGCGCTGGCCGGAGCACCGGCGAACCGCATACCGTCGAGTCTCCGCGTCTCGGGCCACAGGCCATGGTGCGATCAGGGACTGCTCGAGATCGCAGGGAACTCGTCGATCAGTGGCTGCGATGCCTCGAGTAGCGGTTTGGCCCACGCGGTCGCCCCCGCGTCGGAAATGGCGATCGGTGCTTCGTGACCTTCGTCGTGCCCGTCCAGCGCCGACCCTACGAGCAACAGGGGACCGTCCCTGACCCTCGGAATCGCCGGCACGGACATAGGAGCAGGCTCGGGAGCAATCGTGGGCATCAATGTCGCGTCCGCTTGCCGTGTTGGCTGAGCGGATGGCGTACAGGCAAGCGACGACAGCACAGTGAGCATCGTGGCCATTCTGGGCCACCATCTGGTTGTGGCCTTCACGAACCAGGCTTTCGCCAGGATTTTCTTCGGGTTGCCCGCCCGAATATGCCTTTGTGCGGCACCGTGATACTCTCTGGCCCCATGACTTCGACCATCGACCTCGCTTCTACGATCAAATCTGCGTCGCAGAAGGCGGCGGCCCGCGCGAGGCAGCTGCGCGAAGAGATCCACGCTAACCCCGAGCTCCGATTCCAGGAGCACGCCACCGGCGAGCTATGTGCGACCGAGCTGGAGTCGCTGGGGATAGAAGTTCGCCGCAACGTCGGACGGACCGGAGTCGTTGGTGTCCTCCGGGGAACGGGACACTCTAGAACGGGACGCTGTGTCGCTTTGAGGGCTGAGATGGATGCCCTGGCGATGGACGACCAGTGTGGCCGCCCGTTCGCATCCAGGAACCCGGGCGTCGCCCATCTGTGCGGCCACGATGTACATGTCTCTTGCCACCTGGGAGTGGCCCACGTGCTCGCAGGGCTCAGGAAGCACCTGCAGGGAGACGTCAAGTTCCTGTTCGAGCCCGCCGAAGAGAACGCCCCGCCCGGTGATATCTCGGGCTCCGAAGCGATGATCAACGACGGTGCGCTGGACGCGCCGAAGCCGTCGGCGATCTTCGGCGGACACGTCTACCCGGACTGGCCGGCCGGCTCGATCGCACTTCGGACCGGTTCGTCATTTGCAGGCAACGATCGCGTGAAGTTGACCGTGATCGGGCGCGAATCGCACAGCGCAGTAGCGTCCACGGGCATCGACGCGATCGTGGTGGCGGCTCATATCATCACCGCGTTGCAGTCGTTCGCCAGCCGCGAGCTGCCTTCGGAGGAGTCGGCCAGCCTCCATTTCGGAACCATCGAGGGTGGCCGCGTGTCCAACCTGCTGGCCGAGCGCGTCGAACTCAACGGGACGTTCCGGGTGTCGGATGAGAAGCTGCGGGACGAGCTTCCGGCCAGGTTGGAGCGAATCGTGAAGGGCGTTTGCGACGCCTTCGGAGCCACCTACGAACTCGACTATGCATTGCGTTCGCTGCCTGCCATCGTGAGTACGCGACGGGAAGTCGACCTCATGCGGGCGGCTGCAACTGAAGTTCTGGGTGCCGACCAGGTCATCCCGATGCGGCATCCGCGGCTGGCTGCCGACACCTTTCATCACTGGCTGAAACACATGCCGGGCGTGTTCTACATGGTCGGCACTGCGAACGCAGATCCGGCGACGCGCTGGCCCTCACATCACCAGCGGTTCGACGTTGCGCCGGAGACTTTTCCGGCATTCATCGCTGCGGTCTCGATGACGGCGATCCGTTATCTGGAGAGCAAGTAACCGGGCAGATTCGGAAGGAGACAGGGGGTAGACATGAACTCAGGCGAACTTAAGGCCAGGCTGCAGGGTGGTGGCGCAGCGTTCGGCTGCATGCTTAGCGCGGTGAGCAACCCCCGCATCTCCACGGTGCTCGCAGGCGGTGGGATCGATTACGTCGTGATCGACACCGAGCACGCTTCGCGCGATCGGGGCGAAGTTGCCGACCTCGTGTTCGGCTTGAAGTCGGTGGGTATCGTCCCGATCGTACGTGTCGCCAGTACGGTCCCATACCTGGTCGCCGTGGCGCTCGACGCCGGAGCCGCGGGGGTGCTGGTCCCGTACTGCGAGAACGTTGAAGATGTCCGCGCCTGCGTCGCAGTCGCGCAGTGGCATCCGCTCAAAGGCGAGTACCTCGAGAAGGCGATGAAGGGCACGCACATCAGCAAGGCGTCGCGGGACTACCTGGCGGCCCGGCATAAGGACGGCATCGTCATCATCGGGATCGAGAGCGAGCCCGCCTACAAGAAGCTCGACCAGATCATGGCCGTGGGCGGGATCGACGCCCTGTTCGTCGGGCCCAACGACCTGAGCACATCGCTCGGCGCCCCGGACAAGTTTGACAAGCGCTACTGGGGCGTGTGCGAGGACATCTGTAAGCGCGCGAGCGCCCGGAAGCTGCCGGTCATGATCCATCACCAGACGCCAGAGACGGCAGCCCGCGCGATCGAAGTCGGCGCACGCTTCGTGCTCTATTCGAACGAAACGCGGCTGATGCAGCGCGCGATGCAGGACGACTTCACGGCGCTGAGGGCCGCCGCCAAGAAGAAGTTCGGCGGCGCGGCCGGGACGAAGGTCAAGGACACGATCGAGACCGTCTAAGGGTCAGGGCTAACCCCGGAGCTTGAAGACGCGGAACGCTTCTGCGTACCGGAGTCCACGCAAGGAGCCGGCGCGCGCCTTCCACTCCCGCATCCGGCTATCCACGTCGGGCGGCACCTGGCTGACATGGGCTTTGAGCGCCTTCATCGACAGCTCAAGGTGCTCCTCGGTCAGTTCCACCCAGTGGTTGGCGGCGCCGCCACCCATCGTGATCCAGACCTCCTTGACCTTGTGCGGTTCCAGGCCCTCTTTGATCAGGTCCGGATAGGTAAGGCGGTCGCGCGCGGTCGGATATACGGCGGCAAGCGCCGCTTCCCCGGCAGCCATGTGGTCGGGGTGACCGATGTAGGAGTTGTTATCGAAGCTGCGGAAGGGGCTCGGGCAGATCAGGACATCCGGCTTGTGCTTGCGGATCACCCGGGCGATGTCCTTGCGGAGGTCGAGGCTCGGCGTCAGGTACGAGTCGGGGTAGTCGAGGAACTCGACCGTCTTGATGCCGAGGATCTTTCCAGCCTCGATCTGCTCCTGCTTGCGGATGGCCGCCAGCTTCTCGGGCGTCATTTCGAGGTCGTCTGAGCCCTTGCTGCCGTCAGTACACAGGACGTAGACGACCTCCCAGCCTTCGCGGCACCACTTGGCCACGGTGCCCGAGCAACTGAACTCGGCGTCATCCGCGTGCGCCATGACGACCATCGCCTTGCTGTGCGGCTTCTCCTGATTGGCCTCAGACATGCTTGCTCCGTGAATCGCCAAGTGTGGTTTCGGACTAGGTTACAGCGACCTTCCGGGGGGATTCGGAACGCGCGACGAGTCAGCCAGCGCGCGCGCCTGCCCGCGCTGCCGGAGGCTTGAACATGTCGTCAGGCGAACCAGCGCCGGGGCCGCGCAACGCCGTGATCTGGCCGTCGTGCATCTCATACACCTCGTCGGCCAGATCGAGCAGGGTCTGGTCGTGCGTGGTCGCCACGATCGACATGCGGTCGTCGTGGACCATCTTCTGGAACAGCGAAAAGATTGCGTGGGCGTTCACGGAGTCGAGCTCGCCGGTGGGTTCGTCGGCCAGGATCACTGCGGGCTTGAGCGCCACGGCGCGCGCGATCGCGATCCGCTGCTGTTCTCCGCCGGAGAGCTCGTAGGGACGATGGCGCGCGCGGCGAGCCAGCCCGACCATCTCGAGCACCTCCTGGGTGCGCGTAGCCCGCGCTCTCGCATCGATGCCCGCGATGCGCAGCGGCAGCTCGACGTTCTCGTATGCCGAGAGCAGGGGAAGCAGGCCGAACGACTGAAAGACGAAGCCGACCCTGTGCCGGCGTAGATCGACCATCTGCTTTTCGCCGAGATGGGCCAGGTCCTTCCCCTGGAACAGCACCTGGCCGGTGGTGGGCCGATCCAGCCCGGCCAGCAGGTTGAGCAGTGTTGTCTTGCCCGAACCCGAACGCCCTACAAGGGCGACAAACCGTCCTTCGTTGATATCCAGGTCGATATCGCGTACGGCATGCACCAGTTCGCCGGCCAGCGTGTACACGCGGCCAACGCCCCTGGCTGAAATCAGTTCACCTTGAACCGTCATCTAGGGCCAATCGACAATTGAGAAACTTGTGGCCAGTTTACGATGCTGGCCCGAGACGGGGAATAGCACGTTGCGGGCCTCCAACTTTTGGAGCGTCTGCCTGTCGATTGGCCCTAGTCCTCCGCGGGCCGGAGGATGACGTTGCCATCGACCGCCTCGACAACTACCCGGTCCCCGAGGCCGGCCAGCTCGATCAGCTGGCGCGGAACCTGGACCCTTCCACTGGCGTCGACGATCTGGAACTCCCTGGTCCGGTCCGACTGGCCGCCGATGCGGCGCGCGTAGGAGACCATGCGCCTTATTTCGGTGCTGGTCTTGCCATCGCGGATCGCAATGGCGCGCTCGACACTGGTGGCAATGGCCGGATCGTGCGTGACGACCACGATCGTCGTCTTGAGCTCCTGGTTTACCCGGTTCAGAAGCTCGAGCACTTCTCTGCCGGTCTCGTCGTCAAGTTCCCCGGTCGGCTCGTCGGCCAGCAGTAGTGGCGGGCGGTTGGCGAGCGCGACCGCGATCGCCACGCGCTGCTGCTCTCCGCCCGAAAGTATCTCCGGCCGGTGCTTGATGCGATGGCTCAGCCCGACCAGGTCGAGAAGCTCGCGGGCCCTTGCGGTGCGCGCCGATGGGGCCGACCCCGACAGGACCATCGGGAGTTCCACGTTCTCGAGCGCCGAGAGATAGGGGAAGAGATTCCGCGATGTCTGCTGCCATATGAAGCCGACCTCGCGCCGCCGGTAATCGACAACCTCTGATCGGGTCATGTTCAAGAGGTCGAACTTGCCCACGCGCACGGTACCCGCCGAAGGGGAGTCGAATCCGGCAAGGATATTCAGCAGCGTGCTCTTGCCGCTGCCTGACGCGCCCACGATGGCGATGATCTCACCGGGTCCCACCGTGAGGTCCAGCCCGCGCAGGGCCACCACCTCCAGGTCTGCGACCTTGTAGATCTTGAAGACATCCGAGCATGTGATGTACGGCGTCTGGTCGGCGCCAGGCTGAGCCGCGACCGCCGGCGCCTGCGACGCCGCGCTGCCGCTCTTTTTCGGGTCGGTCATTCGATTCGTTACCTCTCACCAAGCCTGAGCACGCGGTGCACCGACATCCGGTACACCGAGACGAGAATCACTCCGATCACCGCGGCAAAGACCGCGCCTACCAGTCCGAACGTCACTGCCACCAACCCCCAGTCGATCTCGAGGATCATCGGCGGCGCAATTCGAATCCCCGCGCCCGAAGTCCCGAGGTACGGCATGATCGTGGCGCCCAGCCGCGCGCCCATGAAGGCGCCGATCGCGATGCCAGCCCCGATAACAAGCAGCTGCTCGAGCGTCACCAGGGCGAGTAATTGCCGCATCGAAAGCCCCGTGGCCCGCAGCAACGCCAGTTCGGTCTGGCGCGCCCGGAACGTCACCTGGGCGTGAACAATGAAGCCGATTGCACTGACCACGAGAACGGTGATGAACGCGATCGCCAGCAGCGCGCGCCAGCCTGCGGATACGAGGGGATCGACCGCCGTCGCCTCGAGTTCAGCGGACCGGTCGATTACCCCGCCGATCCTCAGGGGCACGCCCCTTACTCCCGACATGACGGCGTCGCGGTCGACACCTTGCTCCAGGCCCAACCACGCTTCGTTGGGGACCAGGCCGTCGACCGACCTGCCAACGCTCGTTGCCCGGGCCAGGGTCCGGACGTCCGTGACCAGGAACGGCCCGTTCTCGGGGTCGAGCGTAGGAAAGTACGTGACCACGCCTGCGATCCTTACCGAAAAGCTGTCCTGCAACACGGTGAGGTCGATCACGTCCCCGAGCGCGTAATTGCCGGTGTCGAGCAGGGAGCTGCTGACCAGGGCCGGGATCGGTGGCTGGATGCGGCCGGGCGCCACGCCGCGCAGGTTTCCTGCGACTCCGGACGACCACGCCATCCTGGCGACACCCGAGATCGCGGTTCCAGTGGCGTTATGAGCCTGTTCGAGGGTGTCGGCGAACGCCTCGTCCACCTTCGTCAGGACGCTCCAGTCGGAGGCGTCGCTGAAATCTTCAAGCAGGACCTGTTGCCCGCTGCGTGTGACCACGCTGACGTCGTCCAGGTCAACCGCTCCGGGTTGAATCAGGCGATTGCGCCCGAGCGGCGTCACCCCGATCGCCTCGAGGCGCAGGGGCGGGGTAGGCACCCCCGGGTTCAAGTAGGAAGCGGCCCCGGAGATGGAGGCGCCCATGCGACACCAGGGGATCGGCTCTCCCTGCAGTCCCGGGCTGCACGGGAACGCGTTCTGATCGCTCGACGTGGGTGCCAGCGTACCCAGGAGTAACGAGAAGAACCTGCCCTGGCCATCGGAGATGCGAGCGATCAACGCTACGTCAGCGCGCCGCCGGGTCGGCTGCACGCGCACGGAGATGAATTGGGCGTCGTCGGGAAGCAGGATTCCCGACTCCTGGAACGAGTCGATCGCCGCCAGCGAGTCTGCGAACGAGCCGCTGAAGAAGTCCGGACGGCTCCAGGCGACCTCTTCGAACGTGTTCGGGTCGACCCCCAGGACGTGGACAAACCCGGCGCTCGACTGTGAGGTGATCGAGGCGGTGTTCCTGAACACGGGTGAGGCGACGGCCACGCCGTCGACGGCCCGCAGTTCGGACATCGGCTCGACCATGCCGCCGCGCCGCAGCTGGCTGAACCCGACGACCCGGATGTCGGAGCCGGACTCGTAGTGAACGCGCTCGGAGAAACTGCGTTCGAGCGTCCCGCCGAAGCTGGCGGCAAATACGCCCAGTCCGGCGGTCAGGATCAGCAGGAGCGACAGCCTGGCGTGGTGGGCCGGGTTCCTGGCCATCTGCCACAGGCCCAGGACCAGCGCCGGCGAGGCGATGCCCGACAGCCAGCGGCTCGAAAGGAGCCGTCCAAGCCAGTCCATCGCAGGCGGGAAGATCCTCAAAAGGACCACGCCCGCGGCTACCAGGAACATCGCAGGGACGGCCAGCACCAGCTGGTCGACCGCCACGTCACCGAGCAGCCGAACCGCGATGAACGAACCCTGCTTGGATAGCTGCCAGAAGAAGAACAGCACGATGCCCATCAATGCCAGGTCGAGGTAGTAGCGCTGGAAGGCGGGCAGGCGGGGTGGGCGAGCAGAACCCTGGCGGTACTGCAGCAGGCCCACGCGCGCGGCACGCAGCGACGGGATCAGCAGCGCAAGCAGGCCAAGCAGCGCGCCGATGCCGGCCATGCGATACACCGACCATGTGAGCCGGACCGGCAGCAGGTCCCCGTCGTTCAGGCCTGAGAAGAGAGGCACTACCCCGATCAGACCGACGCCCGCCAACGCCAGCAGCGGGCCCAGCGCGAGGGCCAGGACGGAAAGGAATACCGCCTCCACGGCGTACACGGATACGATCTGGCGGGAGGTGGCGCCGCGGCTCCTCATCAGCCCGATCTCGGACCTCTGGGCGTCGATCAGGAGGCTTGCGATGGTGATGACGTAGTAGATGACGACCAGGACGATCAGGATCAGGACCACGAACATCGGGAGCCGGTTGAAGAAGAGGCGAGTCCCGAAGCGGTCAAGTACTTCCGGGAGGGATGTGGTCTGCCGGTATCCATCTGCGTTCGCTTTGAGCTCGGTATTCGCGCTGGCCAGGGACCTCTGCAGCGGGGCCACGTCGACAGCGTGAATCCGGTCAATGTCGGTGTCGAGCAGCCAGTAGTAGCCTGCACCCATCTTCGGGAGATATGAGCCGAGACCGGCGACGAGGACGTCCTCTGATACGAAAAAGCTGGCGAAAGTGAATGAAGTGGTCCTGACCCCGAACCCTTCATCGTGGACTCGCCAGAAGATTGCGCCGGGATCAGTGGGTCGAATCACCCCTGTGACGCGGACCGCCACGCTCGCAAAACGATCGTCCCAGTAGGGGACCGCCTTGACGACCACGCCCGGCGCCAGGCCAAACTTCGCCGCCGCGTCTTCCAGGACCACCACTTCGATGATCGGTTCAGCCTGGCCGGAGACCACTCTCTGGCCAGGCCATTCGCCCGCGACCAGGTTGACGCGCTCCTCGAGGCCCCTGACAGCGCCGAAGAAGACCCGTCGAAGGTCGCTGTTGGGCGGTGGCTCTCTGCCGCCTTCGACGGCATTGCCGGACGCCACGCCGCCGTAGTAGAAGGTGTCGGTCCTGATCCCGAAGTAGATGTCGGATGTGTACCGGGACATCGCCGATCGCAGACGGGGATCGACCAGGTCGTACTGCTGTGCAAACTGGTTCGGGTTGACGGGCGAAGCAGACGATTCGACCAGGATGTCGAGGCTCGCCGGAGCCTGGCGCTCCAGGTCACGCGTCAGCCCCAGGTCTCGCAGGGCGTCGAAGTAGATCACGGACCCGGCCATGATCGTCACCGCGAGGAGCACGCCGATGACGACCGCGGTCAAGAGGCGCCAGTGCGAAAGAGTGCGCCGTCCGATCAGTTGCAATGAGGTGACCAGCATGGTGTCTTCCGCCTAGTCCGTGCGCCTGGTCAGCGCATGCAGGGGCAGGCGCACATAGGAGGTGGCGAGCTGGGCGAGCATGCCCAGGGCCACGACCGCGAGGCCTGCGACCACCAGGGCGATCGGGGTCCAGTCGGTCACGACAACGAAGGGCGGCAGGACCGGGCGCCCCGTTTCGGTGTGCGAGACCGAGTCGACGGCCATGCGGGTCATGCCGTAACCGGAGAGGATGCCGATCGTGAGTCCCAGGACGACCACCGAGACCTGTTCCAGGGCCACGGCCCTCAGATGTCCGCCCCGGCCCAGCCCCAGCGCCCGGAGGAACGCGGTCTCGACGCGTGCCCTGCTCAGGTATGAGGCGAGGTAGGTGAGGAGGCCAACGACCACCACGAATACGGTTGAGCCGGTGGCGACCAGGCCGACGCCACGCCAGCCGGCTACCGTCAACGGCGCGATCAATGATGCGGTCTGGATCTCGGCACGGTCGGCCACCTGGGCGCCGGCTCCGACCGAGAGGCGTATGCCGTCCGATGCGGAGCGGTGCTTATCGGCTGCCGTGTCGATGAACATCTCGAGGTGTGTTCCGGCGCCGGACGCCCCGCGCAGTTCAGAAAAGGCCCTTAGCGTCGGGAGGTCGACGAGTACAAAACCGCCGTCGACCGGGTCCATGGTGGGGAACAACTTGACCGAGCCGATGATCTCGAGTGGCGTCAGCGTGCCGCTCAACGAGCCCACGAACCGATCGCCCACGTTGAATCCGCCCGCGTTAAGAAAGCCCTCGCTGGCGATGATGGGCACCGGGGCGGCATTCGCCGACCGGTAGATGCCCCTGACACCGCCATCGGTCCCCCGGCCCAGGCCCAGCCTGGCCACAGACCGCCCGGCGTGCGGGCCGATCCGTTCTCCTCCAGCCCTTTCGTTGGCCAGACCGAAGGTGATGTCCAGTCCCTGCGAAGTCGCCAGCGGGGTCCAGAGATCCCCGTTCTCGAAGTCCAGGATCGTCGTGGCGGGCCCCCCGGCCGCCCGGCCAAGAGCGACCAGATCGTCGATGTACAGGTTGGTCGGCGTCCCGGCGTCGCCGCTCACCGGCTCATAGGCGAGCAACGAGACCAGGCGCAGCGGGGCTGTGTAGGTTTCAGGCAGGTTCACACTCTGTTCGCCCCACGCGGAGTTGCTGACTGGCCCGAACGTGAGGGTGTGGAGGCGTCCCTTGCCGTCTCGTAGCACCACCCAAAGGAACATCTTGGCGACTGGCGGATCGGCCTTGGCCCAGATCGAGAGCGAGGTTGCCTCCGCCGGCACTTCGATAGGGGGTGGCTCATCCCGGACCGGCAGGACCCGGAGGATCTCTTCCGGTCGCTGGCTGGCGAAGTCTTCGCGCCACCAGATGATGTTCGCCATCTTCTCGGCGTCGAAGGCGAGGAGGTCAAACTCCTGTCCGCTACCGGTCGTGCCGACATGACCGGAGGTCCTGAGGGCGACCGAGGCCTCCAGTACGCCGTCTACTTGCAGCACGCGGTTGAAGGCGTCTTCCGCGCTGGAGCCTGCGACCCCGGTGACGAAGACATCCGCCCCGGTCTGGTAGGCCGAGCGGTCGGCCGTGCTTCGCTCAAGGGTTGATCCCAGGCCTCCCGCCAGGACCGCCAGGCCGGAGGCCAGGACCAGGAGGAAGATCGGCCACGCGTACTGGAACGGGTTTCTGGAAAGCCTGAGGAGCGCCAGCACGAGCCATACGGGACCGCCGCGACTCGCCGTCCAGGAAGCCGCACTTGCCACCGGCGGGTACACGCGCAGGAACACGAGCATGATACCTACCAGCAGGAGCGCGGGCGCGAATAGCATCGTGATATCGGCGCCCTGCTCGCCGGAGAGGCTCGAGGTCACAATCGTACGGCGGCTGCGCAGCTCCCAGAGGATCAGGCCCCCCAGAACCATCACCGCGGCGTCGAGATAAAAGCGCTGGAACCAGAGGATGCGCTCAGGCCTGCCAGCGGACCGACGGACGTCTGAGATGTGGCGGCGCGCGCGCAGCAGCGCGGGGATCAGCAATATGGCAAACACCACGGCGCCTGCCACCGCGGACCAGAGGAACGCCGCGACGGGCAGTTCCGTTGGTAGCGCGGCGCCTCCGGTCACCGGCTCGTATATTGAAAGCCGACCGAGCGAAGAGACTGCCAGCCGCGCGAGGAGTGGCCCGCCGATCGTCGCAAGCAGCATGATCATGACGCCTTCAAGCGCGTAGACCCGGGCAACCTGGAGGGCGCTGATCCCACGCGTTCGGAGCATGGCGAGATCATCGTTGCGTCGATCGACGAGTAGTCCGGCGACCATCATCGTGTAGTAGGTGATCAGAACCACCAGCAACGCGCCAATCAGGAACATAGGGACGCGGGCGAAGAGCGATCGGCGTTCGAGATCGCGCAAAGCGCTCTCGAGGCCGCTGGTGACATTGGACCTGGGTACCGAAACTTCAATGTCCTGGCGGAGAGCGGTGAAGTCCGCAAGAGTGGCGCCGGCCGGCGCTTTCATCAGGAACGAGCGATCGGTTTCGACGAACCAGTAGACCTCTGCCGCGCTGCCCGGAGCCGTGGCCGCTGCCGCCCATAGCGGCTCAGGCTGGACGAAGAACGCGAGCACAGGCGGCTGGCCGTCGAACGACGGGGCGATCATGGCCGTCCCGAGCAGCATCCAGTACCCGGCGTTCAGGTCGATCGGCTGGAACAGGCCGGAAACCACCAACCGGGAGCGACCGCCGGCGCCCTCGACCGGTTCGAGCTCGATGACATCACCGACATCGATGCCATACGAACGGGCCTTTGCTTCGTAGACTGAGCCCTCAAATACCGGGATGCCGCCTTCGACCCTGACCCGCGGTCCGGGAGGCGCGCCTTTGACGTATCGCACCTGGTTGGAGAGGCCATCGAGCTCATGTATCAGGGCACGCGTTTCGTCAGGTCCCCGCCTGACACCTGAAGGATCACTCGTGTCACCGAAGAAGAATGCCGGCGATCTGACGAAATGGTGCATACCAGTCGCGAACGGCCCGATCCTGGCATCGACTGCGGTTCGGATCGCATTCTGGCGATGGGTGAACGCAGATTCCGTGAAGGGCATGCGCCTGAGCGCGACCTGGAAGTTCTTGCGGGCCGGACCCAGGGAGTCGACAGTGCTGCCGACCGATACCAGTTCGAGGCTGCGGAGGTAGATCACCACGCCGCCAAGCACGGTCGCCGCGATCAGAACCCCGATGGCAAGGGCGATCAGGAGTAGAGAGTCCGAGCGGGCTCGCCTGAGTGAGATTGTGAAGATGTTGGTGGGGCGCCCAGGAAGCGGTGTCAACTCGGTCTAGATATGTCCTTCAGGCGCCGACATCGCGCTGCGCCCACCTGCGGGCCGGCGATATCGTTGATGATCGGACTCGCTGGGGTCCCCGGGCCCGGTTTCATGGCAAGGGAGCGGCCTCGGGAGCCACCAATCACGCATTATATGGTTAGCTTCAGCGCCGCATCTGTCACCCGGCGCGCCGGCGCGGTCGGGTCAGCATGAGTACCCGCGAAATGCGACTCGGACAGGATCGTTTGCGCTCGACGCAGATGGCCTGGCTGGTCGGGCTGCCGGTCTTTCTGGACGGGCCGGGGCGGCCGGGCGACGCGCACACTCAGGGTTGGAGACGTCATCGCAATTGGACACGCCCCGGCTCTCCTGGGATGCCCAACCGTCAGGAAGGGGGTCGCAAGTGCCCTGGACCGCTCGGTCAACACCGGGGGCGTTCAACTGACCGACCTGATTCAGACGGACGCCGCCATCAACCCGGGAAAAAGCGGAGGACGGCTGGTGAACTCGCGCGGCGCGATCGTCGGGGTCAATGTGGCCGAGATCCCCGGCAAGCGAATCGGTTTCGTCGACACGATCAAGAACGGCAGGCATGTAGCCGATCGGCTGATCCAAGAGGGCAACCAGCCCACTCCTGACATGGGGTTCACCGGCATTAACATCACACCGGCGCTGGCGGAGTGCGCGGGCCTGCCCGTCCGGCGTGGGGTCGGCATGGTTTCAATAACACCAGGCGGGCCGGCCGACGAGGCGGGACTCAAGGTCGATGGCATGATCATTCAGATCGACGGCCGGATAGTCGGGGACCTGACCGATCTGCAGGGGCTGCTTCGCCAGCGCGAGGTGGGGCAGACCATGACGGCTACGTTGCTGTGCGGTACGGACGTTCATGCACGTCCCGTAGGTCTAGGCGCGCAATCAGATATGAGAGAAACTGCGACCCCGGGAGGCAATTAATGGGAGAACTTGACGGTAAAGTTGCGATCGTGACGGGCGCGGGCCGCATGCGCGGGATCGGAAGAGCGGCCGCGAACGCCCTGGCAAAAGCGGGCGCCAACGTCGTGGTCACCGGGACAGGCAGGGACCCGGCGACCTTCCCAGCCGACGAAAAGGCCGCGCACTGGGGCGATATCGATAGCGTCGCAAAAGAAGTCCGCGCACATGGCCGGAAGGCGCTGCCGCTGGTCTCGAACGCGAACGACCCGGTCCAGGTGCAGGCGGTAATCGACCGCACTGCCCGTGAGTTCGGCCGCATCGACATCCTGATCAACAACGCCGCAGCCGCGCTCGGCGCCGACCGCGTGCCGGTCGTCGACCTTTCCGACGAGCTCTTCCGAAAGGTCGTCGAGGTCAAGCTATTCGGTACGTTCTACTACTCGCGCGCGGTCGCCAGGTACATGATCAAGCAGAACCAGGGCGGCCGGATCGTGAACATCTCGTCAACCGCGGGCAAGCGCGGCGCCGCGAACATGGCCGCCTACAACGCGGCGAACTTTGCGGTCGAGGGCTTCACGCAGGCGCTGGCCAAAGAGTTGGCCGGGTACAAGATCACCGTCAACTCGGTCTGCCCGGGACTTACCGACACCTCACGGATGGACAGCATCAAGGCGGCGGCGAACTGGGAGAAGCGGGTAGCCGACATCCCGATGGGTAGACCCGGCACTGACGCGGAGGTTGCGGACCTGATCGAGTTCCTCTGCAGCCCGCGCGCCGCCTTCATCACCGGCCAGGGCATCAACATAAATGGCGGCGCGCTGACCGAACGCTAGCCATCTGTCGTCCACGGACGGGCGCTGAATTACCCCTCGCCCCTGCGGGGAGAGGGTGGCCGCAGGCCGGGTGAGGGTCCGGTGCCTGCGCCTTCCTCAACCCCTCGCCCCTGCGGGGAGAGGGTGGCCGCAGGCCGGGTGAGGGTCCGGTGCCTGCGCCTTCCTCAACCCCTCGCCCCTGCGGGGAGAGGGTGGCCGCAGGCCGGGTGAGGGTCCTGCCCCTCGCCCCTGCGGGGAGAGGGTGGCGGTAAGCCAGGTGAGGGTCCGGTGCCTGCGCCTTCCTCAACCCCTCGCCCCTGCGGGGAGAGGGTGGCGGTAAGCCAGGTGAGGGTCCGGTGCCTGCGCCTTCCTCAACCCCTCGCCCCTGCGGGGAGAGGGTGGCCGCAGGCCGGGTGAGGGTCCTGTCCCTCGCCCCTGCGGGGAGAG
>Ga0194121_10000976_pt1 | contig 49897 bp, 48 predicted proteins | sample TA2MahCa50mmetaG_FD_148609 | JGI IMG/M metagenome (GOLD analysis project Ga0194121, IMG submission 148609) | Freshwater microbial communities from Lake Tanganyika, Tanzania - TA2015020 Mahale Deep Cast 50m | ecosystem: Environmental > Aquatic > Freshwater > Lake | place: Tanzania: Lake...
ATGGGCTCACTGCGCCGCTCACTGCATCGACACGCCACCGCAGACCAAATAGACCCCGCCACAGCACCCAATCCGCAGGCTGGGCCGCAGGCCATGCCCTCATCGGCGATGCTTCGTCGTCAATGATGGGGTTCTTCGAGGTGTCCGAATGGCTCGAAGTCGCGGCCGGCTCGGAGCGTGTGCTGGAACAGATCCTGGCCTGCTATCCGGCCGCCGACCTCTATGTCGTGGTCGATTTCCTGCCGCACGACCAGCGGGGCTTTCTGGGCGAGCGGCAACCGATCCCGTCCTTTATCCAGCACCTGCCTTTCGCCCGCCGGCATTTCCGCAAGTACCTGCCCCTGATGCCGCTGGCGGTCGCGCAATGGGATCTCGCGCCCTACGAACTGGTGATCTCCAGCAACCATGCCGTCGCCAAGGGCGTGCTGACCGGGCCCGATCAGTTGCATGTCAGCTACGTGCACTCGCCCATGCGTTATGCCTGGGATTTGCAGGCGCTCTATTTGCGCGAGAGCGGCCTGACGCGCGGCCTGAAGAGCTGGTTCACCCGCTGGATCCTGCATCGGTTGCGATTGTGGGATTGCCGCACCGCCAACGGCGTCGATGCCTTCGTCGCCAATTCTAGCTACATCGCGCGGCGCATCGCCAAGACCTATCGCCGGCCGGCAGAGGTGATCCACCCGCCGGTCGCGACCGACGACTTCACCTTCCGTGCCGACAAGGAGGACTTCTATCTCGCCGTCTCCCGACTGGTGCCGTACAAGAAAATGGACCTGGTCGTCGAGGCGTTTCGCGACCTCCCCGAACGCCGCCTGATCGTGATCGGCGACGGACCCGACATGGCGAAAGTCAGGGCCAGGGCCGGCGCCAACACCACGCTGCTGGGCTATCAGCCGCTGCCCATTCTGCGCGACCACACGCAGCGCGCCCGCGCATTGCTGTTCGCGGCCGAGGAGGATTTCGGCATCGTGCCGGTGGAAGCGCAAGCCTGCGGTACGCCGGTCATCGCCTTCGGCCGCGGCGGCGCGCGCGACTCGGTCCTGGATATCGACCAGGCGCGGCCGACCGGCTTGCTGTTCGCCGAGCAGAGCGCGGCTTCGCTGGTCGAGGCCGTCCGCCGCTTCGAGGCGGCAAGCGACCGGATCCGCCCGAAACATTGCCGCGAGAATGCCTTGCGCTTCCGCCCCGAGGTCTTTCGCGCCCGTCTGACCGCGCTGGTCGAACGCGAATGGACACGGCTGCAAGCGGCGCGATCGCCGGCCGCGCCCTAGAAAGCCGCGGCCACCGCCTTGCCGCAAGCCGCCGTGCCGAGCGGGCCGCCCAGATCGCGCGTGCGCAACTTCCGTTCGGCCAAGGTGCGCTCGATCGCGGCTTCGATGCCGCGTGCCGCTCCCGCCTCGCCCAGATGTTCCAGCATGAGCGCCGCCGACCAGATCTGCCCGATCGGATTGGCGATGCCCTGGCCGGCGATGTCGGGGGCCGAACCATGCACCGGTTCGAACAGCGAGGGGAACCTGCCCTCGGGATTGATGTTGCCCGAGGGCGCAATGCCGATGGTGCCGGTGCAGGCGGGGCCCAGGTCCGACAGGATGTCGCCGAACAGGTTCGAGGCCACCACCACGTCGAACCAGTCGGGGTGCTGCACGAAATGCGCGGTCAGAATGTCGATGTGGAACTTGTCCCAGCGCACCTCGGGATAGCGGCTGGCCACCGCCTCCACCCGCTCGTCCCAATACGGCATGGTGATGGAGATGCCGTTCGACTTGGTGGCGGAAGTGACGTGCCGGCGCGGCCGCCGCTGTGCCAGGGCGAAGGCGAAGTCGAGAATGCGGTCGACCCCGATGCGCGTCATCACGGTTTCCTGCACCACCACCTCGCGCTCGGTGCCGGCAAAGATGCGGCCGCCGATCGAGGAATATTCGCCCTCGGTATTCTCGCGCACCACATAGAAGTCGATCTCGCCGGGCTTGCGGCCGGCCAGGGGCGAGGGCACGCCGGGCATCAGCTTCACGGGCCGCAAGTTGACATACTGGTCGAACTCGCGCCGGAACTGCAGCAAGGATCCCCACAGCGAGACGTGGTCCGGCACCTTGGCGGGCTGGCCGACGGCACCGAAGAAGATGGCGTCGTGTCCGCCGATCCGCTGCTTCCAGTCTTCCGGCAGCATGCGGCCGTGCTTGGCGTAGTAGTCGCAGCTGGCGAACTCGAACTCGTCCAGTCTCAACTGGAAGCCGAAACGGCCGGCGGCAGCCTCCAACAACCGTACCCCCTCCGGCACCACTTCCTTGCCGATGCCGTCGCCGGCAATCACGGCGATACGGTAGACCCGGTTGCTCTGCATGCCTTGCCTTCCTTGGCTGCTGGGGTCAGCTTGCCATGCCGCACGCGGGCTAGGCCAGGGCCGGGCGCGGCGATGCCATGCCCATCGACCGATGCAAGAGCCACATCGCGATGCCGGCGTTCAGCAGGTTCCAGGCGATGCCGTGCACGAAGGCCAGGCGATAGGAACCGCTCCAGTCGAAAATCACCCCGGTCAGCCAGCCGCCCAGCGCCATGCCGGCCAAGGTCGTGGTGAGCACCAGGCCAAGACGCTGGCCCGTCTCGTGGGCCGGGAAGTTCTCGCGCACCACGATCGCGTAGCTGGGCACGATGCCGCCTTGCACCAGGCCGAACAACGCGGAAATGACGTAGAGCGAGGCCAAGTCGTCGAAGGTCAGGTACAGCCCCAGCGCCAGCATCTGCAACACCGAGCCCAGCACCAGCGTGGCCAGGCCGCCGATCCGGTCGGCGATGAAGCCGGCGGCCAGGCGCGAGACGATGCCAAAGCCGAACATCAGCGACAGCATCTGGGCGCCGCGCGCCGCGCCATAACCCAGGTCGGCACAATAGGCGACCACATGCACCTGCGGCATCGCCATGGCGACGCAGCAAGCCACACCCGCCAGCACCAGCAGCGCCTGCAGGACATTGGGCGACAGGCCGAGCGGCCGCTCGCTTTCCGCCTCTCTTGCGCCCGCCTGCACCGGCGGCTGCGCCCGCGGCGGCGGGCGGCGCAGCGCCAGCGTCAGCGGCAGCATGGTCGCCACGCAGATCATGCTCAGGCTGAAGTACGTCTCCCGCCAGCCGATCGTGTCGATGAGATATTGCAGGACGGGCGGCCAGATGGCCCCGGCCAAATAGTTGCCGCAGGCGCAGATCGCAATCGCCAGGCCGCGATTGCGCTGGAACCAGTGCGAGACATCGGCGATCAGCGGGCCAAACGTGGCCGAGGTGCCGATCAGGCCAATGGCCAAGGCCTGCACGATGGTGAACTGCCACAGGCTGCCGGCGAGCCCCGCCCCAAGATAGCCGGCCGCCAGGCCGGCAATGCCCCAGCACACCGGCAGCAGCGTGCCGCAGCGATCCGCCAGCCGCCCCATCAGCACGCCACCGACCGCGATCGCAACCATGGTCGCGGTATAGGGCAGGGTCGCATCGCCGCGCGCCGCGCCAAACTCCTCCTGCACCGCCGGCAGAACGACGACGATCGACCACATGCCGATACCGCCCATGGTGCTGAGTGCCAGGGCCGCCGCCAGCCTGAACCAGGCATAGCGCGACTCGACGCCCGCGGCGTCGTCCTCCTTGGCCGCCACCGGCGTCGGATCCCTCACTTGCCATCCCGTGATCTGGTCGAGCCGGCCCGCCGCCGGCGCTTGACCCGTCGCCACTATCGCCAGGCCGGCCCGTTGGTCAAGCGGTCGCCGTGTTCAGCGCCAGGCAGCCTAGCGCTCAAGGATCCAGCGCCTGGGCGTATTCCAGAACCTCGCGGGTGCGGGTCACGCGGCCCTGCCAGGTGGCGTCGAAATCGGCGACCAGGCGCCGGGTGCCGGGGAATTGCTGCACCGCCTCGGCCTTGGCCACGCTCGGGAACAGGTAGTAGGCGCAATGCACGGCCGGATCGTTCTTGCTCCAGCAGCGCCAAGCCCGTTCGGCGCCGAAGGTCTTCAGCGCGTCGCCCAGATGCTCGTCCTGGTACCACTTGTCGAACGCCTTGCGGTCGGCCTCCGGCACCGTCGCCCGCACCACGAGACACGCCTTACCCTTCATGCCGCCCTCCCTTGCGCGGCGCATTCTAGCGTCCGGCCGCGGCTACCGCCTAACATCCGCCGCGGCGGCTTGAGGGGAGAAGCATGGCGAGCATTGCGGAGTTCGGCCTGGACGTCGGAGTCTATGGCCCGTTGGCCACGCCCGGGATCGTGCTGGGACTGGCGCGGCAGGCGGAAGAGATCGGCTTCGGCGCGGTCTGGCTGGCCGACCACGTCGCCTTCCCGGTGCAGTTCAAGTCGCAATATCCCTACAGCGCCACCGGCGACTTCCCCACGCGACTGGCCGAACCATTGCTGGAACCGGTCGCGCTCATGGGCGTCATCGCCGGGGCGACGCAGCGGGTCAAGATCGGCACAGCGGTATTGGTGATGCCCTATCGCAATCCCGTGCTGCTGGCCCGGATGCTGGCCACCATCGACAACCTTTCTGGCGGGCGGGTGATCCTGGGCGCCGGCACCGGCTGGCTGGAAGAGGAGTTCCAGGTTCTCAACACGCATGATTTCGCCAAGCGCGGCCGGGTGACCGACGAGTATCTGGAGATCTTCAAGGCGATCTGCGGCGGCGGCGAGGTGGCATACCGGGGCGAGACCTATGCCTTCGAGCCGATCTTCTGCGTGCCCGGCTCGGTGCAGCGGCCGCATCCGCCGATCCTGGTGGGTGGCGTGGCCGATGCGGCGCTCAGGCGCGTGGCGAAGCACGCCGATGGCTGGCTGGCCGTCACCATCGGCACCCAAGCAATTCCCGAGCGGCTTGCCAAGCTGAAGCAGTTCTGCCAGCAGCAGGGCCGTTCATTCGACAGCGTGCAGCTCGCCTACAAGCTGTTCCTCAATATCGGCGAAGCCAAGCGCAGCAAGTTCGACGCGCGCGAGCCCGGCACCGGCAGCCTGGCCGAGATCATCGACGACCTGAAGGCGCTGAAGGGCTTGGGCTTCAGCCATTTCGTCGTGCGCTATCGCGGCGCCAGCGCCGCGGAACAGAGCCGCCAGATCGCCGGCTTCACCGACGAAGTGATCCCGAAAGTCTGACTCACCACCGCGCGTCGTTGACGATGCGCACGCCGGCTGCCCGCTCGTAGCGTTTCAAAAGCCGCATGTTGTCGACCCCGGGCCCTTCCGAGGCGACGCCCGCCAACAGGGTCTCGTGCGCCAGCCCGCACATCGGCATCGGCACGCCGGTGTCGCGGGCCAGCTGCGTGGCCAGCCGCACGTCCTTCAGCATCAGCGCCATGGTGAAGCTGAGACGCGAGGGATCCTTCATGAACAACGGCATGGTGTTGGTCAGCGTGTAGTTGCAGCCCGACCCCTTGCTCAACACTTCGACGCAGGTCGCGAAGTCGAGGCCGTTTTTGACGCCGAGCGCCAGGGCCTCGAACGTCACCTGGCGGGTCGTCGCCGCCACCACGTTGTTGACCAGCTTCATGGTGTGGCCGGCGCCAACTTCGCCGCAGTGAAAGACGTTGGGGCTGATTGCCCGCAACGCCGGCAGGCAGCGTTCGAAGATCGGCTTGGGCGCGCCCACCATGATGGCGAGCGTGCCCGCGGCAGCGCCGGCCGGGCCGCCGCTGATCGGCGCGTCGATCAGGTCGCGCCCGCTTGCCGCCAGTTCCGCCGCCATGGCGCGCGTCGCCAGCGGGTCGCCCGTCGTCATGTCGACGATCACGCCGCCCTTGGCCAGACCCTGGCCCAGGCCATCGGCGGCGAAGATCGCCTGGCGCACCTCGGCCGAGGTCGGCAGGCACGTCAGCACCAGATCGCATTCGGCCGCCAGCGCCGCCGGCGATTGCGTGACGATGGCGCCCGCCTGGGCGAATGGCTCCATGGCCGCGGGCTTCAGGTCGAAGACACGCAGCTTGTGGTCGCTCAGCAGCCGGCGCGCGATCGCGCCACCCATCATTCCCAGCCCGACATAGCCAAGTCGCATGACACCCCCGCCCGCTTGATCGGCCGCCGACGTTGTAGCGACTGGCCGGGAATGGAACAATCGAGGCAGCCGCGCGCCGGGAGCCGGCCATGCTGGATTTCGGCTATTTCACGCTGAGCGACAACCGCTACGCCAACAACTCGCGCTCGCCCGAGCAGTTCATCCAGGAGATCTACCAGCAGGCCTTGTGGGCCGAACAGGTCGGGCTGAACTCCGCCTGGATCGGCGAGCACCATTTCAACCTGCTGGGCGTCAACGCCTCGCCACACATGCTGCTGGCGCAAGTGGCGGGAGCGACCAAGCGGATCAGGCTGGCACCGGCGGTAGTGCTGCTGCCGGTGCACCATCCGCTGCAGGTCGCGGAAGATTGGGCGACCTTGGACCTGTTGTCGGGCGGACGCGTCGATTTTGCCGCCGGCCGCGGCTACGACCGCATGGAGTATGACCCCTTCGGCCAGCCGTTCGAGCATCGGCGGAACTCTTCGCGGAAGGGCTGGAGATCGTTTGGCGCGCCTGGACCGAGCCCGGCAGGTTCTCGCATGCCGGCCGCTTTTTTTCGCTTCCAGGACGTCGACATCCGGCCGAAGCCGCTGCAACGGCCGCTGCGTCCCTATGTTGCCTGCTTCTCGCGGCCGAGCATGGAACTCGCCGCCCGGCACGATTGGAATATCATCTACGCGCCCTTCGCCGCCGCCATGGTCTACGGCTCGCTGGCCGAGGCGGTCGCCACCTATCGCCGGCTTTGCGAGGAACGGCACGGCCGTCCCGCCCGGCGCGCCATGTGCTCGTACTTCGTGCACATCGCCGACCACGAGGCGGAAGACCGCTCTGCCCGCGAAGCGCTGATCCGCTATTTCCACGAGGCGCTGATCGCGGCGTTCCCCGGCGATCCCGCCCGCGCGCCGCCCAGCTACCGCTATTTCGTGGACATCTGCGACATCCTGCGCAAGATGCGGCCCGAAAGCCTGACCAACCGCTCGGTGCTGATCGGACCGCCGGGCAAGATCATCGACGACCTGAAGCAGGTGGAGGCCGCCGGCATCGCCGAGGTCATCCTCTATTTCAACTACGGCCTGAAGCCGCATCAGATGGTCAAGGAGCAGATGCAGCGCTTCATGGCGGAGGTGGCGCCCGCCTTCGAAGGCCGCCACCAGCGCCTTGCCGCCGCGCAGTAGCAACCCTGACAGCCGGAGCCACGCCTTGGACGAGCTGAGCATTGTCGACGCGCACCACCATCTCTGGGATCTCGACGGTCCCTTGCGCTATCCGTGGCTCAACAGCGGCGAGCACAGCTATCTCGGAGACTATTCCGCCATCCGGCGCAGCTACCTGCCGCCGGAATACCGCCGCGACACGACACTGCACAAGGTCATCGCCACGGTGCATGTCGAGGCCGAGTGCGACCGCGGCCAACAGGTGGCGGAAACTCGCTGGCTTGGCCGGATTCACACCGAGTTCGGCATGCCGAACGCCATCGTGGCGCATGCCTGGGTGGATACGCCGAATGCCGAGGAGATCCTCGCGCAGCACAAGCAGCATCCCCTGGTGCGCGGCATCCGCACCAAGCCGGTCACGGCGCACGCGCCCGGCGAGAGCGTGCGCGGGCAGCCTCGCAGCCTGCAGGACCCGAATTGGCGCAAGGGCCTGGCGCTGCTGGAAAAGTACGACCTTTCCTGGGATCTGCGCGTGCCGTGGTGGCATCTGGAGGAAGCGGCCGAGGTCTGCCGGCTCTACCCGACGATGCGCATCGTGCTGAACCACACCGGCTATCCCTGGCATCGCGACGAGGCATCGCTCGCGGCCTGGCGGCAAGGGATGCGGGCTCTGGCGCTCTGCCCCAATGTCTGGTGCAAGATCTCGGCACTCTGCGTCAAGGACCGGCCCTGGACGCTCGCCGAGAATGGTCCGCTCATCCGCCAGACCATCGACCTGTTCGGCGCCGAACGCTGCATGTTCGCGTCCAACTTCCCCGTCGATAGCCTGAAGGGGAGCTGGGACTATATCTATAGCGGTTTCAAGCGGGCGGTGGCCGACCTGCCCCGGGCGCAGCAGGCTGGGCTGTTTGCCGGCAATGCGATCCGGTTCTACCGGCTATCCGTCTGAGCCCTTGCGGCCAGTCGCCCCGGTGCGGCATTCTGGCCGCCGAACCGGATGTTAACCCTCTGTCCCTTAATCGGAAACTCAATGATCTATGCCGCCGCAGAGCCTGCCGTCCGCAAGACCGTCGAGGTCAACGGCCGGCCATACGTGATCAGCGAGTATGTCGGCCAGTCGCCGAAACGCGGCCGCTACGTCGAGGGCGCGGACGCCGAGGGCAATTCGCGGCGACCGCAGGGCTTCCTGGTGGAACAGCCGGCCGGCGCGGTAACGCCGCCGCATTTCCATGAAGTCGACCAGTTCCAGGTGGTGGTGGAAGGCGCCGCCCGCTTCGGCAAGCACCCGGCGCCGCCGCTTTCCGTGCACTATGCCAGCGGCCACACGCCTTATGGCCCGGTGGCGGCCGGGGCCGACGGCGTTGTTTACTACACGCTGCGGGCCGGTTGGGACCCGGGGGCCAAGTACATGCCCGCTCAGCGTGACAAGCTGCGTCCGCCGCCGCGCCGCGCCCGCTTTGCCCAGGCCGCGCCGGTCGCCGCGCCGAGCCTCGCCGGTCGCCTCGGCGTGCAGACCGAGACGCTGATGACGCCGGAGGCCGATGGCCTGGCCGCCTGGCGGTTGCTGGCTGGGCCGGGCGCCATGCTGGCGCCGCCGGCGCCGCTTGGTGGCGGGCAGTACATCGTCGTGGTCGAGGGCGATTTCGCGCGCGCCGGCGAAACCTTCGGCAAGCGCGCCTGCCTGTTCCTAGAGCCGGGCGAGGCGCCGCTCGACGGCGTGGTTGGCGAGCAGGGTCTCGACCTGCTGGTGCTGCAATTGCCCGCGGATACGCGGACCGCTCAATAGGCGGCCGAGTAGGCGAACGGCCGCTGCAGCGCCCGTTCCACCAGGTCGAGACGATCCTGGCCATAGAACGGGTCGCCATCCACCACATAGGTCGGCGACCCGAGGATGAAGCGGCGCACCGCCTCGTCCGTGCAGGCGCGGAAATGCGCTTGGATCTCGGCCGAGCGTGCGCGTTCAAGCAGCCGATCGGGGTCCAGGCCCTGGGATCGCGCCAGGTCCGCGAGCACCGCCGGGTCGGCGATGTCGCGGTCATCCCGCCATAGCGCCTGAAGGATCGCGTGCGACAAGCGGTTGACCGCGTCCCCCGGCAATTCGGCGGCGGCCAGCACGATGCCGGACGGCAGCGTCCGATCGCCATAATGGTGCTTGGGATCGACATGCGCCGGCAGACCCAGATACTGGCTCCAGCGCTCGATCTCCCGGCCGAAGAAATAGGCTTGGCGCTGCTTGGCGCGATCGCCGAACGGCGTGCCACCGCTGGCCGGCACCACCACCGAGAGGTCGATGGGCTTGTGCTCGATCCGCCGGCCGAACTGCCGCGCCAGCGCCGTCAGGCGGGCCGCGCCGAAATAGGCGTAGATCGACCGCGTCGAATAGAAATACTCGATCACCGCCATTGCCCGAACCCTATTCCGCCGCGGCCCGGCCCCGCCGAACGTCGAAGCCGTAGTCGCGCAACGCGGCCTCCGGACTGACCAGGCCTTCAGCCAAGTCAGAAGCGATGCGTTCGGGCGCGCGGGCGCGGGGATTGCCATAGCCGCCGGCGCCGGAATCTTCCAGCAACAGGGTGTCGCCCACCTGCAGCTCGTAACGGCCCTTGGCATGTACCGGCTGGCCGTTGATGCGGAAGACCCGCGCCATGCCGTTGCCGGCGCCCCGCATGCCGCGCGCGGGGAATTCGGTGCGCGAGCCCAGGATCATCACGGTCAGCGGATGGCCGGTATCGTTGCGCAGCTCGATCTCCTGGCCCAAGCCGCCGCGAAACTCTCCGGCACCGCCGGAATCGATGCGGAAATTGCGCCGGATGACGCGCATCCCGGTCATCGGTTCCCAGGCTTCCGCCGGCATGCACATCATGTTGGCGGGCGCCGGCGTGGCCGACATTCCGTCGAGCCCCGCCAACGCGCCGAACCCGCCGGAGGAGAAGAACAAGGTCGAGAAAGGCTCGCCGTCGCGCCGACGTCCAACCACGTTCAGCACGTTCATCATCCCAGGGTCGCCCTGCACGCGATGCGGCAAGGCATCCGCCAGCGCGCCGAAGATCATCGGCACGACGAAATGGCCGACCAGCATGCGCGCGGCCGAGGCGGCGGGCGGCCGGCAGTTCAGGATGCTGCCGTCGGGCGCCGACAGCTCGATCGGGTTGACCGAACCCTCGTTGTTGGGGATGTTCGGCAGCACTAGGCATTTCAGCGCAAAGCAGGTCATCGCCCGCGTGTAGCAGAGCGGCACGTTGATGCCGGCCCGGATCTGCGGGCCGGTCCCGGCATAATCGACATGCAGCCGGTCGCCCGCCACATCGATGCGGCAGGCAAGATCGATCGGGCCATCCAGGCCTTCGATCTTGATGGCGTTGCGATAGCTGCCGTCGGGGATCGCGGCAATCTGCTCGCGCATGGCGCGTTCCGACTGGCTGACGATGGCGTCGGCGAGCGGTGCCAGGTCCTCCAGGCGGTACTCGTCCATGAAATCGAGCAGCAGCCGCCCCCCCACCTCGGTGGCGGTGACGTTGGCCAGGATGTCGCCGATCACCTGTTCGCTCACCCGCACGTTCTTGCGGATCAGATCGACCAGTTCGCGATTGAGCGTGCCGGCCTTGACCAGCTTCAGCAGCGGGATCTGCAGGCCTTCGTCGTGGATGTCCTGGTTCACCGCCGACATGCCGCGGCCACCGATGTCGGGCAGGTGACTGATGGTCAGCGCGTAGCCGACGATGCGGCCCTTGCGGAAGACCGGGCGCACCAGGTTGACGTCCCACAGATGCCCGGTGCCCATGTAGACGTCGTTGGTGATGACGACATCACCCTCGCCGAAGCTCTCCGGCGGGAAATATCGCAGAACGTGCTTCATCGTTTGCGGACCGGTGCCGATGAACACCGGCTGGCAGAAGGTGCCTTGCGCCAGGCTGCGGCCGCGCGCGTCGAACAGCACAACCGCGAGATCGTAGCTCTCGCGCACGATCGAGGAGAACGAGGTGCGGACCAGCGTCTCCACGATCTCGTTGGTGATGGAGATCAGGCGGTCCCACAGGATGCCGAGCGTGACCGGATCGATCCGTTCTGTCATGGCCTACTCCGCTGCCTTGCCCGACTGTTCCATCGCCAGATCGAACCCATAGTCGGCCTTGGCGCGTCCCAGCGTCACGAACCCTTCGGCGATATCCTGCAACAGTTTCTGTCGCGGCCGCCGGGAGGGTTCGCCCAGACCGCCGGCCCCCGATTCCAGCATCTCCAACCGGTCGCCCGGCCGCATCTCGTGGCGACCCTTGGCGCTCACCGCCTCGCCATTCAGGCGATAGAGTCGCCTGGCGCCGGGCTTGCCGCCCTGCAGGCCGAGCGCCGGGAAGTCGGTGCGCGCGCCCATGCCGAATACCGTCAGCGGATGGCCGGTGTCGTTGACCAGTTCGACGACCTGACCCAGGCCGCCGCGGAATTCGCCGGCACCGCCGGAATCGGCCCTGAGTTCGCGCCGCACCACGCGGATGTTGGTGGTCGCCTCCCAGTCCTCGGTCGCCACCACCGCCATGTTGGAAGGGGCAGGCGTGGTGGCCGTGCCGTCATAGCCGAGCAGCGCGCCGAAGCCGCCACTGGAGAAATAGAGCGTCGTGAAGTCCCGCCCGTCGCGGCGCCGACCCATGACGTTCAAGAGGTTCATCATGCCGGGATCGGCCTGCACCCGGTCCGGCAGCGCCTCGGCCAGGGCACCGAAGATCAGCGGCGCCACGAAATGGCCGATCTGGAAGCGCGCCGCGGTGGCCGCCGGCGGCTGGCAGTTGAGGATCGAGCCGACCGGCGCCGACAATTCGATCGGATTGACCGAGCCTTCGTTGTTGGGGATGTCCGGCAACAGCAACGCCTTCATGGAAAAACAGGTCATCGCCCGCGTGTAGCAGAGCGGCACATTGATGGAGTATGGCACCGACGGACTGGTGCCCGAAAAATCGACATGCAGGCGATCGCCCGCGATGCTAACGGCGCAGGCCAGCGTCACCGGATCACCGACAGACTCCACCTGGATGCGATTGCGATAGACGCCGTCGGGACAATCGGCGATGCGCCGCCGCATCATGCGCTCGGACTGCGAAAGGATCGCCTGCGACAAGGGCCGCAGGTCGTCGATGCGATACTCCTCCATGAAAGCGACCAGTTCGCGGCAGCCGACCTCGACCGCCGTGACATTGGCCATCAGGTCGCCCACGGTCTGTTCCGGCACGCGCACGTTCTGGCGGACGATGGCGATCAGCTCCTCGTTGAGCCGCCCCTGGTCGACCAGTTTCATGATCGGAATCTGCAGACCTTCCTCGTACTCGTCGACGTTCACGGCCGAGAAGCCGCGGCCGCCGATATCGGGCAGATGCGTGATGCTCATGGCATAGCCGATCAGCCGGCCGTCGTGGAATGCCGGCCGCATCACGTTGACGTCCCAGAGATGCCCGGTGCCCATGTAGATGTCGTTGGTGACGATGACGTCGCCCGGGCGCAGCGTCTCCGGCGGAAACTTGGCCAGCATGTGCCGCATGGTCTGGGGTGCGGTGCCGATGAACACCGGCACGCTGAACGTGCCCTGCGCCAGGCTGCGACCTTCGGCATCGAACAGCACGCAGGCAAGGTCGTAGGAGCGCACGATGCTGGAGAACGACGTGCGCACAACGGTCAGCACGATCTCGTTGGTGATCGAGATCAGCCGGTCCCACAGAATGCCGAGCGTGACGGGATCGAACGTCGTCATGCCGCGGCCTCCCTGACCTGCTCCTGCGCGATCTCCGTCACCAGATTGCCGGCGGCATCGACCGTCACCTGGTCGCCGACGCCGACCACGCAGGTCGACTCGTTCTCTTCGATCAGTGCCGGCCCGCCGATCGTCACCTCCGGCCGCAGCGCGTAGCGGTCATAGACGGGCGTCGCCACATATCCGCCGGCTTCCGGGAAATAGGCTTGGCGACGGCCCTTCTCCGGCGCGCCGACCTGGTGTTCCAGCGCCAGGTGAAAATGCTGGCTCATGGCCGGCGTCGGGCCCTGCACTTCCACCTTCCAGTTGACGATCTCCAGCGGCTCCTGCAGGTAGCTGAGCGAGAAGATCCGCGCGTAGCTCTCGCCAAAGAGCTGCGGCAGCCGCTCGAAGGCGGCCGACAAGTCCAGCTCGTCCGGCAATTCCACCTCGATCTCATAGCCCTGGCCGCGGTAGCGCATGTCGAGCCGCCGCGTCACGCGGATCTCCGGCTGCGGCACGCCGGCGCGCAACAGGAAGGCGGCGGCCTCTCGGGTCAGGCCGGCGAACAGCTCGGCGAAGCGCTCGCGCGGCAGCTCGGCATAACCGACCCGGTTGGACCGCGCGATCTGGAAGGACAACGGGCTGACCAGCATACCGAACGCACTCATCACGCCGGCCCCGGTCGGCAGCACGACGCGCGGGATGCGCAGCTTGCGGGCGATCCGAAGCGCATGCATGGGGCCGGAGCCGCCGAAGGCGATCATGCTGCAGCCGCGATAGTCGAAGCCTTTCTCGGAGGCGTGCACGCGGAAGGCTCGCGCCACGTCCTCGTTGATCACTTCGTGGATGCCCCAGGCGGCGCGCGTGACGTCGACGCCCAGCGCCTTGGCCAGACCGAGCTCCAGTGCCGTTTCGGCCGCCGCCCGGTCCAGCTTCATCTTGCCGCCCAGGAAGAAATCCGGGTCGAGATAGCCGAGCAGCAGGTCGGCATCGGTCAGCGTCGGCCGCTTGCCGCCGCGGCCGTAACAGGCGGGGCCGGGGTCGGCGCCGGCGCTTTGCGGGCCGACGCGGATCACGCCTCGGTCGTCGAGTTCGGCGATGCTGCCGCCGCCGGAGCCGATCTCGATCATGTCCAGGACCGGCACCTTGGCCGGCAGGCCGCTGCCCTCCTTGAAATGGTGGATGCGCGCCACCTCGATCTCGTAGGTCTTGTGCGGCTGGCCGCCGCGCACGATCGCGCCCTTGGCCGTGGTCCCGCCCATGTCGTAGGAAAGGATGTTCGACAGGCCCAGCGTGCGGCCGTGATGCGCGCTCATCAGCACGCCGGCGGCCGGCCCCGATTCCAGCATGCGGACCGGATAGCGCTTGGCGGTCGCCGTCGTTACCGTGCCGCCGCTCGAGGTCATGATGTAGAGCGGCCCCTTGACGCCCAGCCGCTGCAGCCCCCCTTCCAGGTTGCCGAGATAGCGGTCGGCGACCGGCTGCACGAAGGCGTTCATCGCCGTGGTATTCCAGCGTTCGTACTCGCGGGCATAGGGAAACACGTCGGCCGAGGTGGAGACGTAGAGTTCGGGATAGCGCCGGGCGACGATCTCGCGCGCCTGCTCTTCGTGCCCGGCGTTGACGAAGGAATGCAGGAAGCAGATGGCGAGCGCTCGGACGCCTTCCTGCTCCACCAGTTCGGCCGCGGCCCGCTCCACTTCGCCCGCGTCGAGCGGCTGCAGCACAGCGCCCGAGAAGTCGAGCCGTTCGTCGATCTGCCGGCGCCGCCGGCGCGCCACTATGGGCGTGGGGAAGCGGATGGTGAGATCGTAAAGGTCGTAGCGGCGCTCCATGGCGATGTCGAGCACATCGCGGAAGCCCTTGGTCACCAGCATGCCGGTGACCGCGCCCTTGCGCTCGATGATGGCGTTGGTGACCAGCGTCGAGCCGTGGATGACCGCGCCGAGCTGCGCCGGCGCGACGGCGCGTCGCTTCAGCAGGGTGGCAACGCCGTCCAGCACCGCTTCCGACGGGTCGGCCGGCGTGGTCAACTGCTTGTGGATCGTCAGTTCGCCCGTTGTGTCGTCGATCAGCGCGAAATCCGTGAACGTGCCGCCGATATCGACGCCCATCCGATAGGTCATGCCACTCCCCTGCGGTCCGCCCGGGAGCCTAGGCGGTCGCCCCTAAGGCAAGCAAGGCAGGCGGGCCAATAACAGCCTTGCGGGACGCCCCTCAGCGCTTGGCTTCCAGCACGACCTCGACCAGATGGGGCCTGCCGGAGGCCACCGCGCGGGCGATCGCGCCCGCAAGCGCGTCGGCCTTCTCGACCCGGGTACCGGCCACCCCCATGCCGGCCGCCAGCGCGACGAAATCCAGCGCCGGCCGGGCCAGGTCCATGTGCGCGTAGGGCCGGTTGGAACGCGTGGCGAAGCGCTGGCGATAGGTATCCAGATTGTGTTTCAGCACCCGGTATTCGCGGTTGACGAGGACGACAAAGACGATCGCCAGATCATGGTGCGCGGCGGTCCAAAGCGCCTGGATGCTGTACATCGCCGAGCCGTCGCCCGAGATCGCCAGTACCGGGCGCGCGCGGTGGGCCACCTTGATGCCCAGCGCACCCGCCAAGCCCTGGCCGATGCCGCCGCCGCGCCCGCTGAAATAGCTGTCGGGAGTATCGAACCGGAAGGTCTTGGCCAGGTCGGCGCTGGCGGTGATCGCCTCCTCGACCACGATGGCATCGGCCGGCGCGCCGGCACGGATTTCCGCCATGGCCCGCGCCATCGACATCGGCTGGCGGTCCCAGTTCTTCTGCAGCCGTGCCGTCTGGGCGGCGGCCTCCGCTTCGCTCGCCAGCCGGTGCGCCGCGTTACGCCGGGCGGCGGCGGCGCGATAACGGGCATCCGCCCGCCGCTCGATCGCGCCGGCCACGCCCGCCAGCGTGCCGGCCAGCGACCCGGCAAGGCCGACCGCCAGGGGGAAGTTGCCGGCCAGGCGTTCGGGCGCCTCCTCGATCTGCGCCACCTTGACGCCCGGCGGAAACGGGCTGCCGGGGGTGAACCAGACTTCCTCGAAAAACGGCCCGCCCAGCAGCAGCACGCAGTCGGCATCGCCCAACGCCTTGGCGATGGCCGCGGCATCGAAGGGCAACGCGCCGCGGGCGTTGGCATGGCCCGTGGGGAACGAGGCTCGCGCCCGCAAGCCCTCCCACCACACCGCCGCGCCGGTACGTTCGACCAGCCGCAGCAACGCCTCGCCGGCACCGGCCCGCGCCACGTCGTCGCCGGCCACCACCGCCGGCCGTTCGCTGGCCAGCAGCAGCCCGGCCAATTGCTCGATGCCCCGCGCGTCGGCGGCGCCGGCGCGATGCAGCGGCGAGGGTGGCGCGGGCGCCACCTCGGTTTCCTGTTCCATCACGTCGATCGGCAGACCGACAAACACCGGGCCCGAGGGCGGGTCCTGTGCCAGCTTGAGGGCGCGCGCCAGGATCGGCGCGAACTCGTCGGCCCGCTCCACCTGCACGCTCCACTTGCAGACGGGCGCGGCCATGGCCACCAAGTCGTGGCTCAGCACCGGAGCGCGCAGCCGCATGCGGGTATCCTGCTGACCGGCGGTGACCAGCAGCGGGGAGTTCGCTTTCATCGCGCTGTACAGCATGCCGATGGCATTGCCGAGGCCCGGCGCGACATGCAGGTTGACCATGGCCGGTTTGCCGCTGGCCTGCGCATAATAGCTGGCGGCGCCCAGCGCCACGCCCTCGTGCAGGGCGACGTAATAGGCGAGCTGCGGGAATTCGGCCAAGCTGTCGATCAACGGGCTTTCCGTGGTACCCGGATTGCCGAATATGCTGTCGACACCGTGCGCCACCAGGCTTTGCATCAGCACTTGCCGTCCGCGCATGGCGCGTTCCCCTTGTTCCGAACGTCGCGCCAGATTTGCGCCGCTATTGCGCGGTCAGGCCACCATCCACCACCAAGCCGGCGCCGGTCATGAAGCCGGCATCGTCGGACGCCAGGAAGACGATGCCCTTGGCGATGTCCTCCGGCGTGCCCAGCCGGCCGATGGGGTGCGTCGAGCGCGAGATCTCCTTGGCCGCGGCGACGTCGTTGCTGCCAAGATGCGCGCGGGCGCGCGCCACGAAGGTCTGCGCGCCCATGTCGGTCTCGATCACGCCCGGATGGATGGAGTTGACCCGCACGCGGTAGCCCTTGCGGCCGAACTCCAGCGCCGCCGACTTGGTGAACAGCGTCACTCCGCCCTTGGTCATGGAATAGAGCGGGTCGAGCTGCGAGCCAACCAGCCCGGCGATGGAGGCGAGGTTGACGATGGCGCTGCCATGCGGCGAAGCCTTGCCACGCTCGCGCAAGGCCGGCAGCGCCAGCTTGGTGCCCAGGAACACCCCGGTCATGTTGATGGCCACCAGCCGGTTCCAGTCCTCGAGCGTCGCTTCCTCGATGGAGCGGCCGGTGAAGATGCCGGCATTGTTAACCAGGATGTCGAGGCCGCCGAAGACCCCGACCGCCAGCGTCGCGGCTGCCTGCCAGTCCGCCTCGCGCGTGACGTCGAGATGCACATAGCGGGCCGTGGCGCCGATCGCCTGCGCGATCTCGCGTCCGCGCTCGTCCAGCAGGTCGCCCAGCACCAGCTTGGCACCGGCCTTGGCCATCAACCGCGCTGTCTCCGCGCCGATGCCGCGCGCAGCGCCACTGATCAACGCCACCTTGCCGTCCAGGCGATTCATCCCTGCCCCCAAGCGCTCGTCGGTCCAACTACATCAGGAACACACCCTTGCCGCTGGTCTGCCTGTCGAACAGTTGATAGGCCGCCCGGGCCTGCTCCAGCTTCCAGCGATGGGTGAACAGGCCATCGACGTCGATCTTGCGATCGGCGACGAACTGCGCGCACTCCGCCTGGCCAACCGTGGAAAAGGTCCAGGAGCCGTGCAACGTGACCTGCCGGCGCAGCAGGTCGGGGCTCACATCCAGCGTGACGCTTTCGCCCTCGCCGACAAAGCAGCAATGGCCCCAGGTGCGCACGCTGCGCACGGCTTGCGCACGGGCCATCGGATGGCCAGAACAATCGAGCGTCTTGTGCGCGCCCTCGCCATGCGTCAGCTCCTTGATGGCGGCGACGGGGTCGTTGCTGCCGGGGTTGACCACCGCGGCCGCTCCGAACGCCTTGGCCCGTTCCAAACGCTGCGGCTCGGTATCGAGCGCGATCACCCGCGCACCCATGGCGGAGGCAAGCTGCGTCGCCGACAGCCCGACCGGCCCCTGGCCGAAGATCGCGATCGTATCGCTGCCCGACAGATCGAGGCGTTTCAGCGCGCCCCAGGCCGTGCCGGTGCCGCAACTGATGGCGGCCCCGGTCTCGAACGACAGCTCGTCAGGCAGCGGCACCAAGGTCGAAGCCGGCACCTTCATGTAGGGCGCGTGCGCGCCATGGCCGGTCGCGCCATAGACGACGACGCCCTCGGCGCAGAGCTGCGACCAGCCGACCTGACAATGCTTGCATACGCCACAGCCCTTGTAGTGATGCACCATCACCCGGTCGCCGACCCGCGCCCTGGCCTCGGGCACGCCGGCGCCGACCGCCGCCACCACGCCGCAAGGCTCGTGCCCGCCGATGACCGGGCCGCTCAAGGCGCCCAGGCCTAGCGCGGCCGTCGCACCGCCCTTGGGCGCACGGTAGAATTTCAGGTCGCTGCCGCACATGCCCGACGCCTTGATCTCAAGCACGACCTCGCCCAGGCCGGGCGTCGGATCGGGAAACTCCAGGAAGTCCAATTCGCGTTCACCCAGGAACACCACCGCACGCATGTTCGATCCCCCTCGTCACGTCGGGTCTTGCCATCCAGTCTAGAACAGTCCCGCAAGCCCACGACAGCCTCAGCCGCGCCGGCCCCGCCCGCGGCGCCGGAGCGCCTTGGCCAGCGCCTCCGCGCTCGCCAGCAAGGGCTGGCAATGCGCCTCGTCCATCGGCGGCAGCGTGCGCAACGAACCCGCCAACTCCGCCAGGATGTCGGCCAGCAGATAGTAGTGCAGATGCAGCCGGGCAACGCGGCGGTCCGCACTGCCCCGCACCAGCTGCAGGTGCACACCCTCGACGTCCGCCGTGGCGTCGAAGCTGGCATCGCGGACGAACGAGCCGATATAGACCTTGTCGGGGAAATCGATGGAAACTTCCGCGCCGTCGGTGATCGGTCGTGTCATGCTTTCACCCTGTTCGCCCGCCATGCGAAGCTTGCTGGCAGCATGGCTGATCGGCTTAGCTTCGCGACAGGGCAATGACAACCCCGGGGGACGGCAATGGCAAGACTGGCTGGAAAGGTTGCGCTGATCACGGGCGCCGGCGCCGGGATCGGCAGGGCGGCGGCGCAGGTCTTCGCGGCCGAAGGCGCCAAGGTGGCACTGGTCGACCTCCACCGCGCAAGCCTGGAGGAAACCGCCCGTGGTCTTGCCGACAGCCTCACCTTGCCGGCCGATGTGACCAAGCCGGAAGAGAATACCCGGCTCGTCGCCGAGACCGAGAAGCGGTTCGGCGGCCTCGACATCGCCATCTTCAATGCCGGCATCGAGGGACCGGTGGAAGATTTCGTCAGCTATCCCCTGGAAGCCTTCGACCGGGTGCTGGCGATCAATCTGCGCGCCGTGTTCTTGGGCATGCAGGCTGCCATCCCGGCCATGCGTCGGCGCGGAGGCGGCAGCATGGTGTTGACGTCCTCCACCGCCGGCTTACGCGCCCTGGTCGGCATGGCGGCCTATACCGCGAGCAAGCACGGCGTGATCGGCTTGATGAAATCGGCCGCGGTCGACCTGGCGCCGGAGAAGATCCGCGTCAACACGGTCAATCCCGGCCCGATCGACACCCGCATGCTGCGCGCTCTCGAAGGTCGCTTCCGGCCCGACGACCCGGCCGCGGCGGACGAGGCAACCCGGCGCAACTCGCCATCCAAGCGCAAGGGCCGGCCCGAGGAAGTGGCCAAGCTGATGCTGTTCCTGGCCAGCGACGAGGCCAGCTTCTGCACGGGCGGGGTCTACATGGTCGATGGCGGCCAGTCCGCGGGCATCGCGCGGCCCTGAAACCGCGAGCGAAGAAGGAGCACGCCTTGGCACGCAAACCCATCGGCCACGAGCGCGTGGCAGCGATGACCGGCGTCAACCCCAACTGGCTCATGCGCTTCGTCAGGGATCATCCGGAAGTGCGCAAACTGACCGCCGGGGCCGAGACGCCGCATCTGGCGGGCGCTATCGACGTGCATGTGCATGCCGACCCGTGCAGCCTGATCCCGCGCGCGCAGAGCTATACCGAAGTCGCCATCGAATGCGCCAACGCCGGCATGCGGGCGGTGGTGCGCAAGGACCATAGCTATTCGACCGTCGGCGAGGCGGTGGCCATCCAGCGGCACGTCGACCATCTGGTCGAGAGCGGCCGGCTTGCTAACCGCATCGAGGTCTATGGCGGCATCCCGACGCGCTTCGGCCGCGGCCCCGAACTGGTTCGCGACGCGTTGCGGACGGGCATGCTGAAGGAAATCTGGATGAACCCGGTGGGCGGCGTGCCGCTGGTCGAGAGCACACGGGTCTATCCGGAAGTGCTCGACCTGATCAAACTGGCCGCGGAGCGCGGCATCGGCCTCAACCTGGGGCCGCCCAACCACAGCCTCGCCTATGCTGGCATCGACGATTACGATGGCCTGGCACCGCTCGTTGATGCGGTGGCCAAGATCGGCTGCGTTGCCTGCCTCGATCATCCCTTGAGCTCATACGATGTCGACGAGATCGACCGGCTGACCCCACCCGGCGTCTATGCCGGTCTGTTCTGCTTTCCCTCGCTGCCCAGCATCATCAAGGGCCCGCTCGCCGATCCGCAGGAGACGCTCGATCTCGTCCGGCGCATCGGTGCCGGGCGGTGCATCGTCGCCAGCGACGTCGGCACCATGCTGGAGCCAAGCACGATGGAATCGCTGCGCCTGATGATCCGCTTCCTGCTCGGGCTCGGCCTGCCGGGCCCGGCGGTTGACCAGATGCTGAAGGTCAATCCCGCGAAGCTGATTGGTCTGTCGACACCCTCGCTGGCAGACGAGGCGTCATTTCCCCGAGCCGCCGAATGAGGCAGGCGGCTGCGCCCAGCCAGCCGAGGAGGCCCGCTTGCTCATCGCGCAGATCACCGACATGCATGTCCGGCCCTATGCCAAGCCCTGCTATGGCCGGGTGGAAACCAATGCGCATCTGCGCCAGGCGGTGCGTGCGCTGGGCGAGTTGCGGCCGGCGCCCGACCTCGTGCTGGCGACCGGCGACCTGGTCGACCGAGGCTCGATCGAGGAATACGAGATCCTGCGCGATCTGCTGTCGCCGTTGACCATGCCGGTCTACCTGATCCCGGGCAACCACGACGATCGGGCCAACTTGCGGGCGGTGTTCGCGGACGCCTATCTGCGGCAGGACGACCGGTTCCTGCATTATGTGGTCGACCGCCACCCGGTCAGGCTGATCGGCCTCGACACGCTGGTGCCGGGCAGCCCGGACGGCGAGCTCTGCGCCGACCGCTTGCGTTGGCTGAGCCATCGCCTGGCGGAGCGGCCGGACCAGCCGACCGTCCTGTTCATGCACCACCCGCCTTTTGCCAGTGGGCTTGGCCACATGGACCGCTTCGCCTGTGTGGGGTCCGAACCGCTGGCGGCCCTGGTGCGGGCCTATCCACGGATCGAGCGGGTGCTGTGCGGCCATCAGCATCGCTCGGTGCAGATGCGCTGGGCCGGCACGCTCGCCTCGATCGCGCCGTCGACCGCGCACCAGATGACCTTCGACACCGCGCCCGATGCGCCACTTGCCTTCGTCATGGAGCCGCCCGGCTTCCACTTGCATCTGTGGCGCGAAGACACAGGCGTCGTGACCCATCAGCTTTACGTCGGGCCGCATGCCGGGCCTTACCCGATCCGGCCGGCGGCCGGCACAGGAGGCGAGACATGAACCAGCAGGACAGTCCTTATGTCTTTCGCGCAAGCGAGGCGCCCTTGGTGCAGATGGGGCTGGCGCTCAAGGTCAAGGAGGCCCGCATGCTGGACGGCATGACGGTGCGCTACCAGGAACGTGCGCCCGGCCCGCGCAACCAGGGAGCGTGGTGCGAGACCGGCCACACCGCCTTCGTCTTGAGCGGTCGGCTGGCCTACGAATTCCCCAACCACGCGGTCGAGGTTGGACCCGGCGACATCGTGCACATCCCGGCCGGCCACGCCCATCGCCATCGCCCGAGCGTGGTGGGCAACGAGACGGTCAAGTACTTCATCACCGAGTTCGAATGAGCCGGTTCACGCCGGCTTGCGCAGATGCACCAGCGTGAACAGGCCAAACGGCGCGAGCGGACGCCGCTCGACCAACCGCAGGGTGCTGCCGGCCATCAGCTCCTCGAAGCCGAAGGCTGGGCGCCAGCCAAGCCAGTCGGCCAGCGGTTCCAGCGCGCGCTCGATCCGCCGCCGGGCGACGGTCTCGCCGGCGAAGTGATTGACCAGCACGATGTCCCCACCCGGCCGGCAAACCCGCGCCGCTTCCGCCAGCACGGCCGCCGGCTCCGGCACCACGGACATCACATAGGCCGCGACCACCGCGTCGAAACTGGCATCGCAGAAGGCCAGGTTGCCGGCGTCCATCAGCGACAGTCCGGCGACTTGCCCCAGCTTGCGCTCCCGCGCCCGGCGCTGCGCCAGCGCCAGCATGTCCGGCGAGATGTCGATGCCGACCAAGCGGCGATCCGCGGGATAGAGAGGCAGGGTGAGGCCGGTGCCCACGCCCAACTCCAGAATGACCCGAGCCCGCGCCGCGGCCGTGGTGGCGGCCAAGCGGCGCCCCTGGCGAGCCAGCATCCAGCTGAAGGTATGGTCGTAGATCGGCGCGTAGCGAGCATAGGCCCGCCGGATCGCCTCGAGATCCATGCCAAACGCACTGGGCGAGCCGAGCGCCATCTTGCGACTCCAATACCTAGGATATCCGGCCGACCATGACGCCGCCATCCACCAGGTAGCGGCCAACGGTGCGGAAGCTCGCGTCGACGCTGGCCAAGAACCGCATCAGCCTAGCGACTTCCGCCGGCGTGCCATAGCGCTTGAACGGCAGGCTCGCTTGCATGGCGTTGCGGGCGGCGGCGGGAGCCCGGGCCCGCGCGCCCGCTTCCAGCGCGTGGATCATGCGCGCGTCGATGGGCGCTGGATTGACCCTATTGACGCGGATGTTGCGCTTGGCGGCCAGCGGCGCCGGTTCGTCCGGGTCAACCGGCAATACCGCCGCGCCCTCGGCCGCAAACGGCTTGCCGGTCGCCGGCCAATGCCACCGCTGCCGCCGGTGACGAGCGCCCTACGGTCCTTCGGTCTGGCCACAGCCACCCCCCTTCGGCCACAGCATTAGGCCAATGTCGCATCCTCAGGCAACGGAAATCCGGTGCCTAGCGCTGACTGTCGCCGACCGCGGTGCCGAGCGGTCCATTCAACGCCCACGCCGCCACGTCGGCCCACACCTGTTCCGCTTGCAGATCGCGCAGCAGCATGTGCCAGCCGGAGGGATAGCGGCGCAGCGTCGGCTTCATGCCGCTGTCGGCGAACGGCCGCAGGATGCTGTCGGGCGGCAGCACCTCGTCCCGCTCGCCGACCAGCACCAACAGCGGTCGGCCGACCCGTCCCGCAACGGCATGCGCCGCGTCCATCAGTCGAACAAGGCCATGCACGGCATCGAGCCGGGTCTGCTTCAGCACCAAGGGATCGTTCGCCAGGGCGCGCAGCATGGGGACGTTGTCGCTCGGCCTTCGCCGCAACTCGGCTCCGCCGGCATGGTTCCACGGCATGACATGCGCCCCCACCCAGACCGCCGCGCGGAACAGGCCGTTGAGCTCCGGCCCACCCCACAGCGCCGGAGCCACCAGGATGCCGCCCGCGGCCTCGTCACCGCCCTGGCTCAGCGCCAGCACGGCAACGGCACCCCCCATGCTTTCGCCCAGCAGGAAGACCGGCACGTCGGGGTGACGCGCCTTGACCGCCCGCAACACCGCGCGCGCATCGGCCGCCAGCACTTCGTGCGCCGCCCAAATGCCCGGTTCGGGCGCAGCCCCGAAACCGCGTTGATCATAGGCATAGGTGACGACGCCTTGCCGGCGCCACCAGGCGGCTGGCGCCTCGAAGGCGCGGCGATAGTCGTTGAACCCGTGCAGGGCGACGATGGCCGCGATCGGCGGGCCGGACGGCTGCCACACCGTGAACGGCAGGCGCGCGCCGTCGGCCGCGACGAAGACCTCGGCCTCCAGCCTCGGTGGGCCGAGCGGCGGGCCGGCGAGCTGCACGCGCGGCGCGCAGGCGGCCAGCGCCAGCCCAAGTCCCAGCACGATCGATCCGATGCGCCGCCTCATTGCTCGATCACGGCACGCACCCGTCGGCGCAATTCGGGTAGCACATCCGCGGCGAACCAAGTGTTGCGGCGCTCCCAGCCGCCGGTCCGCCAGGACGGGTGCGGCAACGGCAGGCAGCCGGGCAGGTAGTCGCGAAAGGCGGCGACCGTCTCGGTTAGACTGGCCTTGCGGGCATCGCCCAGATGCCAGGCGATGGCGTATTGCCCAATCGTCAGCATGAGTTCGACCGCGGGCAACAGCGCCATCAGTCGGTGGTGCCAGGCCGCGGCGCATTCCGGGCGCGGCGGCAGGTCGCCGCCCCGCGCGTCGCGCCCGGGGTAACAGAAGCCCATGGGCACGATGGCGATCCCGCGTTCGTCATAGAACTGCGCCGGCGAAAGGTCGAGCCATTGCCGCAAGCGCTCGCCGCTGCGGTCCTGCCAGGGAATGCCACTCGCATGCACCCGTGTGCCGGGCGCCTGGCCGGCGATCAACAGTCGCGCGCGGCGGCTCGCGCGCACGATCGGTCGCGGCCCCAACGGCAGATGCGGGACGCATAGCCGGCACCGGCGAATTTCGCTGAGCAGCTGGTCAAGGGGCGGCGACATGGCGGCGATGCTCTGACAGCGGGTTCGGCTATAGTAGTCTGGCAGAGGGGGGCAACGTGAAGGGCTTGGCAACGCGAGCGGCGGGAATGACCTTGGCGGGGATGTTGCTGGCCGTGCCCGAGGCGGGCGACGCGGCGCCGGCCGGCTTCATTGTCGATCCAACCAGCAATTGCGGCACCAGCAATCCGTTTCCGCGACCGGGCGAAAGCATCCGCTGGCAAGGCGGCTGCCGGGACGGTAAGCTGCAAGGCCGCGGCGTGTTGACTTGGTACGAGAGTAACAAGGAATACGAGCGCAACGACGGGGTGTTCGCTGACGGCGAGCTGGAGGGCGAGGCGATCGTCAGCTTCGCCAATGGCAATCGCATCTATGGCAACTATCGACGGGGCATCCGCGACGGCGAGTTCACCGTGGTCCGCCCGGACGGCAAGCGGATCCGCGCGACCTACCAGAACGGCGCCTTCGTTACCGAACGGCTGCTGCGAGCCGAGGAGGCAGCCGCGTTCGAGGCGGATCGCCAACGGCTGGAACAGCGGTTGGGCGGCGTGGCATCCACGGCTTCCGGGCCGCCAGCGGCAACCCCTTCGCCAGCCGCTCCGGCACCCGTGGCGGCCACCCGAGCGGCGGACTCGCCGCCCGGCGCCACCCCAAGTCCGCGCCCACTCGCGGCCCCACCCGCACCCGCGGCCCCGCCCCTGCCCGCGGCGGTGGCGCCGTCGATCCGCCTGCCGGCAGCGGCCGTCCCCCCAGCAACGGCAGCGCAACCGGCCATCCGCGCGGGCGCCGCCGCCCGGCGCGCCGAACCGCCGATCCGGCTCCGCCCGCCACCCGAATTGGCAAGCGCCTGGACAACGGCCGACTACGGCCCGGAGACACTGGTGATCGACAGCCGCAGCGCGCGCGATTTTCCGCGCCAAGCGGGCATGCTGCGCCTGCCGCTCGGCGGGCCGCCGTCCGCCCCGCCGGAAACGGCGGCGCAGCGCCCGACGGTGCCAGCGGCGCAGAGCGGATTGCGCTACGCTGTGCGCATCGTCGACTGGCCAGTGGCAGAGGCGGCGGCGCTGTTGTTCGGCACGGTGATCCAGCGGCCCTACCGGATCGATCCGGCGGTCAGTGGCCGCATCAGCATCACGCCGGCGCAGCCGGTCGACGGCCCCGAGGCGACGGCCGCGTTGGCCGAAGCCTTGCGGCCGCTCGGCGCCGAGTTGCTGAGCACGGCGGAGGCGCTGGCGATCGTCCCCGCCGGCCGAAGGCAGCGCTGACCGCGCCGTCGCTTGCTTGCGCCCGATCGCTGTTTCAGTAGAGTGCGGAGAGAAGCAAATCGGGGGAGTGGGGTGTTGCGCGAACGAGGCAGGGTGCGAGCCTTGACGACGCTGGCGATGTTGTCGCTCAGCGCGGGTTTGGCGCAGGCAGGCAGCCTCACCGTTGCCAGCGGCCAGGGCGGCGAAATCTTCGACATCGGCCTGAACCGCCTGATCGCCAGCCACCGCGCCGAATCGGCGAGCTATTTCAGCGGCGTCGATACCACCAGCAGCAGCCGCGAGCAGTGGTACAATCCGATCGCCGACCGCAACGGACTATACGGACCGGCGGACATGACCACCGCCGAGACCATGTGGTCCAAGGCCAACCTGCGGGTCTACGACCTGTATGAAGCCTTGGGTGGCAATGCCATTGATCTGCGCCAGGTCTATCGCCATCAATCGGGCCGCTTCTATGTGGCGCTCGACACGGTCGGCGGGCAGTGGTTCGCCACCGCCGAAGACGCCCGCGGCTATATGCTGAAGCTGCTGATCCAGCGCAGCATCGAGCTGCCGCAGGGCGTCCGTAGTGCAATGGCGCAGCTAGCCGCCAACGATCTGGAATCCGTCACCGGTGCCGCGCGCACCTCGCTGGCCAGCGCGCGTGCCTTCTTGGCGCGCGGCAGCAGCACCGCCGCGACGTTGACCGGCACCGGCTTCTCCGACGCGGACGGCGCTCCGTCGGTGCAAGGGCCACCCGGCGTGACAGTGCGCAATGTCGTTTTCGATAGCGGCAGCCAGTTGCGCTTCACCATCGATGTCGAGCCGACCGCGCGACTGGGGGCGGGGCGGCTGGCCGTATTCAACGGCGGCACGGCCATGGTGCCGGTCGATCATGCCGAAATCCATGTTGTGGATGGCGGCACCGGCTTCGCTGGCCAGGGCGGCGGAAGTGGGCCGATCGCCCTGCCGCTTGCGGTGCCGACGGCGAGCGCCATCGCCACCAAGGGCGAGGAACGGACGTTCAACCTGGTATTGCCGACCGCCGGTACGCTCACCGTCGCGTCCGTCGGCGGCACCGACGTCAGCGCGCAATTGCTGCGGGCCGACGGCACGCTCGAAGCCAGCAACGACGATGGCGGCAACTGGTACAATTTCCGCATCCAGCGGACGCTTTCAGCCGGCAATTACAGCCTGAAAGTGCGGCATTGCTGTCAGGGCGTCGGCGAATTCACCCTCACCGCGACACTGCAATAGGTCAGCCGGTTCACTCGAACAGGCCGCGCCCCAGCAAGCCGCTGCCCGGCGGCGCGAAGCGCCGGGGCTGACGCAAGCCGCTCTCTTCCTGCTCCAGGATCGCCTGGTAGCGCCGGCGGATCTCAGCGGACAGATCGCGCGCTTCGCGCTGACTGCGCACCACGACCGGACGCAGCATCACCAGAAGCTCGGTGCGCCGCAGGTCGGCTGCCTGGTTGCCGAACAGCACCCCGATCACCGGCAGGTCACCCAACACCGGCAGGCTGCTCTTGGTGTCGGTGTTGCTCTCGCGGATCAGGCCGCCCAGCACCACCGTCTCGCCGCCATGCACCGCCACCGTGCTGACGATCTTGCGCTGCTGGATGGTGGGCGAATTGATGGTCGAGGTGGTGGTGGGCACCACATCGCTCACCTCTTGCCCGATCTCCAAGGTGACGAGGCCGCTGGCATTGACCCGCGGCGTCACCTCCAGGGTGACGCCGGTGTCGCGGTATTCCACCGTGTTCACGGTGCGCGCGTCGGCGGTGAAGGTGCTGGTTGAGAACTGGGTGATGATCGGCACCTGGTCGCCAACCCGCAGCTTGGCCGACTGGTTGTCCAGCACCATGACCTGCGGCGAGGAGACGACGTTCACTTCCGTCAATTGCGACAGCGTATCCAGGATGAAGCGTGCCTGATCGGCATCGGCCAGCGTGAAGGCGAAACCCGGAAAGCTTGGCTGCAGCAAGCCGGTCGCCACCGAGGACAGCACGGCCGAGCCGTCGCGTGTGATGTTGAAGCCACCCGACTTGATGAAATACTGCAGGCCGAAGCGAAGCTGGTCGCGCAGTGTGACCTCGAAGATATTGGCTTCGATCATCACCTGCAGCGGTTGAATATCGAGCTTGCTCAGTACCTCCTCGATCAGGACGTATTCTTCCGGACTCGCGAGCACCAGGACCGCGTTGTTCTTTTCGTCCGCTATGATGCGAACGCTCTCGGCACCGCTGTTGTTCGCGCCGGCGGCAGGCCGGCTCGCCGGTTGCGGGGCGCCTTGCGGCGGTGGTGGCGGCAAACCTTGGCCAGGCTGGCCAAGCGCCGATTGCTGCGCCAGCGCCGGCGACAATTCGACGCCGGCGACCGGCGTCCTGTCTTCCGTGCCCGGCTGGAACACGCCGCGCAGGGTCTTGGCCAGATCGCCGGCTTTGCCGTTCTGCGCATAGTAGACAAACAGCCGCCGGACCTTGGCATTGCGCGTGCGGTCCAGGCGCGCGATCCAGCTGCGCGCCTCTTCCAGGTAGCGCGGTTGCTTGGCGAACACCAAGATGGCGTTCATGCGCTCGATCGGCACCAGGCGCACCTGGCCGGCAAGCGGCCCCTTGTCGAGGCCGCCGAAGACATTGTCGAGCTCGAATGCCAGCGTGCCGACATCGACATGCTCCAAGCTTTCCAGCAGCACCGATGTGCCGGCGAGCTGGTCGACGTCGAACAGCTGCACCGTCTGCCCGACCAGGCGCTGTTCGCGGCTGTTTCCGGCGACGATCAAGAGGGCGCGGGCGGCATCGGCGCGCACCAGGCGGCCCTCACCCACCAGCGGCTCTACCACCTTCTTGATTTCCTCGGCGCCGATGAAACGCAACGGATAGACCGCGACGGTGAAGCCCGCTTCGCCGGTTCCCGCGGGTCCAACGGCGCTCAAGCCCGCGCGGCGTCCGGCGGTGGCGGCGCTGGCGATACGATAGACCCCCGGCGCCCGCAGCAGTGCGGCGCCGGATGCCTCCAGCGCCACTTCCAGTATCGGCAGTAGGTCCTCGCGCGCCACGGCTTGCGCGAATTCCAGCGTCACCGTGCCGCGCACGTCGGCATCGATCGTGTAGTTGACGCCCAAGAGATCGCGCAGCACCACCTGCGCCACCTCGCGCAAGTCGGCACCGACGAAGTTGAGCGTGATGTCGCCGCGTTGCGCCGGTTCCGGCCGCCGGGCGCCGGCCAGGTCTGCCGTGCGGCCGGTGCCCGGATAGATCTCGGCGATCTTGCCCGTGTCGCGCGGAGGGTTGAGCGGCCGGGCCGCCACGGAATCGCCGACCGATGGGCTGGGCACGATGGCCGCCACCGACTCGGGCTGCCGGACGGCCGTCGCCTGACGCTTGGGCTGCACCCCGCAGCCGGCCAGCGCTGCCGCAACGCAAGCCGCCGCCAGCCAGGCGAGGCCGCATCTTACGCGTCGGTTGGAAGCAGGGGCCGGCATGGACGCACGATCATAGCGGCCGCCCCGATGCTCGGCTATTGGCCTTTGCCCTTGTTCCCGATCGGCAGTTCCTGCGGGCCGTTGCGGCCGCTCACCACGACCCGGTCCTTGGTGATCCGCTCGATGCGCACGCCTTCGATCACCTCGCCTTCCTTGACCCGACGAATGGGCCCGCCTTCGGCCGGACGCAGCAGCAGCAGCCGCTGGCCGGGGGCCACCACGACGCCGCCGAACCGGTAGCGCCCGAACAGCAGCCCGTCGGCCGGTGCCGGCGGCAAATCCGGCGGCAGCCGCCGGGTGGCGAGGAAGAGCGGCCGCCCGATGGTCGCGCGCATATCCTCGAGGCGCGGCAGGCTGGCGGTCGGATCGGCGAAGCTGGACGGTGCGGCGACGGCGGCATCCGGCGGCGGCGGGGCTGGCGCCGGCCGCTGCCATAGCGCCACGGCCAACGGCAGCAGGGCCAGGACGCAGGCCAAACCCAACAGGCGCGCCAGTCGGCGTCGACCGCCCAGGGTCATGAGCCGGCAGGGGCAAGAAAGCCCCACACGTCGAACCGGATGTCAAGACTGGGCTCGCCGGGCGCGGCGGCGGCGGTTCGCGAGCGCACATAGAGGGCATCCAGGAAGACGAACGGGCGACCCACCTCCAGCGCGCAGACGAGTCTCTGCAGGGCGCCCGTGTCGGCGACCAGCCGCACCCTCAGGCCAAGCTGCGGGCCGCCGTCCTGGCTACGGACCGGCAAGGCCTCCAAGCTGACCAAGCGGGCGCCGCCGGACGCCACGGCACGTTTCACCCGTTCCTGCAAGGCGGCCGTTGCCTGCGCCTCGCTGCCGGTCGCCAGAAACACGTTCTGCAGCGCGGGCGCGCGCCGCAAGGCCTCGACCTCGGCCCGCAACGCCTCGCGCCGGGCCGCCAGTTCGCGCAGCCGAACAAGGCCGTCCTCGGCCGTGGCCACCGCCGCCCGCAAACCGGACCGGGCGGGAAGCTGGACGCTCATCGCCAGCGACAGCAGCAAGCCGACGGCGGCCAGCAGCAAGGCGAAAGCCAGCACCCTGGCCTGCCTGTGCGGCATCAGCCGCAATCGGGCGAGCAACGTCATCGCCGGCGGACTTCCACGCTCAACTGGAACTGCTCGCGTCGGCTTACCGGGTCGCTGACCACTGGCGCCCGGAAACTCACCTTGCCGAAATGCGGCGAGGCCTCGATCACCGGCACCAGCGCGGCCGTCGACGTCGTCGAGCCTTCCAGCTCCACCCGGCCGTCGACCAGGTTGAACTGCCCGAGCCAGGCTTCATCGGGCAGCCGGTTTGACAGATCCTCCAGCAGCACCGCCACGGAACCGGCGGCGGCCTTGCCGCGGAAGGCGCGTTCGCCGCCGCCGCTCAGCCGTTCGCGCTCGCGCAACAGCGCCGCCGCCTCTTCCGCCGCCGGACGCAACTGCACCGCCGCGCCGGCAAGTTCCGTCAGACGTTGACGCCCCTGCCAGAAAGGCACCGCCAAGGCGGCCAGCAGCTGGGCTGCCAGGAACGCCAGCAACAGCCCATTCAGCCAACCGATCCCACCCGGCGGTCGCGCCAGACCCGGCACCGTCAACGGCCCGGCCTCGGCCAGTTCGACCGCCGCGACCGCCAGCCCGGCCCGGCTCGCCGCCTGGAGTTCGGCGTCCACCCTCGCGCGCGGCACCGCCCAGAGAAGCGCCCGCAACCGATCGCCCTCGCGGCCAAGCAGACGATGGCCGAAATACACCTGCGAGGCCTGGAACGGCGTCAAGCGATCCATCTCGAAGCGCAGGACCTGGCCCAGATTTTCGGCCGCCGCGGCCGGCAGTTCGACCGGGCGGAGCAAGCCGGTCGCGGCCGGCAGGCGCAGCGTGACCAACGCCTGCCGCGCAGCCTCGCGCCAAGCGGACGGCGGCTCATCGCCGGCCACCGCCGGCAGGGCCTGCGTGCGGCCGGCCCGCGCCAGTCGAGCCGCCAAGCCGTCGGCGGCCGGTTCCAGCAGCAACCGGTCCGGCTCGATACCCAGGCAGCGGCGCAACCAAGCCGGCAGGCCCGCCACCAGCGTTTCGATCCACCACGACAATAGGCCGGTCAGCCGGTAGCCCATGCCCCGCTGGTCGTTCTCCGCCGCCGTCACCGTTGCGTTCCTAGCCCGTGCAACCCGTCCTCGGCGCCATCGGCCCTGGCCCTGCCGTAGCGTGCATCGCTTCGCGCCAAGCGGCGCGGTCATGCGGCAACAGGCGGCGGACGCTAGCATCGCGCCGGCCGCCCGACAACGCGCGCCTGGCCATCACTATTGCGCCCGGCCGTAGCCAGGCTCCCGCCACGCCAGCAGCGCGAACGGCGCCGGCGCATCGCCGCGCAGCCACACCACCGCTTCGCGTCGCCAGTTGGCGCCCGAAGGCAACGGCGCCTCGGCGGCGACGGTGAAGGCCAGACGGTGGCTCTGCGTCAACAGGCCCGCGGCGCCCGGGATCGGCGGCAAGGGCAGCACCTGCTGCGTCCTGGCCGCCTGCCGGCGCAGTTCCAGCAACCGTTCGATCGCCTCGCCATCCGCACCAACCCAGGCGAGCGCCCGCAGCAAGCCGGCCGGGGCGGCGCCTGCATCGATGCCGTTCAGGCCGCTATGCACGGTGACCAGCGGCGCCAGGCGACGGAACAGGTCGTCCGTCATGTCGGGCAGCAACAGCAATTCGGCGATATCGAGGAAACCGGCATCCTCCGGGCGGGCGCCACCGAGGGATTGCTCGGCCGTGCTGCCACGCCTGCCCAGCACCGCCGTGGCGAGGCGCTCGGCCGGGCGGGCGGCGACGCCGGCGGCGCGCAGCGCCGCCTCGATGAGCGGACGCGGCGCCGCGTTGAGATCGACCTTGCCGGCTTCATCGACCAGGGTGACCGCGAGCGTGACCCCGCCCAAGGCGATTTCCAGGTGCTGCGTGCCATCGCCGTCCTGCCAGCTGGGCAAGCCGGCATCCTTGGCAAAGCGCCGCAAGGCGAGATGCACGGCGCCGTCGGCCAAGTGCCGCGCGCGCGCCAGGTCCAAGGCGCCGGCGCTGGCCGCCAATTCGGAGCGGGCGGTCAGGGCCAGCGCGGCGATCAGGCCGGCGGCCAGCAGCAACGCCCAGAACACCAGCAGCACCGCGGCGCCGGCCTGACGCTTGGGGACGCTCATCGGTCCGCCGCCTTGAGCCTGGGCGCCAGCACCAGTTCCGGCCAATCGGTCCGGCCGCCCGCGAAACGCAAGCGCACCAGCGTCGGCAGCTGCCCGCGCAGGCGCCATTCTGTGGCGTCCGCTCCGTCCGCCCCTTGGAAGCGGAAATCGCCAACCCCGGTTCCGGCCGCCAGCAGGCGACGCTCGGCCCCGGCGAGGTCGAGGCTAGGCGCCGCCCCGCCGAGCGGCCGCCAGCGGAGCCACAGCGCGTCCTCGCTGGCTTCGATGCGCAGCACATGCAGCCCGCGGCCGATCGCCGCCGGGGGCAAGGCGATGAAGGTGACCGAATTGGCGGTACCAGCGAACAGCAGCAGCCGCGCGCGCTCACCGGGCACCGGCAAGGGCAGCGCCGCCTCGAGCTGACGGCGCAGGAAGTCCTGGGTAAGCCGCAACTCTTCCAGTCGCTCCGCCGTGCGCTCGCCGCGCTGCAAGGCAACGGCTCCCAGCCGCAGCCCCTGGCCCAACAACAGGGCGACCAACACCAGCAGACCGAGCGCCACCAGCACTTCCAGCAGCGTGAAACCCGACGAGCGTGTCATGGGCGCCCCGCCGGTTCGGCCGGCAGCAGTCGCGCCGTGACGAGCCGCACCTCGCCGCCTTCGCCGGTGTCGACCGCGACCTCGATCTGCACCGGCCGGACGCCCGGGCCGGGCGGCGCCAACGGGGCAAGCGAGCGGCGCCAGGACAAACCCTCTTCACTTCGCCCTTGCGTTGCTTGGATGGCGGTCGGCAGCTCCGCCGCCTCGATAAGCAGACGCTCGGCAAGGCGCAGCGCCGCGGCGCGCCGATCGCCAAGCTCCGCGGCACGCAGCGTCTGGCGCGACAGCGCCAACAACGGCTGCAGGACCAATACGGTCAGGGCGAGCGCCACCAGCACTTCCAGCAAGGTAAAGCCGCCGGGCCCAGGCTTCACGGGCGCAGGCTGACGCGGCCCGTCAACCAATCGACCGACAGCCGGACCAGCCGCTCCCGGTGGTGAAACGAGACGGCGCCGCCGCCGCTGCTGCCGTCGGCGTGGAACCGGATGGCCTTGGCGCCCGCGTTCGCCGTTTCGCCTTCGACCCGCAACACCGTGCCGGTCGGCAATCCGGGCAGGCTGCGCACCGCTTCGTCCGCCAGCCGATAGCGCCCGCCCGCGGGATCGATGCTGACCACGACGTCGTGCTGGCGCTCCAGCGCGAGCTGCCGCGCGCGCTTCAGTTCGCCGGCCAATTGCCGGGCCGCCGCAGTCGGATCGGACGCCGGGAGGCGGGCGGCAAACGGCACCAGCAGCCCGAGCGTCCCGGCGAGGATCGCCAGCACCACCAGCAGTTCCAGCAGCGTGACGCCCCGCTGAACCGGCGCAGGCGAAGGGCCGGCGGCGTGGCGGCGAGGCGCGGCCACTAGCGCCGCCAGTTAGCGATGTCGGCGGCTTCGCCCTCGCCGCCCTCGGTCGCATCGGCGCCCAGGCTGAACAGATCGTAGTCGAGGCCGTGCCGGCTGGGCCGGCGGTAGACATAGGGCCTGCCCCAGGGATCGTCCGGCAGCGCCTGAGCCTTGAGATAGGGCCCGCGCCACACCGCGACGTCGGCCGGCCTGGCGATGAGCGCCTTCAGGCCCTGCTCTTGCGTCGGATAGCCGCCGACATCGAGCCGGTAGAAATCGAGCGCGGTCGCCAGGCTTTCCACCTGCAGCCGCGCCGCATCGCCCTTGGCCCGGCCGAAATAGTCGATCACGCGCGGACCGACCAGCGTCACGATCAGGCCCAGGATCGCCAGCACGACCAGCACTTCCAGCAGCGTGAAGCCGGCCTCTGCGGGCCGGCGGCGTATCCGTCGTTCTGTCACAGCTCCCATTACGCCAGTTCGTAAAGCCCGACCACCGAGGAAATCAACGCCCAGACGATGGCGCCGACGAGGCAACCCAGCAGCAAGGTGACGATCGGCACCGCCAGCGCCGCCAGCCGTCGCGCCAGCGCGCGCGCCTGTCGGCCCTGCATCTCGGCCGCGCGCTGGCTCATCAGCGCAAGGCCGCCGCTGGCCTCGCCGACGCGCAGCAACTCGACCGCGGTCGCCGGAAACCCCGGCTCAGCCAGCAGACCCGGCGCGAATGGGGCGCCGGTGCGGACCGCTTGCGCGGCCGCGGCGGCCAGTGCCGTCATGGCGCGATTGCCAAGCGCCGCGGCGGCCAACTCCGCTGCCTCGGCCAGCGTCACCCCACCCCGCAGCAACGCCGCCAGGGTGCGCAAATAGCGCTCGGCCTCCAGGCTGGCCACCAGGCGGCCGGCCACCGGCAGACGCAACAGCCAGCGGTCGACGGCCAAGCCCGCGGCGGCGCCCCGTCGCCACCGGCGGAACCCAAGCAGGGCGAGCAAACCGGCCAGCAGCACCGGCAATCCCCAGGTGCCGATGCCCTCGGACAGGGCTGCCAGCAGTCGCGTCGCCAACGGGGCGGAGCGCCCGGCATCGCGGAACAATGCCTCGAACTGCGGCACCACGAAGACGAGCATGTAGAGCAGCGAGAGACCGGCGAATACCAGCAGGATGACCGGATAGACCAGGGCCGAACGGACTTCCGTCCGCGCTTCGTCGGCGCGTTCCAAATAGTCGGCCAGCGCCTCCAACGCTGGCAGCAGACCGCCGGAAGCCTCGCCCGAGCGCAGCATGGCCACGGCAGCGGGTGCGAAACCCAACTCGCTCTCGGCCAGTGCCGCCGATAGCGGCTGGCCGCCGCGCACCCTCGTGGCGGCCACGCGTGCCGCCGTCGCCGCGCGACCGCGCCCCAGTTCTCCCGCCAATGCCAGCGCGCGCTCGACCGGCAGGCCGGCGCCCAGCAATGTCGCCAGCTCGCGTACAAGAAGCGCGCGATCGCGCCCCGCCGCGCCGCGCCGTCTGCGGCCGGTCGCGGCCGTTCTGGCCGAGCTCGATTCGCTGGGCGCTTCCGCGCTGAGCGTTACCTTCTGTTGCTGGCGCAGCCGCAGCACCAGTTCCTCGCGCGAGGCGGCGTCGAGTTCGCCTTGCTCGATGGCGCCATCCGGGGCAACCGCGCGATATCGATAGCGCGGCATGGGCGCTAGGCTCGGTCGATGACGCGGGCGACTTCCTCCAGGCTGGTCGCGCCTTCCGTCACCTTGGCCAGCGCGGCAGCGCGCAGGTCGATCATGCCGTCCGCCCTGGCCAGCCTGGCAAGCCCCGCCTCGTCCGTTCCGCGGGCGATCTGCTGGGCCAGATCGGGCGAGAGGGTCAGCAATTCGCCGACCGCGAATCGGCCACGATAGCCGGTGCCGGCGCACGCGCTGCAGCCAGCGGCAGGGTGGACCGGCCGCGTCGCCGCCGGTCCCACGGCCGCCGGGGCCGGCAATGGCGGCGAACGCGGCCCGGCGCAAGTCGCGCACAACCGGCGCAGCAGGCGTTGCGCCAACACGCCGTGCAACACCGAGGCAAGCAAGTAGTTCTCCACCCCCATGTCGGCGAGCCGCGTCACCGCGGCCACGGCGCTGTTGGTATGCAACGTCGCCAGCACCAAGTGGCCGGTCAATGCCGCCTGCACCGCGATGCGCGCGGTCGCCGGGTCGCGGATCTCGCCCACCAAAATGATGTCGGGATCCTGCCGCAGCACCGCGCGCAACACATTCGCGAAATCCAAGCCGATTTGCGGCTTTACCTGGATCTGGTTGACCCCGGCAAGCTGATACTCGACCGGGTCCTCCACCGTCAACACCTTCAGGCGGTCGCGGTCCAGCCGCTGCAAGGCGGCATATAGCGTGGTGGTCTTGCCGCTGCCGGTCGGCCCGGTCACCAGCACCAGCCCATGCGGGTTCGCCAGCAGCCGATCGAGACCGTCGACGAGCCCCGCCTCGAAACCCAGTTGCGGCAAAGTAAGCGGCGCGCGCTCGCGATCCAGCAGGCGCAGCACGACACTTTCTCCGTGCAGGGTCGGCACCACGCTGACCCGCACGTCGATTTCCCGCCCGCTTACGGCAACGCGGGTACGGCCGTCCTGCGGCAATCGGCGCTCGGCGATATCGAGGCCGGCGATGACCTTGATGCGGCTGACCACCGCCGCTTCCACCTGGCGTGGCAGGACGTGGCGTTCCACCAGCAGGCCGTCGATGCGCAGCCGCACCCGCACACGGTCCTCGAACGGCTCGACATGCAAGTCGCTGGCGGCCGCCTCGACCGCCTCGGCCAACAGCCGCTGGACGAGGCGGATGGTCGGCGCGTCGCTCGCCTGCTCGCTGAGCCGCCGCAGGTCGGCGTCGTCGACGGCGGCGGCCGGCCCGACGACCGCCAGCTTGGGCTGCCCGCCATGCAGGCGCTCGATGGCGCGCTCCAGTTCGCCGGCCGGCGCCACCACCCGCTCGACCGGCCGCCCGGTCAGAAGGGCGATCGCTTCCGCCGCGTAATCGTCGAACGGATCCGCCATGGCCAGCCGCAGCCCGCGCGGGTCCTCGCGCAAGGGCAACACCCGCGTCTTGCGCAGGAATTCCAGCGCCACGCGGTCGCCCAGCACCGGCCGTTCCGGCAGCTCCTCGGGCGTCAGGCAGGCAAGGCCCAGTGTCGTTGCCAGCGCGCGGGCAAGTTCCGCCTCGCTGACCAGACCGAGGCCGGCCAGCACCAGGTGCAGGCGCTCGCCCCGGCGTTCGCTCACGGCCTGGGCCCGGGCAAGCGCCGTGGCGTCCAGCCTGCCCGCCTTCAATAGATAGTCCGCCAGCGCCTCGGTCATCGCGTATTACCGTTGCCTTGGGGCCATGGTAGCTTCGACGGCAGGCGACCTCCACCTGCTGTCGCAAGGACGGTTCAATGGCTGAAGGCGAACGCGACAGGCACGCAACCGCCGTCGGCGGCTGGCTGCTCATCTCGGCGATGACTGCCTTGGCGGCGGTGTCGATTGCCGCCGCCACCGCGATCGCGGCGCTGATCGCAAACGAACGGCGGGCGCCCGTGCCAGTCGCCCTGTCGACGCCGGAACGCAATCCCGATCGCGAGACCATCGAGGCGCGGGTGGAGAGCCTAAGGCAACGGTTGCAGGCGGCGCCTGACGACCTCGAGGGCTGGAAGATGTTGGGGCGCTCGCTGCAGGCGCTGGGGCGCCACGGCGACGCGGTCGGGGCCTATAGTCAGGCGGCCAAGCTGGCGCCGAACAATGCGGAAACCCAGGCCGCCCTCGCCCGGCTTTCGGATATCGCCCGGACCCGCGGCGCACACCCGCAATGACGGCGTGGCAAGCATCACTGCGTCGCAGCAACGCATGGCTTTTCCCAGTTTGCGCCTTTACCTTACCATGCGGCATTCGCATAATCGGGTGGCCTGAGGGCGAGGCGCCCATCGCAGCACGTTCCGCGTCTGATGGCGACAAATGGGGGGCACATGCGTGTTCAACTGAACTTGCGGGGGGTCGCAAGGTACCTGGTCGCCACGAGTGTGGCGAGCATGCTGGGGCTGTGGTCGCAGCTGAGCGCCGCCGAAGTCCTGCCGCAATACGCGAAGGATACGCATCTGGGGGTGGTGACCTGCGCCGGCAGCACCTGCCATGGCGCGCTCGAGCCCTGGCAGCAGTCGAATGTGCTGCAGAACGAGTACATCACCTGGCAGCGGCAGGATCAGCATGCCAAGGCATATGCGACCTTGCTGAAGGAGGAATCCAAGCGGATCGCGCGGAATCTGAAGCTGGAACGGCCCGCGCACGAATCGAAAATCTGCTTGGATTGCCATTCTGACAACCCGCCGCCCAACCTTCGCGGCGCCCGTTTCCAACTCTCCGACGGGGTCGGGTGCGAAGCCTGCCATGGCGGCTCGGTGCGCTATCTCGGCCTGCACGCGACCGGCGTCGCAACGCATGCGGAGAACGTGCAGAACGGGCTCTACCCGACCGAGGAGCCGGTGGCACGGGCGCAGCTTTGCCTGAGCTGCCATTTCGGCAGCTTCGGCGAGGACAGCAAGTTCGTCACGCACCGCATCATGGGTGCCGGCCATCCGCGGATGAGTTTCGAGCTCGACACCTTCACCGCGATCCAGCCGGCGCACTACCGAATCGACGCCGATTACCGGAAGCGCAAACCGGTGTTCAGCGGTGTTCAGGTCTGGGCGATTGGCCAGGCCATGGCGGTCAGCCAGACGATGACAGCCGTGATCAGCAGCAAGTTCGGGCGCGATGGCATTTTTCCCGAACTGGTGTTGTTCGACTGCCACGCCTGTCACCATCCGATGAGCGATGTGCGCTGGCAGCCGCGCGCCAGCACGGGGCTGCCGCCTGGCGTGCCCCGGCTGGGCGATGCCAACCTGTTGATGCTGATCATCGCCGCCAAGCAGGTGGCGCCTGATGTCAGTTCAGCGCTGGGCGGCCAGTTGCGTGGCCTGCACGCCGCCGCGATCCAGGGGCCCGACGCGATGGCGAGCGCGGCGCGGGGCGTCAAGGAATCGGCTGATCGTCTGCTGGCGGCTTTCGCCAAGCATTCGTTCGGCCGGGCCGACTTGGTGGCGCTGCTGAATGGCGTGCTGGGCATGGGGCTGGGCGGCGAGTTCCTGGACTACGCGGCGGCCGAGCAGGCGACGATGGCGATGGCCTCGATCGTCAACGCCATGCGCGACACCGGCGTGACCGACGAAGCGCAGCGTAAGGCGCTCGATGCGGCGATGAACCGCGCCTATGAAGCGGTCGGCAAGGATGAGCAGTACAAGCCCGCCGCCTTCGTCGAAGCGCTGAAGCAGATCCAGGCCGCGGCGCCAAAGTCGTGAACCTCCGGATCGGCCGCAGCCGCGGGCGTGCCAGGGCTTGTGCTGTCAGTTTCACGATGCTAGCAGGTTGTTGAAGAACTTCATCGGCGGGGGGCTCCAATGAGCAAGGCTGACTTCATCGAACGCGTCGCCAAGAGCGGCAAGCTGAGCAAGGCCGATGCCAAGCGCACGGTCGACTTGGTATTCGGCGAGATCGAGAGCGGCCTGAAGGCCGCCCGCAAGGATGGCAAATACACCATTGGCGGCTTCGGCTCGTTCTCGGTCAGCAGGCGTGCCGCGCGTACCGGCCGTAATCCGCGCACGGGCGAGGCGATCAAGATCAAGGCCAGCAAATCGCTGCGCTTCCGGCCGGCGAAGAACCTGAAGGACGCGGCCGGCATCTGACGCTGGCGCTAGGCGCAATTCGGCCGGCGGCGCGACCCGAAAGTCGCACCGTCGCCATTTGGGCGGCGGCCGAGCCAAGCCGCCGCAGGCTGCCCATGCCGCAACCGCATTGCGCCCGACCGGGCAGGCGGCGGATAATCGGGTGCGAGCCATAGCCTGGGAGTCAAGCGATGCGCGAAGTCTATGTGGCGGGAATCGCCATGACGCCGTTCGGCAAGTTCCTCGACAAGTCGGTCAAGGACTTGACGCGCGAAGCGGTGCAGGGCGCCTTGCGCGATGCCGGCGCCAAGGCCGACGACGTGGACGCAGCGTTCTTCGCCAACACAACGCAAGCGGTGATCGAAGGCCAGTATCTGGTGCCCGGCGAGGTCGCGCTGCAGGCGGCCGGCATCAACGGCATGCCGATCTTCAATGTGGAGAATGCCTGCGCCAGCGGCTCGAGCGCGTTTCACATGGCCTACGCGCATGTCAAGGCCGGCCTCAGCGAGATGGCATTGGCGGTTGGCGCCGAGAAGATGTACGATGCCGACAAGGCCAAGTCCTTCGCCGTGTTCCGTGGCGCCTGGGACGTGCATGACGGCGGCAAGACCATGGCGATGCTGGGCAATCTCGGCGCCGGCGTGAGCGACCCGCAGCCGACCGGCGACAACCGCCAGCGCAGCGAGTTCATGGACATTTACGCCGAACTCGCCAAGTACCACATGAAGCGCTTCGGCATGACGCAGCGTCAGCTGGCCGCGGTGGCGGCCAAGAACCACCAACATTCCGCCTTGAATGCGCTCTCGCAGTACCAGAACGCCATGAGCATCGAGGAAGTGTTGCAGGCCCGCCGCATCGCCTGGCCGCTCACCTTGCCGATGTGTTCGCCGATCAGTGACGGCGCGGCCGCCGCCATCGTCTGCAGCGAAGAGGCGCTGCAACGGCTGGGCGGCGCCCGGCCGGTCAAGGTGTTGGCCAGCGTCCTGGCAACCGGCGGGGCGCGGGGCCCCGAGGAATTGGAGCGCCACGTCTGCCGGCGTGCCGCCGCCAGCGCCTACGAGATGGCGGGCCTTGGCCCGGAGGACATGTCCGTGGCCGAGGTACACGATGCCACGGCCTTCGCCGAGGTGCTGCAGAGCGAGAATCTGGGTTTCGCCGAGATCGGCGGCGGCGGCGCGTTGGCGGAAAGCGGCGCCACGACACTGGGTGGACGCATTCCGATCAACCCCTCGGGCGGTCTCGAATCGAAGGGCCATCCGCTGGGCGCGACCGGCCTTGGCCAACTCTACGAACTTGCCGTGCAATTGCGCGGCGAGGCCGGGCCGCGCCAGGTCGAAGGCGCCCGCCTTGCCATCGCCGAGAATGGCGGCGGCTTCCTCGGCATCGAAGAGGCGGTGGCCTGCATTACCATTCTGGCTCGCTAGGCCGTTGTCGCTCGTCAACGCGTTCGACTACGCGGCGCGCCGGTTCGCCGGGCGGGCTGCCTTTGTGCAAGGCGAGGAACGCATCGACTATGCGGCGGCCGCGGCCTTCAGCCACCGGGTCGCCGCCGGCCTGGGGCGCCAACTGGCGCGCGGCGACAAAGTGGCGGTGCTGAGCCCGAACGAGGCGTGGTCGTTCATCGCGGTGCTGGGCATCCTGCGCGGCGGCTTTGTTTGGCTGCCGATCAACGCCCGTAACGCGCTGGCCGACACCATCGCGCAGGTCGACGACTTCGATTGCGATTGCCTGCTCTACCATTCCAGCTTCGAGGCTGACGTCGCGCGCATCCGCGCCTCGGTGCCGCGCATCCGCCTGTTGCTGTGCCTCGACCGCCCGGGACAAGCGGCGCCGGCGTTGCGCGATTGGCTGGCCGACGCGCCGGCGACCGCGCCCCCGCTCGACCTCGCCGCCGACGAGGTCTGCATGATGTTCGGCACTGGCGGCACCACCGGACGCTCCAAGGGCGTCATGCTGATGCATCGCAACGTGATGGCGATGATCGGCAATTTCCTGGCGGCCATGCCCTATGGCGAGCCGCCGGTTTATCTGGCGGCGGCCCCGCTGACCCATGCCGCCGGCTTCATGTGTTTCTGGATCATGGCGACCGGCGGCAGCACGATCGTCTTGCCGACGGCCAATCCGCGCGCGGTGATGCAGGCGATCGAGCAACATCGCGTCACCACGCTGTTCCTGCCGCCGACCGTGATCTACATGATGCTGGCCGACCCCGAGGTGCGCCACTACGACTACCGCAGCCTGAAACATTTCATCTATGGCGCGGCGCCGATGGCCGCCGACAAGCTGAAGGAAGCCGTCGCCGTGTTCGGCCCGTGCATGGCACAAGGCTATGGCCAGGTGGAAGCGCCGTGCAGCCTGACCTTCCTGCCGCCCGAAGAGCACCGGCTGAATGGCGACGCCACGAGCGAACGCCGCCTGACCAGTTGCGGCCGTGCCATGCCTTACAGCGAGGTCGCCATCATGGACGACGCCGGCCACCTGCTGGGGCCGGAACAGGCCGGCGAGATCGTGGCGCGCGGCGACCTCGTCATGCTGGGCTATTACAAGAACCCGGAGGCCACCGCCGAGACCGCCGCTCATGGCTGGCATCATACCGGCGATGTGGGCCTAATGGACGCCGACGGCTTCGTCTACATTGTCGACCGCAAGAAGGACATGGTGATCACCGGCGGTTTCAACGTCTACCCCAGCGAGGTCGAGCGCGTGCTGTGGTCGCACCCGGCGGTGCAGGACTGCGCAGTGATCGGCGTTCCGGACGAAAAATGGGGCGAGGCGGTCAAGGCCATCATCGAACTGAAGCCAGACGCAACTGCGAGCGAGGCCGATCTGCTGGCGCTTTGCCGGGTTCGGCTGGGCGGCGTGAAAGCGCCCAAATCCGTCGAGTTCTGGCCGCAATTGCCGCGCAGCCCGGTTGGCAAGGTACTGAAACGGGCGATCCGCGAGCGCTTCTGGGCCGGCCGCGCCCGCCAGATCTGAGCCGTCCGGTGGGGATATTTCCGCTTGGCGGGCAGTCGCGCCGACCGGTATGATCCGGTGGTCGCGCCGAGTCCGTGCCCCTCATCCGCCCCTAGGGCGACGGGCAAGGGCCGGCAGCCGTGATGGGGTGGAGCGGGCCTTCCGGCGCGCAAGCCGTACCCGCACACGGCGCCCCGGTCATGGACCCCGCGCGACGCGAAGGAACATCGGAGCCGCCACCGGGGTTTCCCGGATTATCGGAATGCAGCATCTCCCCCCCACCCTTTCGCGTTACTTGCCGGGCTCGTGGAGCTCGCGGGCGGGTCGAGTTCGCGGCTGGCGCTTCCGCTCAACAGGGAACGGCAGGTCCGCTCCGTTCGAACGAGCGGCGCGGACGACCGTATGGACACATGACACTGAGAATGTTGATCGACGCCAACCACCCGGAAGAGACGCGGGTGGTGGTGATGAAGGGCAACCGCTTGGAGGAGTTCGACAACGAGTCCTCCACCAAGAAACAGCTCAAAGGTAACATCTATCTGGCCAAGGTAACCCGCGTCGAACCGTCGCTGCAGGCGGCGTTCGTCGAATATGGCGGCAACCGCCACGGATTCCTGGCCTTCGCGGAGATCCATCCCGACTACTACCAGATCCCGGTGGCCGATCGCGAAGCCCTGCTGCGCGAGGAAGCGCAACAGGCCCGGCACGAGGCCCAGCTAGAGGACGAGGCAGGCGCCCGGGCGGCGCAGCGCGAGGATGCCGAAGCGGCCGAGTCACGCGCCACCGGCGATGGCAACGGCAACGGCAATGGCAAAGCCGGCGAGGAAAATGGCGCCGGCGCATCGGTCGAACAGGTTGGCCAGCACGACGCGCTCGACGAAGTGCCGCGCGCCCGGCCCCGGCCGCGACGCAGCTACAAGATCCAAGAGGTGATCAAGAAGCGGCAGATCCTGCTGGTGCAGGTCGTGAAAGAAGAGCGCGGCAACAAGGGCGCCGCGCTGACCACCTATCTGTCGCTGGCGGGGCGCTATTGCGTGCTGATGCCGAACACCGCGCGCGGCGGCGGCATCAGCCGGAAAATCACCAACATGGGAGCGCGGCGCAAACTGAAGAGCGTGGTCGCCGACCTCGATGTGCCGGAGGGCATGGGGGTGATCGTGCGCACCGCCGGCATGAACCGCACCAAAACCGAGATCAAGCGCGACTTCGAATCCCTGCTGCGGCAATGGGATCAGGTGCGCGAGACCACGCTGCGCTCGACCGCGCCGACGCTGGTCTATGAAGAAGCGAGCCTGATCAAGCGGGCGATCCGCGACCTCTACGTCAAGGAAATCGAAGAAATCCTGGTCGAGGGCGAGGATGGCTATCGTGCCGCCAAGGAGGTGATGCGCTTCCTGCTGCCGAGCCACGCCAAGAAAGTGCAGCCCTATCGCGAGCACATCCCGCTCTTCCACCGCTACCAGGCCGAGCAGCAGCTTGACGGCATGCACTCGAACGTCGTGCAGCTCCGATCGGGCGGCTACATCGTTATCAACCCGACCGAGGCCCTGGTCGCCATCGACGTCAATTCCGGCAAGTCGACCCGCGAACATCACATCGAGGAGACGGCGCTCAAGACCAACCTGGAGGCCTCCGAGGAAGTAGCGCGCCAACTGCGGCTGCGCGATCTGGCGGGCCTGGTGGTGATCGACTTCATCGACATGGAGGACGCGCGCAACAACCGCTCGGTCGAACGCCGCCTGAAGGACAGTCTGAAGACCGATCGGGCGCGGGTGCAGATCGGGCGCATTTCGAATTTCGGACTGATGGAACTGTCGCGCCAGCGCCTGCGGCCCAGCCTGTACGAGACCAGCAGCGTGCAATGTCCGCATTGCGCCGGCAGCGGCTATGTACGCTCGACCGAGTCGGCGGCGTTGCACGTGCTGCGCGCCATCGAGGAAGAGGCGGTGCGCGAACGGGCGGCGCAAGTGACGGTGCACGTACCCACGGCGATCGCGCTCTACCTGCTCAACCAGAAACGCGACCACGTCAACCGGATCCACGAGCGCTATGGGTTGCGCGCGCTGATCTATGGCGCGGAGGATTTGATCCCGCCGAACTTCCGGCTTGAGATCGACATGCTGAAGTCAGAGGGCGAGAGCGCGGCCATAGCCGAACGGCGCGCCGCGGTGCCGGAGCCGACACCGGCCCCGGTGGCCGAGGAGGACATCGACGAGCCCGCGGTCGAGGAAGCCGAGCCGGAAGTGCGCGACGGCGAGGCGGCGGAACGCGAAGGCCGCGAAGTCGGCGAGCGCGACGATGGCCGGCGGCGGCGGGGCAGGCGGCGGCGGCGGCGGAGGCCGAGCGAGGCGGGCGGCCAGCCGGAAACGGTCAGCGCGGTGGCCGCGGCGGAGCCGGCCTAGGCAAGCGCCGAGCCGATCGCATCGGACACGGCCCCGGAAACCAGAGCCGCGGGCGAGGCCGAGACTGGCGAAAGCCGGCGGCGGCGGCGGAGCCGCCGCGGCGGCCGGCGGCGCCACGAGTTTCCGAGCGAGGCGCCGCTGCCCGGCACCGAGCAGCCATTCGTCGAGCCACTGCCTCACGCGGATGCCTGGCAGCCTGCGCCGACGCCCGCTTGGGCGGAAACGCAAGGTGGCGGCCTGCCCGTCGTCACCGCGGAACCTGCGATGCCGCAAGAGCCGGGGGTTGCGGATCCGATGACCCTGCTGATCGCTGATTCGCCGCCGGCACCGACGCCCGTCGCGTCGTCGGCCCTGGCGCCGGCGGCCGAGCCCGTTGCGAGCCCGCCGCCCGAGCCGGCGATGGCCGAGGCCGAACCGCAGCCGAGCGTCGCCGCTGGGCCCATCCCAGAGCCGGAGCCGGAACTGCCGCCGTCCGAACGCCGCCGTGGCTGGTGGCAGCGTCGCTTCTAGTTGCGCTGAACCGTTCCCGGACGCCGTTCAGCGCTGCCAGGCGCGCAGGCGGCGGGCGGCTTCGGCCATGTCCGCGGTCGACCCGGCGTAGCAGAACCGCATGGTCTTGTGGCCGTCGACCGGATCGAAATCGACACCCGGCGTGGCGGCGACGCCGGTTTCGCTCAGCATCCGCCGACAGAACGCCTGGCTGTCGTTGGTCAGTTTCGAGATGTCGGCGTAGAGGTAGAAGGCACCGTCGGCCGGTGCCAGCCGGTCGAAACCAGCAGCCGGCAATTCGCGCATCAACAGGGCGCGATTGTGCGCATAGCGGGCGACATTGGCCTCCAGTTCGGCCGTGCAGTCGAACGCCGCCACGGCGGCAAGCTGCGGCAAGGTGGGTGGCGAGATGAACAGGTTCTGCGCCAGCCGCTCGACCGGGCGCAGCAATTCTTCCGGCAGCACCGCCCAGCCGAGCCGCCAGCCCGTCATCGAGAAGTATTTCGAGAAGCTGTTGATGACCACGGCATCTTGATCGAAGGCCAGCGCGCTGGGCGCGGCCGCGCCATAGCAGATCCCGTGATAAATCTCGTCGGAAATGAAGCGGATGCCATGGTTGCGGCAATAATCGACGATGGCCGCCATCTCCTGCGGCCGCAGCATCGAGCCGGTCGGGTTGGCGGGGCTGGCCAGCAGCAGTCCCGCGGCCCCGCGCGCGCCGGCCCGGTCCAGCAGGTCCGGTGTCGGTTGATAGCGCGTCGCCGGACCGACCGGCACCTCCAGGGGTTCGATGTCCAGTGCCGTCAGAATGTTGCGGTAGCAGGGGTAGCCGGGCCGCAGGATCGCCACGCGATCGCCTGGATCGAAGCCTGCCAGGAAGGCCAACAGGAAGGCGCCGGACGAGCCTGTGGTGACAACGATCCGCTCCGGCGCCACCGTCAGGCCATGCCGCTCGCAGTAGTGGCGCGCGATGCGCTGCCGCAACTCCGGCACGCCAAGCGCGACCGTATAGCCCAGCACGTTGCCGTCGAGCGCCGCCTTGGCGGCGGCGATCACGCCCTGGGGCGCGCCGGTAGAGGGTTGGCCCACCTCCATGTGCAAGACGTCCTTGCCGGCCGCGACGCGGTCGGCGGCGGCCTGCATCACCTCCATCACGATGAACGGCGGAACGCCGCCCCGCCTGGCCACTTTCAGCGCCATCGCTAGAACTCGTCCCCCAAGGCCAAGCCGAAGCCGCGGCGGTCGCTGACCAACCGGCAGCTATCGGCCGCCCGGCGCAGCCCGTCCGAGCACCACAGCGCCTGGACCTCGCCCAGGAACGGCACCTGCCGCCGGCGCGGGAACGCTGCCAGATCGGCATTCGCCAGCCCGGCCTCGAACCACAACTCGTCGCCCTCGCCCAGCCACCACAGCCGCGGGCGGTCGATCGCCTCGGCCAGCGGACGACCGCGTTCCAGCACCTCGATGGCCACCAGCGCATTGGCCGCCGGGGCCACGCCGCCACCCGATCCGACGGAGGCGTAGAAGGCCTGTTTGGTGAACTTGTTATAGCCGAGCATCGGTGCCAAGCCCTGGCTGCCGGTGGCCGTGCCGGCGGCCAGCAGGATGCCGGTGCCACTGCCCTCTTCAGCGATGCCGAATGCGGTTCCCATGCTGAAGGCGCAGGCCGCGACGGAACCGGAAGGATCGGCGGTGATGATCGCGCCGTCGCCGCCCAGTCCGGTCGGCCCCTGGCCGCGATAGACCGCGCCCATCGCCTGGGCGACGGCCGCGGGCGGCCCGGTGCGTTCGGTCTTGCGCAGGGCGTCCAGCATGGCCGCCAGCACGCCGCCACCGGTCTCCTCCGCCGCCGGCACCGCCACCAACGTGTTGCCAAACTTGAGTTCGCGCGGCTTCCGCCACTCGACGCGTTGACCGCGCAGCTGCTCGAGCGTCAACGGCAGGCCCTGCGCCTGGGCGCTCTCGGCCAGCAGCCTGCCAAGCCCGCCGCCATGCAAATCGCCGGCGCCGCGAGTGCGTAGCTGCGCCAAACTGGCGGCGAGTTCCACCTGCTGCAGCAGGTCCGCCTCGCGCTTGGGGCTGCCGTCGGGACGCAGGAACCGCGTCGCCAGGGTGGCGCTGGCGCGTAGCCGGTCGCCCTCGCCCGCCAAGCGCGCGGCCAGCGCCCGGCTGATCGGATGGCCGAAACGGGCCAATTGCTCGGCCGGACTTATCATCTGTGCCCAGGGCAGCTTGCCGAATCGGGAATGCAGGGCCGCCATGGCGCGCACGGCCGCCGGAACCGCCACGCCGCCGGAACCGGGCGCCAGCGGGAAGTCGAGTTCGTGTTCGGAATTGGAAGCGGCATCGTAGTAGAGGCAGATGCCGCCGCCGCCCAGCCCGATCCCGGCCGGATAGGTGACCGCCGCGGTGAAAAACGCCACGGTCATGGCGTCCGCCGCGCTGCCGCCGGCCGCCAAAGTCTCGCGGGCGACGCTGGCTGTTCTGGGCTCGCTGGCCACGGCGCCGCCGGCGAACGTGCTGGCATTGCCCAGCAGTGGCAGCGGCACATTCCGCTCCTCGCATGCCGCCGCCGCCATGCAAGTGGCAAGCGCAAGCGCGATGGCGCCGATCCGTTGACGCCTACCCGGTGCAACCCTACGTTCTGCCGTGGGGGCCGTATTGCACCAGTTCGGGAATGCCATGCGACGATTGGCGATCGGCTTGATACTGGCCCTGGCGCTGGCAACGCCGGCGGCGGAAGCGCAGCGCAAGATTTCCCTCATTCGCGACGCGGAGATCGAGGATACCATTCGCGCTTTCGGCGCACCACTGTTTGCCGTCGCCGGACTTGACGCCGCCGCGGTGCAGGTCCACCTCATCAACGACAAGACCTTGAACGCCTTCGTCGCCGGCGGCCAGCGCATCTTCCTGCATACCGGACTGCTGCTGGCGACCGACGACGCCAACCAGGTGATCGGCGTCCTGGCGCACGAAACCGGCCACATTTCCGGCGGCCATCTGGCGCGCGGGCAAGAGGCGCTGCGCGAAGCGAGCACGCAAGCGATCCTGACCATGTTGCTGGGCGCGGCGGCGGCGGTGGCCGGCGGCGGCGGCGCGGCGGCCGGCGTGATCGCCGGCGGCTCGCAGGTTACGCAGCGGACGCTGCTGCAGTATAGCCGCACGCAAGAAGCCGCCGCCGATCAGGCGGCGCTGACCTTTCTGGATCAAACCGGGCAATCCTCGCTCGGCCTGCTGCAGTTTCTGCAGAAGTTGGGCGACCAGGAGGCGCTGGCGGCGGCAAACCAGGACCCCTACGTGCGCACCCACCCGCTGGCCCGCCAGCGCATCGACACCGTGCGCGCGCATAGCGAACGTTCGCCACATGCCCGCGCCAGCGATCCGCCGCAATTCCAGCGCATGCATGCACGCATGCGGGCCAAGCTGGCGGGTTTCCTTGAGAGTCCCGCGCAAACCTTGCAGCGCTATCCCCTGTCCGACGCCAGCGAGGCGGCGCGTTATGCGCGGGCAATCGCCCGGCACAAGGCCAACGACCTGACGGCCGCCCTGGCTGAGATCGATGGCCTGATCGCGGAACATCCGCGCGATCCCTACTACCTCGAGGCCAAGGGTCAGTTCCTGCTGGAGGCCGGCCGCGTGGCCGACGCGGTTGCGCCCTACCAGGCCGCGGCGCAGCTGCGGCCCGACGCAACGCTGCTCCTGCTGGCGCTCGGTCAGGCGCAGGTCTCGACCGACGATCCGGGCCTGCTCAGAGCCGCGATCGACAACCTGGAGGCCGCCGCCCGGCGCGATCCCAGCGATGCGACGGTGTGGCGTTGGCTGGCTCAGGCCTATGGCCGGGATGGCCAGGAAGGGCCGGCGGCGCTGGCCACCGCCGAACGCTATGCTCTGGTCGGGCAGTATCGCGACTGCCTGCTGCAGGCCAATCGCGCGCTGCGCCTGTTGCGGCCGGGCACACCCGGCGCGTTGCGCGCCGAAGACCTGAAACAGTTCGCCGAGACCAAGTTGAAGACGCTGAAGGAACGCTAGGACACGGACTCATAAGCACGCATCCAGATTCGTGATGCGGCGAGCTTGATGAGGGCGAGGTAGTTGGCGTCGTGCTTGTCGTAGCGCGTGGCGATGGCTCGGAAGTGTTTGACCCTGTTGAAGAAGCGCTCGACCAGGTTGCGGTAGCGGTAGAGGAAGGCGCTGAAGG